>ERZ773014.737-NODE-737-length-21744-cov-20.185394_pt1 | contig 21744 bp, 19 predicted proteins | sample MGYA00580841_ERZ773014 | MGnify/ENA primary metagenome ERZ773014 (study PRJEB29015, sample SAMEA2737989) | human oral metagenome | biome: human oral; feature: human-associated habitat; material: dental | place: China | collected 2067 ...
CGCTCACCAGTGGCAGCTCAGTGGTTGTGTGGCCCGTGTCAGTGATGCTGTGGGGTTTGATTGCTTCATGGGGTGCTCTTTTTCTCATACTCCTCATGCCTGCGTTGGCGCCGCTTCGCCGAGGAGCTGGGGCACAGCTGCGTCGGCAGGAGAACTGACGTCTCCAGGGAATTCAGTGCTGCAGAACCACAGGAATTATCCCTCACCGCTGTTTCGCCGGCATTGGTCACATTCGCCTGCTCTGGAGAGCCAGCAAACTTCAACCAGATCAGCAAACAAACGGTAGATCAACCTGGACCATAACCCCTGTATTTGCTCCCGAAATCGACTCAAGAGAAGAAGATCTTCAGAGTGGTCTCGGGAGCGTCCTGCAGGTCAGAGGAAACGCTGAGGGTTCTCGTCGGAGGCCATGTCAACCTTCATGTCAATCTTCACCTTCTTCCCCTGAACGGTCACGTCGGAATCAAAATCCAGGGTCAAGTTCTTCACCTGATAAGTGTTCTTCTCCACTACCAGGGTGAGCAGGAAGTGACTGTTCGACAAATTTTTGATACGGCTGCTGGACCCAGTTTTGTTGATGATATTGATCAGAGCCCCATGCGAGGGAATCAGTTGAAAAACGTAGTTTCTACCCTCTTCTTTTACGCCCACCTTTTCAGGATTTTCTGCACACATCTCCACTGACGCCATGGACGACTGTTGCATCTGCCCAAGCAGATTCTGTATCCCTTCCTCAAACAACACTTCCTGGCCTTTTTTATCGACACATCCTCCCTGCCTCAATCGGGCGTAGGTGTGATAATTCTCCCCATTTTGTTGGAAGAGCGTGTAGAGCTTTGCGTCACTGGTTTTCCAGGGGCTGGCTGAAACTTCGATATCGACTCCAACCTCGCTCATACGCTGATCGCCGGGCTCCTTGGATTCCAGATCCATGTCCATCTTCATGGTCGTGTTGTCCATCGACATCGTGAGCACGGCATGCATGGCCACAGTCCGGTCATGATCGGGGATGAGTTGCTGTGACGTGCCGCGATTCGTGGCCTTGCTCAAGGTATCGCTGGCATCAAGGTTCGGGTCGTAATCGATTTGTGACGCACTTCGTCCGCAGGCGGCGAGAGCGAAAACCGCGCAAACAATGACCGTAAAAAACGAGTTCGAAAAACAGTAAACTCCCCCGTCACATCGCTTGAAGTTCAGTTCAAGATACGGGAGGGCCAGGCCAGCGCGTCACTTCAAGGATCGGCACACCCCATCCGCCAGTTCAGCACTCAGAGCGCCCAATCGTTCCAGGTCCCCCGGCATGTCCGTCCCATCGCTCGCCAGACAACGCACCAGAGCGGAGCCGACAATGACCGCATCCGCATAGGCGCCGACCTCTGCGGCTTGCTCTCCGTTGCCGACTCCCAGGCCGACACCGACCGGCAGGCCCGGATCGATCTCCCGAGCGCGTGCGACAATCACCGGGGCGGCCTGCGAGGTGCCCTGGCGCACACCAGTCACCCCCATGACACTGGTGGCGTACACCCACCCCCGGCAGGCTGCCATGGTCATGGCAATACGTTCCGGAGTACTGGAGGGGGCGATCAGGAAGATCCTGTCGAGGCCGTGAGCATCGGTGGCGGCAATCCATTCGTCGGCCTCGTCCGGGGTGAGGTCGGGGGTAATGACGCCCGCTCCCCCAGCGGCAGCCAGGTCTCGAGCAAACACGTCGGGGCCGTACTGTTCGATCAGGTTCCAGTAGGTCATCACCACCGGGGTCCTGCCGCACGAGGCGACGGTCTCGGCGGCGGTGAAGGCGTCACGGGTGCGCACCCCCCGGGCGAGGGCCCTGGTGGTGGCGTGCTGTATGACGGGGCCGTCGAGGAAGGGATCGGAGTAGGGCATCCCGATCTCCACCATGTCGGCCCCCTCGCACAGGACGCGGTAGGCCTCGCAGCTTTTCGCGACATCCGGGTAGCCAACCGGCAGGTAACCGACGAAGGCGGCCCTCCCCTGGGCGCGGCAGGCAGCCAGGACCTTGCCGGAGATCCCCAGGCGGTTGGGGTCCGTGAAGTTGCTCATTCCATCTCTCCCACGACTCGATCGGGTTCACCGGACATTCCGAACCAGCCGAAGGCAGTGGAGACGTCCTTGTCGCCCCGCCCGGACAGACAGACCAGGATGCGGGGGCGTGCTCCGGGTTGCTCCCCGGCCAGTTTCAGGGCCAGTCTCCTGGCACCCGCGACCGCGTGTGCGGACTCGATCGCGGGAATGATTCCCTCGGTCCGGGTCAGCAGCTGGAAGGCGTCCATCGCCTCGACGTCGGTGACGGGTTCGTAACCTGCCCTGCCGGTCTCGGCCAGCCAGGCGTGTTCGGGGCCGACCCCCGGGTAGTCGAGTCCAGCGGAGATCGAGTGCGATTCCATGGTCTGCCCGTCCTCGGTCTGGAGCACGAAGGTGCGGGCGCCGTGCAGCACCCCGGGGCGGCCTGCACCGATCTTCGCCGCGTGACGCCCGGTCTCGATGCCCTCACCCGCGGCCTCGATGCCGAGCAGGTGCACGGATTCGTCGGGGATGAAGTCGGCGAACGCGCCGATGGCGTTGGAACCACCGCCGACGGCCGCCACCACCCAGTCGGGGAGGCCGCCGTGTTCCTCGAGCATCTGGGCGCGGGCCTCGGTGGAGATCACCCGCTGGAGTTCCCGGACCAGGTAGGGGAAGGGGTGCGGCCCGCCGACCGTCCCGAGCAGGTAGTGGGTGTTCTCGACGGTCGCCACCCAGTCCCGCATCGCCTCGTTCATCGCGTCCTTCAAGGTGCGGGAACCAGAGGCGACGGCGTGAACCTCGGCGCCCAGCAGTTGCATCCGGGCCACGTTAAGGGCCTGGCGTTCGGTATCCAGCTGCCCCATGTAGATGCGGCACTCCAGGCCAAGCAGGGCGGCCGCAGTGGCGGTGGCGACGCCGTGCTGTCCGGCGCCGGTCTCCGCGATCACCCGCGTTTTCCCCATTCGCTTGGTGAGCAGCGCCTGGCCGAGCACGTTGTTGATCTTGTGTGCGCCGGTGTGGTTTAGGTCCTCGCGCTTGAGAAAGATCGTGGCATTGCCACAGTGCCTGGAAAAGTTCTCAGCGACCGTTACAGGGGTTGGTCGTCCCGCGTAGTTTCGTTGCAGGCCTGCGAGTTCAGTCTGGAAGACCGGATCGGCCCGGGCGGCCCGGAACTCGGTGTCCAGCTCCGCCAGGGCGGCGTGCAGCGCCTCCGGCACGAACGTTCCGCCGAATCGACCGAAATGGCCTCGGGCATCGGGAAATGCGGTCATGTGCAGCAGTCTACTGGGGCGCGCAGGTGCGAACGTCGCTTTCCCACATCGCCGATGCTCTTCGACGCCATCCTGGTTCTGATTGCCACCACGTGGTCCTTGTGCTTCTACGACAGATCGCTGGGCCCAGGCCGTCCACCGGTTTACCGGGGAACGAGAACCCGCCGCTCGGTGCGGTCAGTCGATCGCTGCGAACTCCTCTACTGCGGCGCGGGGATCGCCGTGCCGGACCAGCGCCTCCCCGACGAGGATGGCGTCGGCTCCCTCCTGACGCACCCTGCGGGCATCGTCGATGCTGAGGATCCCGGACTCGGCGACCTTGACCCGGTCGTCGGGGATGAGGGAGACGAGTTTCCCGAACCGGTCGAGATCCACCTCGAGGGTCTTCAGGTCCCGGTTGTTGATCCCGATCACCTCGACCCCTGCGTTCACGGCCCGTTCCACCTCCTCCTCGGTGTGGGTCTCCACCAGCGCGGTCATGCCCAGCGCGTCGGTCAGGTCCAGGAAAGCACGCAGCTCCACATCGCTGAGGGCGGCAGCTATGAGCAACACCAGGTCGGCACCGTGAACCCGTGCCTCGTAGAACTGGTAAGGGTGCACCATGAAGTCCTTGCGGAGCAGCGGGGTCTCCACTGCCTCGCGGACCGCATCGAGATCCGTCAGCGAACCGTTGAACCGCCGTTGCTCGGTTAGCACGGAGATCGCGGTAGCTCCCCCTGCTGCGTAGTCGACGGCAAGCGCCGCGGGATCCGTGATTTCGGCCAGGTCCCCCTTGGAGGGTGAACGACGTTTCACCTCGGCCATGACGGCCAGCCCGGGGGCTCGCAGAGCAGGGACCACAGGGCGCGCCGGTTGTACCTCCCGCGCCAACTCCAGCAGTGACTCAAAGGGCTGATCGGCTTGGCGAACGGCCAGATCCTCCCTGACCCCGGTGATGATCTCGTCGAGCACGGTCATGTGGTTTCTCCCAACTTTGCGGCGCGGCGGAGCGCGGTGATGACAGCGGCAGCCTTGTGCGAACACTCGGCGTCCTCTCTCCCAGGAACGGAGTCGGCGACGATGCCCGCTCCTGCTTGGACGTGGGCGATGCCGTCCTTGAGCACGGCGGTACGGATCGCGATGGCCACGTCCGAATTGCCTGCGAAATCGAAATAGCCGACCACGCCGCCGTAGAGTCCGCGGCGGCTGACCTCCAGGTGATCGATGATCTCCATTGCCCGCACCTTCGGCGCCCCGGAGAGGGTGCCTGCTGGGAAGCAGGACAAGGTAGCGTCCAGCGCGGTGCGCCCCTCGGCCAGTCGTCCGCTGACTGCAGCTTCCAGGTGCATGATGTGGCTGTAGCGGTGGATCTGCATGAACTCGTGGACGGTGACGCTGCCGGGTTCACAGATACGCCCCAGGTCGTTGCGTCCGAGATCCACCAGCATCAGATGCTCAGCACGCTCCTTCGGATCCGCCAGCAGTTCGGCGGCCAGCTCCCTGTCCTCTACCTCGGTGCTACCCCGTGGTCGCGAACCGGCGATGGGCCGGGTGGTGGCCACGCCGTTCTGGACCGTCACGAGAGCCTCGGGGCTGGAGCCGATGACTGCGAAACCGGGCAGCCGCAGCAGGTAGAGGTAGGGACTGGGATTGGTCACTCTGAGGGCCCGGTATACCTCCAGCGCATCGGAGTCGGTGGGCACGTCGAAGCGCTGTGAGACCACCACCTGGAAAGCTTCCCCAGCCTCGATCTCAGCGATGGTGGCTCGAACCGCCTGCTCATACTCAGCCGAGGTGCGTTGCCGCCTGATCTCGAGGTCGACCAGGCCGTCGCGTGCCGGTTCCACCAGGGAGGGGACCGGCTCAGCGAGCCGTTCGGCCATTTCCTCGATGCCGACCAGCGCCTCGTGATAGGCCCGTTCCACACCCTCGTCAGTGCCGTCGTAGTTGATGGCGTTGACGATCAAGTACACCTCATGCGTCTTGTGGTCCAGCACCGCGACCTGGGATGCGAGCATCATCACCAGCTCGGGAAGCCTGAGGTCGTCGGTGCAGGTATCCGGCAGCGTCTCCAGCCGCCGCACCACGTCGTAGCCGAGATAACCGACCATCCCGGCGTGGAACGGTGGTAGTCCCTCGGTGGCCGGTGTAGCGAGTTCGGCGAGGGTCTGGCGCAGAACATCGAGTGGATCGCCGTCACCGATGCCGGTCAGTTCCCGCCCCAGCCAGATCGTCTTCCCGCCACGCTCCGTGAGGGTGGCGGCGGAACGCACCCCGACGAAGGAGTAGCGGGACCACACACCTTCCGAGGCCGATTCCAACAAGAAGGTTCCCTCGCGTGCCCCGCACAGGGTGGCGTACAGCCCAATCGCCGTGAGGTGATCAGCCAGCAGGCGGGCATGGACTGTGATCACGCGACGGGTCTTCGCCAGCTCGGTGAATTCGGCGAAAGAAGGAGAGATGTTCAACATTCGACGTCGCTTCCGGTCAGCTCGGCGAAGAAACAGGTGGCGTTGCCCGTGTGACAGGCGGCCCCAGTCTGTTCGACGCGTAGCAGTACCGTATCGCCGTCGCAGTCCACATGAACGGAGAGCACGCGCTGGTGGTTACCGGAGGTTTCTCCCTTGACCCAGTAGATCTGACGGCTGCGGGACCAGTAGGTGGCCCGACCACTCGTCAAGGTGCGGGCCAAGGCCTCCTCATCCATCCAGGCCAGCATCAGCACCTGCCCGGATGCGACGTCCTGGGCGACTGCCGGAACGAGCCCGTCGGCGTTGAACCGCACCCGGGCGGCCACGTCCTCACGCAATCTCATGGAGCCATTCTTCCCGTAACCTCTTGGCCTGGCCAACCCGAAAGGCCGTGGAAGGGCCACAGAAATTCCGAGACCTCCTGCAGAATCCCGACCACGCGAACCTCGTCAGTGATGCGGGAGCCGAGGTCGACAGGTCGTGGTCAGATCCGTGAGGTCAAGCATCAGCGAACGTCACTCCCGGAGGAATCAGTGGGGTTGGGTTTCGGGCGACGGGTCAACCGGACCAGGACGAGAACGCCCCACGCGACCAGGATCACGGACGCGAGGACGATGCCCGCGACCGGGGGGAGAAACCCCAGGACGACTTCCTGGCCCCGCGCGCTCAGGCAGATGATCAGCAGGGCACCCGCCAGGGTCCCGATCAGCCAGCCCACCAGGTACAGGGGCGTGTCGCCAAGGCCTGCGGTGGGCGCAGGAGTGAAGGTCCGGGCGTAGTCCCGGGGGCTCCCGAAGGCCTGCCGCGGCGAAGTGCCACTGTCGGCCGTGTGGGATTCGACGCTCCAGACGGCCTCCTGGACCTGTTTCTCGTCCACGCCCCGGAAGCGAAGATGGCATGCGAGTTCTGCCGTGTACTTGTCCGTTTTCTCACTCATCATGGTCGGCCTCTCTGCCGAGGATCCGCGTCATCGACCGGGACAGCGTGTCCCATTGGGTTCGTTGCCGGGCCAGGAGCCCCAGGCCGGCCTGCGTCGGCCGGTAATACTTCCTCGCCGGGCCCCGCTCGGCGGTCCGCCAGCTACCCGTCACGAGCCCCTTGGTCTCCAGGGTCCGCAGGGCCGGGTAGAGGGTCCCTCCTGGAATGGCGCCCCAGCCATGTTTTTCGAGTTCCTGTGCGATGCCGTACCCGTGGAGGGGGCGGCGACCGAGGATCCCGAGGATCGCTGCGGGGAGCAGGCCCCGTTGCCACTCCGAGGGCCATGCGCTGGTTGCCATACAGTCAGTAAACCACCTAACTATGTAGATTGTCAACCTATTCCGAAAATTGACTTTCTCGGTCGTTGCCAGCGGACACGGAGGCGCAGGGTTGGTCCGCCCCGCTCAAGGACGGCTCGGGTGGTTCTCACCGACGGGTTGCGTTTCGCCGGTGAATTTGCCATGCTTCTCCGCGGCGTCAAGGAAGGCGCCGGGCCCGGTTCGCCGGGTGAGCGAGAGGTTGGATCATGCGAGGAAAGCAGCTTGGTCGCGGCACCGCGGCGCGTCTGCTGCGTCCTGCCGCCTCAACCCGTCCAACGAACTCCGCGCAGTCCCGCTGAGTTCCGGGGCACGGAGCCCTCTCGCCCAGTCACACTCACATGCCTCGTTTCCGAGAGGTCTCTGGTTTCCCCTGTCAACATTTCGAGGCCCTGCTGCTGGGTGCTGCCCACCGCGGATCCTCCCGATTCAGGAGAACCATCATGTCCATCTACCCGGTGCCGCTGAGCGGCACCGTGAACACCCTCATGTGGGCCGACGAGACCGACATTGAGGAGCCTGCGATCAGGCAACTCCGCAATGTTTCCGCCCTTCCGTGGACCCACGGGCTGCGCGTCATGCCTGACGTTCACTACGGGAAGGGCGCCACCGTCGGATCCGTGATCGCCATGCACCAGGCAGTGGCTCCCGCCGCGGTCGGTGTCGACATCGGCTGCGGCATGACCGCGGTGCACACCAACCTGAGTCCCGACCGGCTTCCCGACGATCTCGGCCGGCTCCGCCGCACCATCGAGCGGGGCGTCCCGGTCGGGAATGGGGCGCACAGGGATCACTCCCCCACCATCGACCGGCACGGCAGGCTGAAGCGCCGGTTCACGCAGATGCGGGAGGGTTTCGAGTCGCTGCAGGCCCGCAGGCTCGCGCGTTCCTTCGGAAGACTCGAGACCAAGGCGGTGAACCAGATCGGTACGCTGGGTGGCGGCAACCACTTCATCGAGCTGTGCGCCGGGGACGATGACCGCATCTGGGTGACCCTGCACTCCGGCTCCCGCGGCATCGGCAACCGGCTGGCGCAGGAACACATGGAGGTCGCCCAGTCCCTCACCCACAACAAGGGCCTGGTGGACCGGGACCTGGCCGTGTTCCTGAGCCACACCCCGCAGATGGAGGCCTACCTCCACGACCTGTGGTGGGCGCAGTCCTACGCGCTGCTCAACCGTGACGTGATGCTCGCCAGCATCTGCGACGACCTCTCACGGCACATCCCCCGGATCGCCTTCGAGGATCCGATCCGTTGCCACCACAACTATGTGGCCGTGGAGACTTACGACGACCTGGAGCTGATCGTCACTCGGAAGGGGGCGATCCGGGCCGGAAAGGATGATCTGGGTGTGATTCCCGGCTCCATGGGAACCGGCTCGTACATCGTTCGGGGGCTCGGCAACCCGGTCTCCTACGAGTCGGCCTCGCATGGTGCGGGCCGGAGGATGTCGCGGAGTCAGGCCAAGCGGCGGTTCACCGCCGAGGACCTGGCCGAGCAGACCAAAGGAATCGAGTGCCGCAAAGATCCCGGCGTAATCGACGAAATCCCAGCCGCCTATAAGGACATCGATGAGGTGATTCGGGCACAGTCTGATCTGGTCGAGGTCGTGGCACGGCTCCGGACCCTGCTGTGCATCAAGGGGTGAACCTGGGTCGCCTTGGAGCCGTTCTCCGAGGCGACCCATGCCTCGAGCCCGTAGGCTTGAGGCATGAGCCTTGCTTCCCGGCAGCGCGATTCGCTGTGCGATCTGATGTCCGAACTCGGGCCGTTGGCCCCCACCATGTGCGACGGCTGGAACGTCGGCGACCTGGCCGCGCACCTGTGGATCCGAGAGCATAAACCGGCATCGCTGCCCGGGATCGGTTCGCAACGCTTCGCCGAACTCACCAGACGCATCCAGACCGAAGCCCTGCATCTGAAAGGATTTCCTGCCCTGGTCATGGAGCTACGCCGCCCGGGCTGGGTGATGCGCCCGCTCGACGGCATCGTCAATGCTGTGGAGTTCTTCGTCCACCACGAGGACGTGCTGCATGCGAATGGCCTGACCCAGCACCTCACCGACAAGGATCAGGCGGAACTGCTGCGCACCGTCCGGGTGCTGGCCTTCCGGGCGCAGCGCGCCTGGGGTGGGCAGCTCATCCTGGTTCCTACCATCGGTGAGGTCATCCGTCACGGCAGGGGAAACCGGCCGCTGCGTCTCGCCGGCCCACCCTCGGAGTTGCTGTTGTTCCTGACGGGCCGGGACGCCGATATCGAGATCACGGCCGAACCCGAGACCGTCGAGGAGTTCCGGAAGGCCGTCGGCGGTCTGTAGCGGCCCGGGCCCGCCCGGTCAGGTCAGTTTCTCCATCAGCAACTCCCGGACCCGGGCGGCATCCGCCTGGCCCTTCATGGCCTTCATGACCTGCCCAATGAGCGCCCCCACCGCCTGGTGTTTTCCGCCGCGGATCTTCTGGACCACATCTGGGTTCGTGGCAATCACATCCTCGATGGCCGCGTTCAGCGCTCCATCATCGGAAACCACCTTCAGGCCACGCGTGGCGACCACGTCGCCGGGCCTACCCTCGCCCGCGATGACACCGTCAAACACTGCACGCGCCAGCTTGTCGGTCAGCTCGCTCGCATCCACCATCGCCTGGGTTTCTGCTACATCGGCCGGGGTGACGCCGAGCGCATCCAGTTCGACACCGGCCTCGTTAGCCCGGCGGGCCAGCTCACTCAGCCACCATTTCCGGGCCGACTGCGGGGAGGCCCCCGCAGCCACCGTCGCCTCGATCAGGTCCAGGGCCCCGGCGGCCACGACAGCTGCCATGGTCTTGGCATCGATGTTCCATTCTTCGGCCAGGCGCCTGCGACGTTCAGCGGGGGGTTCGGGAAGCGTGGCACGCAGTTCCTCGATCCATTCCGCGCTAGGCGCCACGGGCACGAGGTCCGGTTCCGCGAAATAGCGGTAGTCCTGTGCCTCCTCCTTGGAGCGGCCAGGGCTGGTTGAACCGTCGCCCTCGTGGAAGTGCCGGGTTTCCTGCGTGACTCGTCCCCCGTCCGCGAGAATCGCAGCCTGGCGTCGCATCTCGAAGGTGACGGCCCGTTCAATGGAGCGCAGCGAGTTCACGTTCTTGGTCTCGGTCCGGGTTCCCAACTCTGCCGATCCCTTGGGAGCCAGCGACACGTTCGCGTCGCAGCGCAGTGAGCCCTGTTCCATGCGCACGTCCGAGACGTCGAGGGCGCGCATCAGGTCCCGCAGGTGAGCGACGTAGGCGCGTGCCACCTGCGGGGCCTTCGCCCCGGCGCCGAGGATGGGCCGGGTGACGATCTCGATCAGCGGCATGCCGGCCCGGTTGTAGTCGATAACGGAATGGTCGGCCCCGTGGATACGTCCTGTCGTCCCGATGTGGGTCAGTTTGCCGGCGTCCTCCTCCATGTGAGCGCGTTCGATCTCGACCACGAAGGTCTCCCCGTCAACCTCCAGTTCGACCCGACCGTCGAAGGCGATGGGTTCGTCGTACTGGGAGGTCTGGAAGTTTTTGGTCATGTCCGGATAGAAGTAGTTCTTCCGCGCGAACCTGCCCCACGGCGCGATCCGGCACCCGAGCGCCAGACCAATACGAATCGCGGATTCGACAGCTTTCGCGTTGACCACGGGAAGCGCGCCCGGCAGGCCGAGGCACACGGGACAGGTCTGGGTGTTCGGTTCCGCCCCGAACTCGGTGGAGCAGCCGCAGAACATCTTCGATTTCGTGTTGAGTTCGACGTGCACCTCCAACCCGAGCGCCGGATCGTAGTTCTCGATGACCTCATCGAAGTCCATCAGGTCCGTCATCACCACACCGCCCTCGTTCCGTCGAGGGGCTTCGCCAGCGTGAGGAGCGGCCCCTCCAACCTGTCCTCCAGGGTTGCCTCGATGAACCCACCCACCCGGTAGAGCCGGTCATCGGCCAGCGGAGGAGCGATCACCTGCAAACCGACGGGCAACCCCTCATCGCTCAGACCGACAGGGAAACTCGCCGACGCGTTGCCGGCAAGGTTCGACGGGATGGTGCACAGGTCTGCCTTGTACATCGCCATCGGGTCGCTGGTGCGCTCCCCCAGTCTGAACGCGACGGTGGGTGTGGTGGGCGAGACCAGCACGTCGCACTCGGCGAAGGCCGCCTCGAAGTCGCGGGCCACAAGAGTGCGAACCTTCTGGGCGGATCCGTAGTACTGATCGTGGTAACCGCTGGACAAGGCGTAGGTACCTATGATGAGCCGACGTTTAGCCTCGCGTCCGAAGCCCTGTCCTCTGGTGAATGAGGTGACTGCCTCCATGTCGCGGGAACCGTCATCGCCGAGCCGCAGCCCGTAACGCACCGCGTCGAAGCGCGCGAGGTTGCTGGACAGCTCCGCCGGCATGATCAGGTAGTAGGCGGCCAAGGCGTATTCGAAGTGTGGGCAGGACACCTCGACCACCTCGGCTCCGCCGTCGCGCAGCCACTGGACGGCCTCAGTGAATCGGGTTTCAACGGCGGCGTCGTAGCCCTCACCGCCGAGCTCCTTGACCACGCCGACCCTCAGCCCCCGGACCTCGCGGCGACGCGCCGCTTCCACCAGAGGGGGCAGCGGATGCGCGATGGACGTGGAGTCCATGGGATCGTGACCGCCCATGGCTGTGTGCAGTAGCGCAGCGTCCAGGACGTTACGGGTGACGGGACCGGGCTGGTCCAAACTGGATGCCATCGCCACCACCCCGTAGCGCGACACCCCGCCGTAGGTGGGTTTCACCCCGACGGTGCCGGTCACCGCCCCAGGTTGGCGGATGGAGCCCCCGGTGTCGGACCCCAGAGCGAGCGGGGCGAGGCAGCCCGCCACCGCTGCGGAGGATCCTCCCCCCGACCCGCCAGGAATCCGGTCGAGGTCCCACGGATTACGGGAGGGCCCGAAGGCGGAGGTCTCAGTGGAGGAGCCCATCGCGAACTCGTCCATGTTGGTCTTGCCGAGGATGATCAGCCCAGCCTGTTTGAGGCGCGCGATGACCGTCGCGTCATAGGGAGGGATCCAGCCTTCCAGGATTCGGGAGCCGCAGGTGGTGGGCAGCCCGGCGGTGCAGAAGTTGTCCTTCACCGCGATGGGGATCCCCGCCAGCGGGCCGAGTTCCTCGCCTTTGCCCCGGCGATCATCGATCTCTGCGGCCGCTGCCAGAGCACCTTCGGGATCTACGTGCAGGAATGCGTTGAGGGCCGGGTTCACTGCCTCGACCTGATCGAGGTGGGCGCGGGTCAGTTCGACGGAACTCACCTCACCCGCCGCGAGCAGGTCGGCTTGTTCATGGGCCGTCCTGGTGATGATCTCGGTCACGGTTCAGTCCTCGCTCAGGATCCGGGGAACGCGGAAACGCTCGTCCTCGACGTCGGGGGCTCCTGCCAACACCGCCTGTTGAGGTAGGGATTCATGCACCTGGTCGGCGCGCATCACGTTGGTCAAAGGAAGTGCATGGGTCATGAGGGGGACGTCGTCTCCCGCCACTTCGCCCACCCGGGCCACCGAGCCCAGGATCACTTCCAGCTCGGGGGCCAGCTCGGCACATTCCGACTCGGTCAGTTCGAGCCGGGCCAGCGCTGCCAGCCGCGCCACATCCTGAGGGGTCAGGGCCACAGTTTCTCCTCGTTGGTCTGCAATCCCGCTGCCGCGGGCGTGGCCAATCCTAGCGCCGGAAACTCGCGAGAAGGGGATCGTAGTGTGTGCACACCGCTCGCTGGTAGTCGTTCACGTCCCCGGCCTCGGCTGCTTTGAGGATCTCCGTATGCGCACTGGGCAGGTCCGTCACGGTGCTCGGCGGGAGCTTGGCCATTGTCACGACCTGAACCTCCCAGAAGGCTGCGACCAGGTCCGCGATTATCCTTCTGCCCGCGCGATGCATGAGAGTGATGTGAAAGCTACGGTCCAACTCTGCGAAGGATTCCCCCTGTCTCCTCATCTTGGCAATCTGGTCGACCAGCCGGTGGAGCTCCTCGTCGTTGGTTCCCCGGAGAATGGAACAGACCTGATCGGCCTCACCCAGGTCGATTCCCCGCCGCACTTCGACCACCTCGCGAAGCGCTTGCTGCTGTTCCCCATGAAGCATGCCCATGCGGAAAGTCAGCGTCTCCACCAAGGGACGGAGGGTGGCGTTCCCGACGAAGGTTCCCCGACCGTGTTGGACCTCGACGATATCCAGGGTGCTGAGGGTCCGCACAGCTTCCCGGACTGAACTCCGGGAAACGCCGAGGCTGTCGCACAGGTCAGATTCGCTGGGCAGGCAGTCACCGGCCTGAAGCCCGCTGGTTGTTATGAACTGCTTGATCCGTTCGACGGTCTCCGTTGCTCTGGTCATCCCTGTGCGCGGGCGACTCCGCCCATCTCCCGACCTCCGCATTCAATTTCCTGTCTTCGGCCCCCAGAACCAACCAGAGAAGTGGGCAAGATCGTAACGGAATCGGTTTCGATTCTTCGAGGCAGTCCCCTCCAAGTCGTTGTGCCCCTCAGGAGGACGGCTGCCACAGGAGCTGTGCGAACAGAATCAGCTCCGGCATTCCTGCTAGGCCAGAAGGCGCTCGTTGGGCACGAAGGGATGCCACCGGGGACCGCCGTCAGGGTTGCGGGACGAGGGGCATCGAGTTCACGCTCGCTCGTGGCGTAGGGGTTCACACCTTGTCGATCAGACGTCGGCACCGGGTGCAGCTGGTGATAATCCTGCTCGTAGCGCAATCATCCCACTGATACCACTCGATTCCCTAAAGTTGTGATCATGAACCCAGCTCTGATTACGGATGGCCTGTTCAAACGATTCGGCCCCAAGGTTGCCGTAGACAACTTGAGCCTCCAGATCCCCCAAGGGCATCTGTTCGGTCTGGTTGGTCCGAACGGCGCGGGCAAAACCACTGCGATGTCCATGATCTGTGGCCTGCTCCGACCCGACTCCGGAACAGCTCGGGTTCTCGGCAACGATGTCTGGGCCGATCCGGTGACAGCCAAGAAACACATCGGGGTGCTGCCCGACGGGGTGCTGCTGTTCGACCGCCTGACCGGCGTCGAACTGCTCCGCTACAACGGTCGGCTGCGCAACCTCGCCCCCAAGGTCGTCGAGGAACGTTCGCGGGAGTTGCTCGGTGTGCTGGACCTGGCAGATGCCGCCGACAAGCTGGTCGCCGACTACTCGGCCGGTATGACCAAGAAAATCTCGCTGGCCAGCGCTCTGATCCACGCCCCCAAGTTGTTGATCCTCGATGAACCTCTCGAGGCCGTGGACCCGGTGTCTGGTCAAGTCATCCGCGATCTGCTGCGTGACTACGTGGATGGCGGCGGCACGGTGTTGCTTTCCAGTCACGTCATGGAGTTGGTGGAGAACATCTGCGACGGGGTCGGAATCATGGCTGCTGGACGCATCCTGGTATCGGGAACCGTGGACCAGGTCCGGGGCGACGGGACTCTTCAGCAGAAATTCGTGGAACTGGTCGGTCAGGGACGGATGGCCGGGGAGGAGACGCTGCAATGGTTGCGCCACTCATCGCTGTGAGGCTTCGTTCCCAGCTCTCCGCTCTCAGGAGCAGCCCGTGGGCGATGGTCGGATACATACTGCTCGTCTTGATGCTGCTGCCGCTTTTCGTCGGCCTGACCGTGGGGTTGTCCTACTTGAGGTTCCTACCCGATGTGCGCTCCCCCTTGATGCTCACGGCGGGCGCTGTCCTGGTGCTGGTGTGGACCTTCGGGTCGGTGTTGTTCTTCGCCATGGACGATTCCGTGTCCCCGCAGCGCCTGGTGTTGTTTCCACTCCGGTCCCGCGATCTGCTGGTTCCCCTGCTGGTCTCGGACCTGCTCACCTTGCCGGGGGTCTTCACCCTCCTGGTCTGCTGCGGTTTCATGATTGGCTGGGCCACCGATCCACTTCTGACAATCACCGGGATCGCTTCCACGGCCCTCGGAGTGGTGACGGGAATGCTCGCTGGCCGGATACTGGTGACCTCCCTGTCGCGCTGGCTGGCCGCCCGCAGAAGCCGGGATCTCCTGTACGTGGTGCTCCTGCTCGGCCTGATAGCGATCAGCTGGGGTGGGCCGCTACTGAGCCGCGGAATGTTCAATCTCGACCTGAACCGGGAAGCCATCGAGCTGGTAGGCGATGCAGCCGGTTGGAGTCCGATGGGATGGGCCTGGTCCCTACCCGCCGACCTGGCAGCCGGGCGCTACGGGGTGGCTGCGTTGCGTCTCGCCTTGGCTCTGGTGCTGCTCGCAGCGATGATCTGGTTGTGGTCCCGGCAGCTGGACCGGGCCCTGACCAGCCCCCTGCCAAGCGCCGGAGGTGGCGCTCCGACCGTGTCCTCACCTTGGCTTGATCGTTTGTTTCCCCCGAATCCCGCCGGGGCCATCGCAGCCCGGAACCTGCGGTATCTACGACGCGATCCTCGCCGGTTCGCCTCGGTGCTGGTGATCATGGCCACTCCCTTCTTCGTGGTTTTCATGAACATGGTCCGAGACGAGAAGCTGATCCCCGAGTTCCTGTGGCTGGTGGCTGCCCTGGCCACCTGGATGGGAGGCATCAGCGCACTGCAGGACACACCCATGGACGGTTCGGCGTTGTGGCTGCACGCGGTCTCCGGGATCCGGGGTTTTGAGGACCGGCTGGGCCGTCTCATGGCGAACTCCCTGATCTACGGTGGCACGTTCGCGATGACGATGGTATTGGCTTCGACGCTGCTGGGGGCATGGGGAGTCTTTCCGTTCGCCTTTGGGCTGGGCCTGGGAACCTTGATCGCCAACCAAGGGATGAGTCTTTTGATCAGTTCTTTCCTGAACGGCACCGCTCCCCCTCCGGGCACCAATCCATTCGCCAGCACCTCGAAAGGCCAGGGGGCGGCTTTCCTCGCGAGCGTGCTCCAAATGATCGGCTCCGCGATCCTGCTGTTGCCGGCGGCGGGGATGGCCTTCGCCTCCTACCGTTTCCCGCTACTCGGCTGGTTGTTCCTGCCGGTGGGGCCGGTCCTGGGTCTCCTGGCCGCCCTGGGGTTGATCTCCTTGGGCGGGCGACGGCTGGACCGAACCTGGCCGGAGGTGTTGAAGGCCGTCACCTACGAGAAATAGGCCCCGGCCTCATCCCCAGTGAGCATCAGGTAGAAAGTCCGAGCCAGGAAGAAAACCCCGACGGCCAAGCCGACAGCGATCAGCGGTACGAGCACCCGGGCCCATTTTTTCCAACGAGTGGAGGGCACCATTACCGGTCCCCACTCCCCGACCCGGGGTTGCGCGCGAAGCGGGGTGGAGCCGTTCAGGTTGAGGTCGGAGAAAAAGCGCACGACGGCAAGTTTATTGCAGTTCCTCAGCAACGAGCGTGGCTGCTCGCCGGAGCGCTGCCAGCTGACCGGGCACCTCTGCCAGTTTCCAGGAGGCCAGGCCACAGGCTGTGGTGAGCAGCACTCCAGAGTCAATGCTCGGAGCAGGAAGTTCCAGGGGACGTAGCACCCGCAAGGTTTCTCGGACCAGTTCATCGACGCCCTGAACGCGTCCGGTCGCGCTGTCGACGATCCCCAGCGCCAGCCCTCGTCCCGCCTGGGCCCACTCCGCCAGAGCGTCGATCCCCGCGGATTCCAGAAACAGCCGGGTGTCGACAGCCACTGCCGCAAATCCCGCGCGTTGCGCCACCGGCAGCCACTTCCCGGGGGCGCAGCAGTGCAGCCAGGCGCCCTCCGACAGAGGCTTCAGGGCACCGGCTAGTTCCGGCACCTCGACCCGACGGTGCCTGCTGAAACCGGAGGCCGTGGGAATGGTGCCTTCACCGACTGCCGTCAGTGCAGGTTCGTCGAGTTGCAGCAACAGCCTCGCCCCCGGGATGCGGCGTCTCAGATCCTCCCGGAGCTGAAGCCAGCCCTCGGTCAGCGCCTGCGCCAGTTCTCTGCGGGCTCCGTGATCGGCCAGCAACCGGTCTCCCCGGGGACGTTCAACCGTGGCGGCGAGGGTCCACGGCCCGGCCAGCCCAATCTTCAGCACACCCTCGAACCCCTGGAGCAGTTCCTCCGCGTCGTCCAGGTCGTGACGCCACCGGGCCCTTGCCCTGCGATGATCACTCCCGGAGGCGGCGGTCAGGCGCCACCCAGAGAGTTGAATATCGAAACCGAGACCGTCAATGATCCCTAGCGCCCTGCCGATCATCCCGGATCCCACACCCCGCGCGGGCAGTTCTGGGAGGGGCAGCACCTCCGGAAGGACCTCGGCCATTGCCGTCAAGGCCCCGCGAAAGTCGTCACCGGGCAGGGAACCGGCAGCGGTGACGCGCATCATGAGGTCCCACTGATCGTCGCGGAACCAATAACCCGGGTGACATCGAAGAAAACCATGGACTGTCCTGGCGCCACCCCACGGGTTGGTTCGTCGAGTTCCACCCGCACCTGGTCGTCCCCGGTGGTGGTGATAGTGGCGGGCAGTGCGGCACCGTGGGCCCGGTACTGCACCTGTCCCCGCCAGCTTCCGGACACCCTGTGCTGCGTCCAGGTGGGACGAATACCCTCGATGCGGCTGACCAGCAGTGATTCCCTAGGGCCGACGACCACGCGATTACCGACCGGTTCGATCCGCAACACGTAGCGGGGATTGCCATCCGGTGCGGGGACGCGCAGGTCGAGCCCTTTGCGCTGCCCAATGGTGAAACCGTGGTGCCCCCTGTGCCGTCCGAGCTCGGTTCCGGAACGGTCCACGATCGGCCCCTGGGTCTCACCAAGGTGGGCCCTCAGGTAGCCCTGGGTGTCACCGTCGGGGATGAAGCAGATGTCGTAGGAGTCGGGTTTGTCCGCGACCTTGAGGCCCAGCGAATAGGCCTCCGCCCGCACCTGCGGTTTCGGCGTGTCGGCGAGTGGAAACAGGGAGCGGCGCAGCTGGTCCTGATTCAGCACGCCGAGCACGTAGGACTGGTCCTTGTCCGGGTCGGCGGCGCGGTGCAGTTCAAGTTCCGATCCGTTGTCCACAACCCTGGCGTAATGTCCCGTCGCGACGGCGTCGAAACCGAGCGCGAGACCGCGTTCCAGTACGGCTGCGAATTTGATCTTCTCGTTGCACCTGAGGCACGGATTCGGAGTGCGACCCGCACGGTACTCGGCTACGAAATCGTCGACCACATCCCTCTGGAACTGCTCCGAGAAATCCCACACATAGAAGGGAATGTCCAGCAGGTCGGCGGCACGCCTGGCGTCGTGGGCATCCTCCAGGGAGCAACAGCCGCGTGATCCTTCGCGATAAGGCTGTGGGTTACGGTTCAGAGCCAGGTGTACCCCGGTCACGTCGTGCCCGGCGGCGACGAGGCGCGCCGCAGCGACGGCGGAGTCAACCCCGCCCGACATGGCTGCCAGTACCTTCATCTCCCCTCCCTTCTCCGGATTCACGGTCGAAGAATTCTAGCTGGCCACCCGGGCCCGTTCCACGGCAGCCGGCAGCACCTCACGAAGCCGATCGACATCCCCCTGGCCGCTCGTGTGACCGAGGGAGAAACGAACCGTGGACATGGCCTCATTCTCGGAGGATCCCATTGCCAGCATGACCTCGCTGGGCCGGTGGACCCCTGCGCGGCACGCGGAACCCGCCGAGGCATGGATGTCCTCAGCGTCGAGAAGGAACAATAGGTCCTGGGCTCTTATTCCGGGAAAGGTGGCGCTGACGATATGCGGGGCGCAGTTGGTGCCATTGATGCTTCCTCCGCAGGCCAAGATGGTCTCACGGATCCCGTCCCGGAGCCCGACGAGCCGCCTGGTCTCAGCCTCAAGACCCACCACGGCCGCCGTTGCGGCGGCGGCGAAAGAGGCAGCGAGGGCCACCGGAAGCGTGCCGGAGCGGATACGGCCCTCCTGCCCACCACCGAGTCCGATCGGCGCTGGAGTGACGCCACGCTTCACGGCAAGAGCCCCGATCCCAACAGGACCACCGATCTTGTGGGCTGAGACACTCATCAGGTCCAGGCCCGTGACATGGAAGTCCAGGGGTACGTGCCCGAGGGCCTGCACCGCGTCGCTGTGACTCCATGCGCCCGTCCGTGAGCTGGCGGCGATCAACCCGTCGAGGGGATGAATCACCCCGGTTTCGTTGTTCACCCTCACCACCGAGATCACGGCCACTTGTTCATCCGCGGTCTCCCATGCGGTGTCCTCAACAAGTCCGCGAGGGCTCACTGCGAGCACCTCGGCTCCCATGCCACGGGCCTCCTGCACAGCTGGGTGCTCGACCGCCGATATCAGACTCCGTGGTCTTTCAGGCCGGGCTGCCAAAGAGCCCAGAATGGCGATCGAATCGGCCTCTGATCCACCCGATGTGAAGATCACCTCCCCGGGGTGGGCACCGAGCGCTACCGCCAGTTCCTCCCTCGCATCCTCGAGGCGGCGTCTGGCCCGCTGTCCCGCGCGATGCTGGGACGAGGGATTGCCGAGCCGTCCGAGCTCCCTCAGCAACACCTCCTGCGCCTCGGAGCGCATCGGCGAAGTGGCGGCGTGATCCAGGTAGGTGCTCACCGTTTCACTCTCCTTCTCTCAACCATCCATCATGACTGATCGAGCGGATTTATCTGCGAGATCAGATGACTTATGGCAAAATAGTTCGGCCCTCGGGGCGGATGCCCGCCGAGGGCCGGAAGGCGAAACATGTTCATTGAGCCGCTCGACACCAGCCGCCTGGGAGCGAAGGTCGAGAAGGACGGCGTCAGCTTCGGCCTGTGGGCCCCCCATGCCACCCGAGTGGAGCTGTCGCTCGTGGACCTGATGAAGAACCAACGCAACGTGGAGATGAAAGCGGACAGCCAAGGAATCTGGCACGCCTTCGTTCCTGGTATCGGTGAGGGGCAGGAATACGGCTACCGCGTCCACGGAGATTGGGCTCCGAGCCACGGTCGCCGCTTCAACCCGGCCCGGCTGCTGCTCGACCCCTACGCCCGAGCCGTGACCGGCGGCATCGACTACCGGGGCCCAATCCATGACCACCTGGCCCACGACGATTTCCGTCCCGACGCCACCGACTCCATCGGAGCAGTGCCTCTTAGCGTCGTCGTCGCCGACACCCCCCCGCCCCCTCCTGTGGCGGGGGGCAGGCGCCCGATGGCCGAGTCGGTCATCTACGAGATGCACGTGCGCGGTTTCACAAAAATGCACCCGCTGGTGCCCGAACACCTACGCGGCTCATACGCGGCCCTGGCCTACCCCGAAGTGATCTCCTACCTGCTGGACACCGGCATCACAGCGATCGAGCTGCTGCCCATCCACCACTACGCATCCGAGCCCTTCATCGCCCACAAGGGACTGAGCAATTACTGGGGATACAACACCCTCAGCTATTTCGCTCCACACGCCTACTACGCGACTCGGGGCACTCTCGGGAATCAAGTGACGGAATTCAAAGCCATGGTGGCCGCCCTCCACGATGCCGGTATCGAGGTGATCCTCGACGTCGTCTACAACCACACCGCAGAGGGTGGGCACGAGGGCCCGACGCTCTCCATGCGCGGCATCGACCACGCTGGCTACTATCGCCTCACCGATGACCTGCGGGATGACTATGACGTGACCGGTTGCGGAAACTCGGTGAACTCCTCCACTCCCATGGTTCGGCAGTTGATCGTCGATTCTCTCCGTTACTGGGTGGAGCACATGGGCGTTGATGGATTCCGTTTCGATCTTGCCACCACGCTGTTCCGTGACAGCCAACACCACTTCGTCCATGACCATCCTTTGAAGCAACAGATCAACTCCGACCCCGTTCTCTCTCATGTGAAATTGATCGCCGAACCCTGGGACATCGGTCCCTACGGCTATCAGCTCGGCAGTTTCGGCCCCGGCTGGTCAGAATGGAACGACCGGTTCCGCGATCACGTGCGTGACTACTGGAAGAGCACGGTTCACGGAGTCCAGGAACTCGCGACTCGGCTTTCTGGCTCCTCAGACGTGTTCCAGCACAGCGGTCGCCCTCCACAGGCCTCAATCAATTTCGTGACCGTCCACGACGGGTTCACGATGCGCGACCTGGTCAGCTACGACGTAAAACACAACTCCGCCAATGGCGAAGGCAATCGCGATGGCAGCGACAACAACCGTTCCTGGAACCATGGTTTCGAGGGTGAAAGTGACGATCCGGCCATCAACGATCTGAGAGCCCGGCAGGTGCTTAACATGCACGCCACCCAGGTTCTCGCGGCCGGAACCCCCATGATCCTCGCCGGCGATGAGTTCGGGCGCACTCAGAAGGGCAACAACAACGCCTACTGCCAGGATTCGCCGCTGAGCTGGGTGGACTGGACCCCCGATGCCCGATGGCAGGGAGTTCGGGCTCGCTTGGTCGATCTTCTGCGGTTGAGGGCGAAACATCCCTTGTTGCGCCCCGACCACTATCTGCACCACACCGACGTCTTCAACAGTCACGGAGAAAACCTGGGTCGCGTCGACCTCACCTGGTTCAACGACCACGGCGCCCAGATGACCGAGCAGAACTGGTACGACGGTTCCCGCCGCCTGTTGGGCATGTACGTCTCCGACGATACGAATGCCTTCCTGACGTGGTTCCACTCGGGGGCTGAGCCCATCGAAGTGATCCTTCCTGGCCTGCCCTGGGCTGCCCAGCTGAGGATCGTCTGGCACTCGGCGGGGACTGATGAGCTGCCATCCGATGAACTGTCTCCCGGTTCCGTGCTGAGGGTCCCGGGGCGTTGCGTGGTGCTGATGCGCTGCGACGTG
>ERZ773014.739-NODE-739-length-21730-cov-5.921569_pt1 | contig 21730 bp, 25 predicted proteins | sample MGYA00580841_ERZ773014 | MGnify/ENA primary metagenome ERZ773014 (study PRJEB29015, sample SAMEA2737989) | human oral metagenome | biome: human oral; feature: human-associated habitat; material: dental | place: China | collected 2067 ...
TGGGGGCTGAGAAATAAAACCGTAGACTGCGCTCGGAGAAGAATTCGGGGCCGGCTGCTGGACGGGGGTTCGATTCCCCCCATCTCCACTTATTCCTATCTGTCCTTGATCTAGCGCCGATTAGCTGAGTGCATGGGTACAGGGCGGGTACAACGAAAGACCCCCACCTGCCGAAGAGGCAGGTGGGGGTCTTTCATGCGTTGACACGCGATTCCAGCGCTTCAATCCGCTCGTAGATCGAGCGATGGGTGTCATGAGCGTGTGCGTCGATCATCCGCTGAGCCGACTCGCGCGCTGTGCGCTCATCGTGTATCTCAGCGGCCATCCTGCTGCCGCGCTCATCGATCCTGTCGATCCTCTCCTTCATGTCCGACAGGCTCGCACCGTGATTCTCGAGCGTTGAGGCGACGTGGTCGACCGTCGACGAGAGGCCCTCGAATTGCTCGGGTAAGACGGCGAGCGCCCCGACTTTTTCGTTGACAGCCTTGACTGCGTCGCGAACTTCGTCGAGGTCGTCACGGAAGTTCGTCGCGTGATCGTTGCTGACCTGCGCGTCAGCGGACTGTGCGGCCTTCTTCGCTTCCTCTGCGGCCTTGGTGACGCGCTGCATATGCGCTTCCATGCTCGCCTTGAGGCGAGCAAACCACATTGCGACGACACCGCCAATGCCAGCTAAGAGGATTGCGATGAGGCCGTTTGTGGCCTCGACGATCTTCGGATCGGAGATGATGCCGCTCACGACTGCGTCTCACCGCCTGAGTCGCTGCGCGTCACCGCCTCGTCCGCGCTTGATCGCACGTCGTCAATTGTCTCGCCGCCCGGAGTGATGGCGCCCGCCCAATCGATGATGCTCACGCCGCCGATCTTGATCCCCGAGAGGATCTGATACACGGTCCAGGCGACGCCGAGGAACACCGCCGCCTGCGAGATGATGAGCTTCCAGGTGGCCGGGTACGATCCCGATACCCAGACGCCTGCCGTCACGACGACCGCGACGGCGACCAGCAGCCAGACTCGACGCTGGCGCGTCCAGTACGGGCGATCAAGCGCCGCTTGGATTAGCGGCCACACGATGCCGATGAGGACCGACGTCACGAACGGATCTGACTGCAAGCCGAGCAGAATGTCACTCTGATTCACTTCTGTCTCCTTCTCACGCTGTCTCTGCGCCCGCGAGCGCGATGCTGACGGCGGAGTTGGTTGCTGCGCCGTAGATTTCGTCCTGGTATGCGCCGACTGCGGCCTGGATGCGGCCGACTGTGGTGTCGTGTGCGGCTTCGGAGTTTTCGCCCCAGATGCCGTCGACGACGGTGCCGACGATGCTCTGCGTGTATTCGATGCCGAAGGGGAAGAAGTTTCCACCCCAGGTGGATGCGGCGGCGACGGCGAGGATGCGCTGGCGCGTGTCGGGGCCGAGGACGTTGTCGGGGTCTGCGCCGACTGCGCGTTGGAGTGCTGTGATGTCGGTGTATCCCGTTCCGGCTGCGGCTGATGCGCTGCCGCCGTCCCAGCGGCCGTTGTCGATCATCCATGCAAGCACCTTGTGCATGTCAACCCAGCCGAGGATGTCCTCGTCGTACCTGTACTTGACGAGGACGCCGTTGCCGTTGTCCTGGGAGCCGCCCATGCTTGTATTGCCCTCGACGGCGCGGAAGAGCGTAGCGGTGGGGTCAGGCCAGGAAGCGCCGACGTGATCGGCTATGCCGTCACCGTGCCACTCGTAGATCGCCTGACGGCCGTAGCCCGATTCATCGCACCATGCGCCGATGTTCTGCGCGAAGTTCTTGATGTACGGGACGTAGTACCACCACGCGGCGTTCATGAGGGTGACGCCGGCCTGCAGGAAGCCCCAGACCTGGAAGGCTCCGCACCAGGCGTAGCCGTGGAAGTCGGGCTTGCCGACTGCGTCCCAGTACTTGTCGCCGCCTACGTTGCCGACCTCGGCGAGCATGGCGCGCAGGGCAGTGTCGACGGCTGCGACGACGCGGGGATCATTGGGAGAGGTGGTCACGCCTGGCCTCCCTCGCGCTGGGTGAGATTGCGTTCTGTCAGGAGGCCGAGCAGCTCGTCCTCCTGGGCCTTGGTTTCAGGCATCGTCTGTAGATCGGGTGCCATGCTGAGTCCTTTCAGTGGGTGTAGGAAGCCCCGGCCACCAGGTGCGGTGGTCGGGGCTGGTTTGTGGCAGGCCAGGCTTTGGTCTGTCAGGTCTTGATGATGAAATTCATCGCGACATACGGCGGCATGATGTTGAACGGCTGCGACTGGCCTTCGGCCTTGGCTACTGCGCGGTCGAGATAACCGTCGCCGAAGTTGGCGATGCCCATCCAGCGATTGCCGCCCGAGAAGTCCGTCTGGTAGATGCCTGCGCCGCCGCCCCAATAACCGGATTCGCCGCCGATCTGGTGCTGGTGGCGCGGCATCTCAGCCGTCGTCATCGTGTGCTTTTCCTCGCCGCCTTGCTCGCCAGCAGGATGCGCCGACGACGCGCCAAGCACGAAGCGGCCGCGCAGGTCCGGCACACGAAACCTGAATCCGTTACCGAAAACCTTTGCGAGCTCCGGATATGTGCGACGGTCGTACTCTTTCCCGTCACACATGAGCCATCCGGAGGGTGCCGTCTTGCCCGCGTAGGCCGAGATGACGCCGGCGGGAGTGACGACTGTGATTGCCTCTCCGGGGTCGCCTTTTTCCCCGCGGGGCCCTGGCTCTCCCGTGTCTCCTTTCGGGCCGGTTTCCCCTTTCGGGCCAGTTTCCCCTTTCGGGCCTGGTGGCCCAGGCTCGCCCTGGGGTCCCTGTGGTCCCTGCGTCCCAGTATCTCCGCCGCCCGGCGTGACGTATGCGTCAATGCTGGAGCGTGTGTGCGCGAGCGCAACCATGACGCCCTGGTGGATTTGCACGAGCACCCGGTCTCCGGGGGCGACTCTCGTTGTCAGCAGGCTGTCGTCAACGTAGTAGAGTGTCTCTCCCATACCGTCGAGTCGTGCCTCGAAGCGCGGGACGAATCCGGTTGGACCCGCTACCAGTGTCGTTTTCACGGTCCCCCACCTGTAGGTGGGTTGTGCGTCCAGACGTTTCCGCAGGTCTGCCACGACCTGCGTGAGATACTCAATGCTCTTGTTCACTCTCGGATCTCCTTCATCGTAGTTTTCACCAGCGCAGTTGGAGAGAGCTTGTACTCCATCTGCTGAACGACGCAGTGCATTCGCGTTCCTTGCGAGACAAACTCGACGACGTCTCCTGGTGAGATAGGAACTGGCATGTGCTCGATAACCAGAGACGCGGCGGGGGCTGCTCTCTCCTGGAGAATCCTGTGCGCGATCTCGTCGATGATCTCCTGTGATGCTGCCTGCACGCCTGTTTCGATGTACGCTACCTCCCCTCGGTTTTGGATCGAGAATGGGTCATGCTGATTGCGGTTCTCGGCTCTCCCCACGAGGGGCGGTGGGGATTGGCCGGCCATCTGCTGACTGCCAGTCCCTCCTGTTCCTACGCAGATTACGACATTCGGCACAGTGAAGATGTCTCTGTCGATCGTCCACGATGCTGAGTGAATCGCCTTGCTTCCTTCAACGAAGCGGTATCTGACAGGGCGCAGGGACGGTCGGATGTACTTGCTGACGTTCAGCGTTCCGCGCCCGTCCGTTGTGAGTGCAGCGTAGCCGCCCGCATTGAGCACCTCGTTGATGACGGTGAGCACTGAGGTGCCCGCGTCCCACACGCTTTCCTTGAGAGGGAACGTTGGGAACTCTATCGTCGACGGGACACGCCTAAATTTCCTGAAGAGTGACTTAAGCAGGTGCTGGGCGCCCGAGCCGTCATGGTGCGTCACCTCCTTGAGGACAGCACGGTCGGGGTAGGCGAGTAGACCCTGTAGCTCCACGTCATAAACCACACGGTGCTCCTCCACGGTCCGGTGCGGCGCACTCATCACGAACGTCCCCACCGACCAGCCCTCCATCCCCTGGGGGACATAGTCGACACGTGCGTGCGTGCGTAACCAATTAATCTCTTGGCCCGTATCAATGACGTTGAGGGTCCCCGAGGCGCGCAGGCGAGTGGTCGAGGACAGGGTGATAGACCCGGACTCGACGCCGTCAAGTAAACCGATGTCCTCGCCGGCCAGGCTGGTCAGCATCACTCTGAACTCTGCCTGCCGATTCCCCCACATCTCACTCATGCCCCACCTCCGTCAGTTTTGCTGACATGCGCCAGATTCCTCCGACGCTCCGATCAAGCTGCACATCTGAGAGTGAGCCGTAGAACAGCCTCCCTAGGGGATCGCGGTACATGAACGGTGCCGGCATGAATGCCAGATCCTCGACCGCCCGACGTTCCCTCTCCGAAGCGTCCACCAGCGTCGCCGAGACCGTCACCACACGCTGCCGCTGCGTACCCGACATTTCCACGCCAAGATCCCTCCCAGCGAAGTGTTTGACCTCCCGGTTCACCAACCCCATCGACGCTCCGGTCGCCGGATCCCACGCTAGGCGAGCCACGCGCGAGAACCCCTGACCCGCACTCAGCCAAACCGCCTGTGAGTCCGCGAGCGCGTCGACGATCGTTACGGACGATGACGGCATGGCGCTTGTTGCGGTCACCCGGTACTTTGTGACTCCGTTCGTCAGGCATTCCCTGTCGCGGTACATCGTGGACGGGGGGAGACGATCGGCGACGAGTTTCCATGTGGAGCCGCCGTCGATTGAGCGCTCGAGGCGTGTCTCGACGGTTGGCGGAGTCTTGGCTCCGGCCGGGATCGATGGAGACGCGATGGAGATGAGCATGTCTCCCTCTGACTCCTCCCACTCAGCCGTGACGATCGGCTGAGGCGGCGTCGGGTACTCGATGTTGTAACGACGCTCCACGCTGGTCGTGAGCCCGAAGCCGTCCGTGAGGGCGATGCGGACCACGTACGCCGTCTTGTTCTCGAGGCGAGCATTGAATTTCAGGGCCGCGTGGGAGAATGACGGGATTGCCCTGATGACACTCGTGTCCCCGGAGATCTGCTCGATGGTCTGCATGTCGGCGCTGAGGAGCTCTGCGACGACAGTGCTGATCGTCGTCGACGAGCCTTGCATGTGCGACACCGAGATCGCACCCTCGAACACCGACTTGTCCAGCATATTCGCGTTGGGCGCGAGCGCGACCACCGGCGCATACGCGACCGTCGTTCGCCTGGCCGGCGACCATTCCGAATACTCCCGGAACTGGCCCCGCGTGCGGATCTGATAGGTGTAAACCCCAGCCGGGAGGTCCACAGTCTTTTCCTGAACGGCGCCGGAGACACTCACTGTTGTCCACGATGGAGTGTTGCCGACCTCGGTTGTCACCCGCGCGTAGCGGATCTCCGCTGCTTCCTGCCAGGTCTCATCAATCGACGTGTGAGACCATGCGACCATGACCTGTCCAACTGGAGCGTAGGCCCCGGGCTTGCGGACTCCCGGGATGCCTGGCTTTTGGAGCACCTGGATAGTGTTTGATGGTGCCGACCGCTTCGACTCAAGAGCATCCGTCTTGACATACGCGTAGTACGTGTGCGGCACTTGGAGATCGGCGCTTGTGTGGACCCAGCCGTCCGCGTCGGCCCGTACTGTGCCGACCTTGTCGTCGCCGTCGTAGATCTCGACAGTAGCATCCTGTGGATACGGGAAAGTCGGTGTCCACGAGATGCGGATTTTCCCGTCCTTGGTCTTGGACGCCGTCAGCTCCTTGACTGGATTCGGGCGCGTGGAGACACCAGTCGACATCGGGGATGCCGGCCCCGGCACGAAGTCCGATACGTCCCGCACGCGAGTTGGGATGACCGGGGACGCATAGACCCTGTACCAGAACCTGTCGTTCGGGTACACCGCGCGATCATCAATCACGTTGAATGACGGGGCGGTGCTTCCCTCAACGTTCACCCATGTCACGACATGCCACTCGCGCGGCAACCACGGGCCGGACTGGCTATCTGCGTAGGCGTCCCACCGTTCAACCACGTACGACCGGATCGGTGAGGACGAATCCGCCGGCGTCGCTGCTGGCCACGACACCGACACCGACTTCCCATCCGGCAGGAGTACTGCCTGACAGTATGACGGCGCTGTCGGAGGCTTCGCCGGACGCGCAGGCAGCGTAAGCCACGCCTGCAGCGCCGGACGCCCACCGTTCCAGATCGGCCCCAGCGAGTACCCGACGCCAACCGAACGCGCTTGGTTTGGCAGGAGGTCTTCGCGCCAATGCGACGTGCCCATGTCCTTATACACGGTCGCGCCACGCGGAGATGAGAACGAGACATCCTCTGTTCCCTCACCGACGTTGCCCCACCAGGAGGTCGACGCCGTGAAGTTATGGCCGTAGCCATCTGACCTTAGCCAGAACTGCGCGTACACCTCGACGTATCCCTGGTGCGGGTCGCCCGTGTACCACATCTCGACACCGACCGACATGTAGCCGGACGATGCTGACCATTGAATCGCCACGTTTCTTCCCCCCTCTTTAGAACCCGATCAGACTGCGCATTGCGCCGCGCGACGCCGGAGCCAGGCTCGATGAGATGACCCCTGACGCCTCGACGCGCATGCGCCCGACCAGCTTGTCGTCGCTGTCGCGCACGACTAGATACGACGGCAGCGACTCCTGCCGCGACGCGCCCGAGACAACGCCTAATCCAGCCGTCAGACTTAACGAGCTGGATTCCAGCGCCGCGAGCTGCTCCTGGCCTGCCGCGATCGTGTCCCTGATCGCAGACTCGAACAGCGGTGCGCGCTGGGCTGCGCCCTCAGCCAACGCCTCGACAATCGAGCGTCCTGAATACAGTGTCCAGCCGTGGCCGGAGAACGGCCCCTTCTTTGCCGGTGAGAACGGCAAGTACTTCCGGACGTTGCTGAGCAGGTCCGAGACCGCGCCCACCGCCGCACCTACCATCGACTTAATTCCCTCGATCAGCCCCTGAATGATCTTCTTGCCTGACGAGAACATCATTGACGGCACACTGGACAGGACGCTCATAATCTGCTGCGGGACGTCCCAGATGATGCTCTTGAGTGCCGGCAGGGACTGCACGATGCCGTCGATCAGACCCGTCAGGATCTGCACGCCGACGTTGAGGATCACCGGGAGATTCTGCACGAGTACCGTGACGATCGTCGTGATGATCTGCGGCAGCATCGCGATCAGCTGCGGGATCGCCTGCACGATTCCACTGATGACACCGACTAATAGCTGCACGCCAGCGCTGATGATCATTGGGAGGTTCGTTACCAGTGTCGTGACGATCGTGTTGATGATCTGCGGCAGCATATCGATCAGCTTCGGCAGTGCTTCGAGGATGCCGTTGATCAGCGTCGTCAGCAGCGTGATTCCAGCCTCAATGATCAGCGGCAGATTCTCCACGATCGTCGTTACGACCGTCGCGAGGATCTGCGGCAGCATCTCAATCAGCGCCGGAAGCGCCGTCTGCAGACCAGTGATCAGCGCCTGCAGCACCTGCACGCCCGCCTGAATCAGCTGCGGAAGCGCCTGCACGATAGTCGTGACCAACGTCGTCACGATCTGCGGGAGCGCCGCCGCCAGCGTCGGGATCGCCTGCACGATGCCGCTGATGAGGCCCGTGAGCAGGCCAGCGCCCGCCTGAATCAACTGCGGGATGCCCTTCGAGAGCGCGTCGAGCAGCGAGGTGATGATGCCCGGCAGCGCTTCGAGCAGCACCGGGATCGCTGCCGTCAGACCGGCCGTCAGGCCATTGATCAGGTCAACGCCCGCACTGATCAGCTGCGGCAGCATGCCGACAAGGCCCTGCACGAGCGCGACGATCATCTGCGCTGCAGCTGGAATCAGCTGCGGAAGCCAATCCCCGAAAGCGTCGACGAAAGACTCGATGATCTGACCGGCCATATTTAGCAAGACCGGCAGCCCGTTCGTGATGCCAGTGATCAGCGTCTTGACAGCCTCGGCGCCCGACGCGATCAGCTGCGGAGCATTCGATACCAGCTCTGAGCCGTACTCCGAGACTTTCAGGATCATGTCCGAGATCATCGTCTGGATCTGAGTCGTTAGCTCACCGCCCGATGCCTGCACCAGCGCGCCGATGCCGGCAACCGCCGCAGTGATGAGCCCGCCGAATGCCAGCACCTTGCCGAAGCGCGCAGGATTCAGGAACATCCCGACCTGCCCGATCAGTCCCTCGACCGCTGAGCCAATCGGGCTAGCCGCTCCTGCCAGCGCCTGCCCCATCTTCGGGCCGAGCCCACGCATCGCCTCCACAGCCGGGCCGAGCGCCTTCCCCGCTCCCTCCTTGACGATTCCGCCGACACCCGAGAGCTTCTCTCCGAGAGCCCCGAAAGCGGGGCCGATATGCTTGTCGGCGCCCTCGCGGATTACGCGACCGAAGCCCGCCAGCTTCTCACCAATCGCAGTGGATACATTCGACGCCGCCTCACCGGCGCCAGCCTTGAGCGCAGTACCGAGGCTCGCCGCATGCATGCCGACCGCCTCAACCGCAGGCGCGAACACCTTACCCGCGCCCTCCTTCACCGCACCACCCAGGCCCGAGAACTTCTCCACGAGCACACCCGGCGACGGCAGCGCGTCAAACGCCCCGATAATCAGCGACGGATCCGCCAGCAGCGCACCCGCGCCCGCGAGCGCAGCGAAACCTCCGGTCGCTTCTCCGAGGGCCTTTGCGATGTCCTCGAGAGTTAGCGTGCCGTCCTTCATGGCGTCGGCGAAGGGACGGAGCTTTCCGGCGAGGATATCGACGTATTTTCCGGCGCTGTCAAATGCGGGGCCTGCCTGCTCGCCGACCGCGTTGATGATGTCGGTCAGCGGCTCTTTGACCTTGTCGAGGGAGGCGACGAGGCCTTTCTCGACGGCGGCTTCGAGGTTGCCCCACGCACCCTCAAAAGTTGACGCGGACTTCGCGGCTTGCTCAGCGACGTCTGCGAAGCCAAGGTCCATGAGTGCCTGGTTGAATTCCTCGGCCGTGATCTGACCTTGGCTCATCGCATCGCGGAAGTTACCAGTGAACGCGGCGTTAGCTTTGAGGGCTTCCTGCAGTTTGCCCGATGCGCCGGGAATGGCGGCGGCAATCTGATTCCAGTCCTGCGTCGTGAGCTTACCCGCGCCGTTGATCTGCACGAGTGCGAGCGCGACCTGCTTGAAAGTCTCTTTCGTGCCGCCCGCGATGGCGTTGACGTTGCCTGCCGCTTCGGCCATCTTGTCGAAGTCCTTGACGCCGTTCGCGGCAAGCTGTGCCGTCACCGACTGAATGTCGGAGAGGTCGTAGACTGTCTGGTCAGCGTACGCCTGCGCTGCTGCGGTCAGCTGCTTGATACGCGCCGGGTCAACGCCCGCGAATTCGAGCGTCTTCTTGAACTTGTCGGTCGCATCGGACGCGGCGATTGCCGCGGGGATCTGCGCCGTGAGCGCGGCCGTGACGCCGCCGACCGCTGCGGCGACGCCACCGAGGCCGAGCTTACCGATTGATGAGAGGGCACCGCCGATGTGCTTCGAGAGCGACTGTCCAATCTTCGAGCCCCAGGACTCCGATGCCTCAGTTACTGCGCTTGTCCCGAGCGCTCCGAGCTCTTCCTCGATCCGCTTCTTCAAGCCCTTGAAGCTCGGGACGACGTCAATCCAAGCTGTGCCTAGGGAAACGCCTTCGGCCATGCCCTCTCCTTATCTAGTTTTCAACTGGCTCACGCGCAGCGCCTAGCTGCTGGTCGATCCAGTCCGTGTCGGGCATTGTGTCGATTTCAACTCGCGTTCCCGGGCGTGGGATCGGCGGCGGAGCGCCCCGGCCCTTCTGCGCGTTCTCTGTTTTTGCCCACTGGAGCCAGCGCAGCGAGTCCGCCTGAATCGCAGCGAGGTGCGTATCGAGCGATCGCCACTGCCACTCTTGGTCGATTGCACGCAAGGCCCAGGATTCCGTCTGCTTGATGACGACGGATGCGAGGCGCGCGGCCTGCCGGGCTGGCATCTGACGCGGGCCGCGCCCGAAGAACCGGAGGAAGTCCGCCTCCAGCTCATCGGGCGCGTGCGTCAGTATCGCGGCGAGGGTCAGGCTTTTGGGGCCAGCTCGCTCATGATCTGGACGAGCGTCTCCGTCGCGGCGGTCGCCGTGACTCGGCCATTCTCGCCTCTGATAGCGTCGAGCAGCTCCTGCGCCTTGTCGCCCGCGACCGCGCGGAACACAGTCGGCAGCGCGAGGATGTCGCCGCGCTGAATCTCTGCGAGCGACTCGAGCAGCTCGAAGTCGTCGAAAACGGCCGGATCGACCATCAGCTGCACGCCCTCGACCGTGATCGCGCGCATCCCCTGCAGGTCATTCCTGACCGTCCCCTGATAAGACTTGACAGGCTTCCCCGGCTCCGACTTCGAGACACCTGCAGCAGCTGCCAGCTCCTGCTCAGACACTCCGAGGATTCCGCTCACGCGCTCGAGCATCTCTTCGCCGGTCATCGGCAATGCGCTGCCGTCAGGGTGACGAGCGACAGCGTATCCGCCCTGCTCGCGCGGTCCGCCGTGCCACTCGATCTCGATGTCGCTGTGCGGCGGGACTGCACCGGTCTCAACGTCGTCGGGGTTGCCGGGCACCATCTGGTTGTAAAAAGTCATCGCGCTCAACCTTTCTAAGTCTGTGAGTCTTTGTCGCGCCTAAATTGAATGGGATGGAAGAGGGCCGGGGCGCGACCCTGCCTGCGCCCCGGGATGGTAGTCAGGCAGGCTCCGGCCCTCTTCCACGAATGTGTGCCGCCGATCAGGCAGGCAGCGGACTGGCCTTCGCGATGTACTCGCGAGCGCAGTCGCCCTCAATCTTCGCGGACGGATACGCGGCGAAGGTCACCTCGTAACCCACCGCCTCGCCGTCCTTGTAGACGGTAGAGCCGCGCTCAGTGAGCTGGCCCTCCGGGACGACGATTCGCTTGACGAGACCGCCCGTTAGGAGCACTTCGAACACCAGTACTCGGCGCGGCAGGATCTTCGAGTTGTGACGCACCGTGATCGGCTTGTCCGCTCCGCCCTGCTGGGTCACGTTCTCCTGCCCGAACACCTCGCGCAAGACGTCAGGATCGAGCGCCTGCAGGAGCTTCGTCTTGAACGTCTCCTTGTACCCAGTCTGCTGCGTCAGGACGACGTCGCCGCCAAAAGCCTTCATGTCGCTGGACTCGGTCACGATGGGATTCTCGAACCCATCCTCCGAGAGGTAGCCCAGCTTCACGAACGCCGTGTTGAGCGCAGTCGTCGCATCAGCGGGAATCGGGGTGCCCAGCGGAGCGGCGAAAAACGCGCCGCCCTTCTGCGGCTTAGCCGCAGTAACAAGCGCAGAATTCTGTTCTGCCATATGACTCTCCTGTCAAGAGTAAAGAATCAGGCGAGCGCCAAGATGGCACTCACCGTCAGTTGAAAACGCGGAACCCGAGCATCCGGGTCCGGGAAGGCGTACACCGAACGAACGTCGGAGTACGCGACGATTGCTTCGCGCTGCCAGTCCAAGATCGCGTCAGCGATCTCATCAGCAAGCGCAGACGCCTCAGCCTCCGTCGCAGCCCAGGCTTGCACCGCGAACATTGGGGAATCCCACAGGTGTGTGCGTTGCCCGCCCGTGCGCTCGACCGTGACGAACTTCTTGGGCCGATCCTGCGGCACACGATTCGAGACTGACGTGCCCGGGAACTTCCGCGTCAAGTAGGCGATGAGCGCGGCTGTCGACGACGTCATATGCGCCCCGCATTCAGCGCCTTCAACAGCACGTTGCGCCTGGCGTTGTCACGGCGAGCCTTTAACGTCGTGGCCTTGACGATGCCGTGCGGCCTCGTCTTACCCTGCTGGACAGACGGCTCGAAGCCCTTGCCCGCCGCGACCGCGATCCGCTCCACAGCGGACTCGATCATCGGCGTCGTCAGCTCGCGGAGAGCTGCGTTATCGATCTTGATTTTCACGATGTCACCCCTCCACGAGACGGGCCTGCACCGGCCGATTCCACACGCCAGGCGTTGATGTCCCGCTGTACGGCCGAGGATCACCGACGACTTCCCACCACGCGCCGCCCCACCCAATCAGACAGCCTTTGAGCTGCCCGATGTAGCTTTTCGGGAAGTGAAACGTCATGACCGTCGCGTCACCGTCCGGGCGCTCCGCCCCCAAGTCCTGCGACGAGGACGGAGCCACCAGAACGTTTCTCACAGAGATCGCCGGACGGTATTCGACGCGCTCGTTACCAAACTTGTCGCGCGCACCAGACTGTCTGACCTTGAGCTGGATAGTCTCACCGACAATCACGGCCGTCCCCCAATCGTCCGGACAGACGCGAAGCGACTCAGCCGGACACCGAGCCTGCGCCGATGAACCCGCGTGAAACTCATCGACCCCACCGGCGCGCTAAACGTCGACGACTGACTGTAAGGCCCACCCGTGACCGTCGACTGCGTCGCACCGTATGCGAAGCCATCCACCTGCTGACGGATCGAATACCGCACCATGTCGCACACGACATCCTCATACGAGTCGCGCCGGATCGCTCCGTCCGCGAGCGCGGCGGCTAGGTCGATCTTGTCGGCGGCGAGCTCGTCGCGGACGATACGCGATGCTCGTGCGAGCGCCGTCTCGACGACCTGCTGGCCGACTGCGCTCTCCTCGCTTGGACCGTATCGCTCTCGGAAGGCTGCGATCTTGACTTCGAGCGGGTCATCCGCTGGTGCCATGCTCAGCCTCCTAGCTGCTAGTCGGTGGGCGCGTCCCCCGCGTCAGCGGCGGCCTCGGGGGCCGGTTCGGGCTGCGTGTCGCCGTCCGCGCCGGTGATGCCGAAGTCGTCGCCGAGGACGTCGAGGATGATCTCGGCGTCAGCGGCCGTGACGGTCGCCAGGCCGTCCTCGAACTGCACGTGCGGGGTCGTGATGAGCAGGGTCGGGATCGCGTCGCAGCGCAGAGTCACCATGTCAATCTTCTTCTTCGCCATGTCGATCAGCCCGCCGCCACAGTCAGGACGCCGTGCGCCTTCTCGTTGCCGTACTTGAGGCCGATCTCGCCGTACAGCTGCACCTTCTCGGATGCGCCGGTCTTGGACAGCGGCTCGGCGAAGAAATGGCCCTTGCCAGGCACCTCGAGGAAAGCCGGGGCGAGCTGCTCGAGGGAGACGACCGCGAGCTTCGTCGCCGGCATGTAGCGATTCATCATGATGTTGAAACTTCCGAAGTCGGTTTCCAGCTTCTTGAGGTTGACGCCTCCGACGTTGCGATCTTCCTGCTTGAAGCCGTCCTTGACGAACAGTCGGGTAAGAGCGCGCTTGAGCGTCGAGTTGACGATGATCGTGCGGGTCTCGGTCTCCTGGACGCCGCCGCCGTCCCAGACCTTCTGAATCAGGTCGAGGACATCGTCTGCGGTCAGCTCGCTGGCCTTGTGCGTGGTCGTCGCGACGTTGGTCGTGACGGCCTGCAGCAGGCCGCGCGTCTTGCGGGGCTGCGCGTTCGTGGTCGGCTTCGCATATGTGCCGGTGATGAACGTCTTTTCGACGTCTCGGGCGATCTGCTTGATCTGCGCCTGCAGCTGCTCGGCGAGCTCGTCGGCGGGCAGCGTGGTCGAACCCAGCTGCACGGCTGTGCCGGTCGGGCCGTACTGGCGACGGGCGCCCATCTTCGTGTACGAGACAGAGACGGCTTCCTGGTGGATTTCCAGCACATTCTCGACGTTCGTGCGAGTGCGGGTCTCGAACGCGGTCGCGTCCGCGCCCTCGACGCGCTGACGATTGTCGGCAGCGTCGCGCAGGTCCGTGACCTGCCAGCCGAAGGTCGTCGACTCGACGGACTCGCCGCCAGTCAGACCGCCAATCGAGGACAGCAGGGGCGTGTCCTCCGGGGACGCAGCGAAGATCTCGCCGACGTAGTTCGGGCAATTGTACGTGGTTGCCATTTCATTGATGCCAGCCATAGTGAATCTCCTGTCAAGAGAAGGGGATGTGTGTCAGTTGGTGTTGTCGGCGGTCAGGCCCGCGAGCTTGACCGCCTTGAGGCGCGCCGACAACTTGAAGTCGCCAGCGCTCTGAGCCGCCGCGATCTGCTCATCAAGAGACAGAGACGACGTGCGAGGCGGGAAAACACCAGCACCCGAATCCGCGAGCGCGGGCACGACCGGGGCGGTCGTGGCGCCTCGCCAGTCGGCGAGTCGCTGCGCGATCTCCTTGATCTCGTCCTCGGTGTCACCGTGGATGAGTTCGGCGGGAACGCCGAACTCGGAGGCAGCAGCTGCGATCAGCTGCGTTCGGTGCGACTGCGCTTCGAGGGCTGCGACCTGAGAGCGCAGTTCCTCGATGGTGGTGTCCTTACCGTTGATCGCTTCCGTGAGCACTTCGAGCTGCTTGTGGTCGGCCTTTGCACGGCGCTCCCACGTGCGGGCGTGCGCCTTCCAGTCCTCAGCGGCGTCGTCCTGCGTGGCCTCCTGCGAGGCCTCTGCGGCGTCGACGTTCTCGGTGTCCTGGACGGCCGTATCGGCGTTGGGGGAGGTTTCGTCCGGTGCCTGCGCGCCGTCCTTGATCTCCTGATCCTGATCGGTGGTGTTTGCCATTTGTTTTCCTTCCATTGCGGAGAGCGTGGTTCCCGCTTCCTTTGCGGACGCGGGCATAACAAAACCCCGCACCGTGTTCGGTACGGGGAAGATTGGTAGTGGTGTTGGGTTACGCCGCTGGAGCCTCGTTCGCGGCGATGCCCTCGCGTAGCTCTGAGAGTTCCTCATCGAAGAGACCGCGCTCGGCATCGTTGATCGCTGCAAGCCGATCAATCCAGGCAACGGTGACGGCACCGTACTTGACGAGAGACGACACCGCTCCGTCAATGTCCGGGCCGTCGCATTCGAGCATCGTACGCAGATACTCGGCTTCGTCGCGCGCACCCAGCACATCGAGCGCTGCGATAGCGTCGCGCACGAACTGTGATACCGCGTCAGTGTCCATAGCCGTATTGTACCTACCTTTCAAGCGGAATTATTGATTTTACGCGATATCCTTTCGCGTCGTTTCGATACGCGACGCGAATTGTTACACCGTTGACTCGCCCAGTGACAGACGCGACGTTGACGCCCTCTCGGACACCCTTTTCGCGCAACACTTGAGCGCCTGCCCGCAAGATGTCGTCGGCCGTCCAATCAGCGGGAAACTCGGTCCTCCCGAACCGCCACCCATACCCCGATAGGTGCCCGCCTGAATGGCCTAGCCCATAGAGGGTGTGACGCCACTCCTTCGCGCGCACAGGCGGCAGATCATCTGGCCAATCCTTCGGTGCTTGTGTCATCTCGCGCGGCGGGAGTCTACGCGCCACCCCGGGAGCGAGGCCACGCTCCTGTAGAGTGGCGAGCGCCCGGCGCCGATCTCGGTCAATCACACTACGTTGGAGAGTGCCGTCGTTGGAGACCCGTTGTGGAGCGCGCCCGTCTGTCAGCTGGTCGGGGAACAGCTCGCGCATACGCGCGGTGATCTTCTTGATGTCGTCTGTGCCTGTGCCTTCATCAGCGAGGTCATCGACCGCCTGCTGGTACATTCGCTCGTACTGCTTGTGGTCGTAGCCCCGAATGCGCGGGTGACGGTCCCACGAGGGGACGATCTGGCAGTCGCACTTAAAGTGCGACCTCTTAAACTGCGCGGTTTCCTTGCTCTTGTAGACGAAGCCCCGAGAGGCCCACAGCATGCACCAGGCGCACGTGTCTGCTCCGGTGGGCACTCGAGCGTAGCGAGGCTTATTCGGGTCGCCCTCGGCCGCGTGCTGCGTCGTTGCACGGCCGGCGTCAGAGATGAGCTTGCGAGCGCCGTCACTTAGCCGTGCGAGCACCCGCGCGCGACCTGCGCCCTCACGCAGATCCCGGAGCGCCGCTCCGACTATCTTCGCCGCTTCGTTCTCATCGACGAGGGTCGTCGGCATCGCCGGCGAATACGCCCTCGCAACTCCCCCGAGCTCGCGCTGCTTCTCGTACCACTCGAGTGCCGCCGTCGCCGCCGCTTCGGCAGACTCTTCCACGAGGCGCGGATACAGCTGGTACAGGGCGTCCTCAAGCATGTTAACGTCGTCGACGGGGAGCTTCTTCCACAGCGCCTTTATCCGGCGCTCAGCGAGATCGCCCGCGCGGTTCTGCGTGCGCGCGAGCTGCTGCACGTCCTGGATATGCACGCTGCCGCCCCTTCTTTCTCGCCTACTTCTCTTCGAGCGCCTTCGTGTCCGCCTCCGGCAGTCGCAGCGACACGGGCACAGCGCCCGTCAGCTTGACGCCGCTCATGCCGAGCACCTCGAGTGCGCTCTGCGGATCAACGCCAGCACGCACGGCAACGCCGAGCGCGTCGAACGCTTCCTTCGCGCGCGACGTGTCAAGCCCCCCCGTCGACGTGGGCGCAGCCTGCTCAACAGGCAGCGACGGCGACACCGTATAGGCGGTGTCCTGCGCGGACAGGCGGTCCAGGAGGCCGGATGCCTCCGCCCGGCGCTTGTCCGACATCAGGCGCGCGATCTGCGACCCCGAATAACCGAGTTCTTCGAGGACCACCGAGGACTGCGCGAGCCACGGCATCGCACTGATCTGCTTCACGATCGCATCCGACTGCGAGACAATCGACGGATGCGCGGGGTCGCCCCAGCGCGTCGCCAAGGACCGCAGCTCCGACGTCATCTCGTCAAGGCCGTCGCGCATCATCACCGCGTGCGCATAAACACGCGTCAGCGCGGCATCGAACACGCGCTGCGCGTTCTTTGCCTTGATAACCAGCTCTTCCTTCGCCGCATACAGCGCCTCAGCCGAGGAAGGGTTGTCCTGAATGACGCCGAGCGAGGATACCGGCAGCGATGACACGCCCGACAGCTCGGTCGCGAGCGCACGCATCTGCTCCGTGAACGGCTGCGAGGACTGCTGAGGCAAGACCGTGACCTTCGGCCCCTCCGGCTCTTCACCGGACGAGATAGTTTTGATCGTTCCCAGCTTCCAGTCCCACGAACGCAGATCGTCAATCAAATCCGAATCCACACCCGACAGCAGGATTCCCGGAGCCGTGAACAGCTCCGTCGCCAGCTCCTCACGCAGAACCGTTCGCATCGCCCGCTGCGTGATGCTCATGACGTCGCGCGAGATCCGCGAGCGCCCGAGCGGCCGGTCGAGAGACGGCTCGAACGGCAAAGCCTCCATCATCGCCGCGCCAAGGCCGTGCAGTTCGGCATGCACGATCGTCCACGCCGAGGTGGCCTGCTGCTCGACGATGTACGTTGAATCGACCGTGTACAGGGTGAAGCGTGTCGGGCGTCCGGAGTCGTCGATGTCGTCGATCGTCAGGCCGTAGGACAGGCGACGACGCACGCGATCCCACAGGCCCGCCGCCCAGTCCGCCGAGTGCCCCTGAATGATCACAGGCGGCTCGCCCGCAGCCTCGATGCCCTTACGAAGCGTCAGGAAGGCAACCGAGTGCGTGAGCGATGAGGGGATGGTCTGTGCGATCTCCAGCTCGAAGCCGGTCGATGCCAGCAGGTCGTCGATCTCGAAGGGATTGTCGCTGCCGGTCGATGAGGTGACGCCGTCCCAGATCAGCAGATCCGATAGGCCGAACACGACCTTCCGAGGCCATCCGATGACCGCGCCGAGCTGGTCGACCATCTCGTCGGGCACCGAGATATTCAGGTTGTCCGGGCGGACGACGCCGTCGAGGTACGCCTGCCTCAGTCGATTCCTGGGCTGCTTGACGCGCCACAGCTCGACGAGCTGCGATAGAGCGGCCTGCTCTGCGGGCGTCAGCCCCGGCACGACCGGAGCCGAGAACGACACCGGGGTCGCGAGCATGAACTTCTTGGCACTCACAGGGCTCTCGCTTTCTTGCCCGGCCTGCGCCGGGTTGTCTTAGCCGCCAGAACAGCCGCAGACACGGCCTCTAGCGGAGTCTCATCGCCATCAGGGATTGACGCTTCCCATCCCCACGCGCCGTCGCGGGCGCGAATCTTCCTATCGCACACGGCCACCGCCGAGTTGAGAGCGTCCTGCGGATCGCTGATCGGGTGCGTGATCCGCCCGTCGCGCAGCCCCTCGAAAAACATCGAGCACGATTCGAGATACTCGCGAGTCGTCATGATGTGCACGATCTTTGCTGGCACCCCACGGACCTGCAGAGCGTCCGCGAGCGCCGACGCGCCGGAGCCGCCGACGAGGTTGATCTGCGCGGTCCGATCCTTTCGGGTGGCGAGCCAGTCGGCGACGGCCTTCACGCCGTCGACCGTTGATCCGCTGAATGTGTCGATGGCGTTGACGTGGAAGCGGACGTCGGGGCCGCTTCCGGTTTTCATTGCGCCCGCAAGCGCTTGTCGCTTACCGTCCGCACTGAACGCGACAGCGAACGAGCGAATGCCATCAGACGGCGCTTCTGCCGCTGTCGCGTCCCAGGTGGTCGGGTCGATAGCCCGCGATGCGCCCGCGTTCGCTGGCCACATCCCGAGGCGCTCGCGCGCGAAGCCCTCATCCGACAGCGTCTTGCGCTCAAGCTCGATGAACGCGCGCTTCATGCGTCCCGCGAGCAACGCCGGATTTGTGGCCTCCCAGGTCTTGACGTCGTCCATGCGCAGCGGCTTATCTGGATCGGCTGACCATTCATGCCAGCACATCGCGCCGGGATGATCGGAGAGCGCCTGGTCTCGGATGCGCTCGAACACCTGGCCGTTCGCGTTCGGACCGGGCGGCGTGCCCGTGTACAGCACCTGGGAGTTGCCGAGGTGGCCGGCCGAGCCGGTCGACGTGATTGCTTCGAGAGCATCCTCGGTGAGTTCCTGCGCCTCGTCGAGGACGATCAGGTCAGCGGTGAAGCCGCGGCCCGAGGACTTCGAGCGAGCGATGACGCGCAGGGAGCCGCCGTGCCAGCCGCGCGACGGATCGTTCTTGAGGATGATCGCTTCTTGGCCGTTGACGTTGCGGACCTGCTCGACCATCGCGTTTAGCTCAGGGTATCGAGCGGCCTCGTCGTCGGCCTTCTTCCCGAAAAACTCCTTGAACCGCCTGTAGTGCGCCTGTGCCGACTTGACCTCATGCGCAGAATGAATCACCGTCTCACCGAGCAGGACCATACCGAAGAGCTCGCGCATCTCGAGAAGCGCGTTCTTGCCGTTCTGTCGCGGGACGGACAGCCCAGCGACGGGGTGCTTCCACTCATCCTTGGCCGAGGCTGCGAGCCAGTCGTCAAGGACGAGCTGCTGCCAGGCATCGGGCGTCAGCCCGAAGGTCGACGCGAACTCTCCAGCCAGCTCACCGAAGGACTTGGCGCGGCGATCAACGGCGACCCGCAGCCGGGGAGCCTGCTCGATGCTTCGCCAATCTCTGCTGGAAATCGACAACCTGGCCCCCCTCTCCCTTCACCGACTCGGGGACCGCAGCCCCCGAGGTACCTGAAATCTCCGAAATCAGAGCGCGCGCCTCACGAATCAGGGGTGCGCGCTTATCGAACTCGGCGTACTCGAGGGACGCGAGAGTCAGATCAAGCAGCTTCTTCCTGGCCTCAAGCTCATCGAACGCCTCCGCCTTCTTCGCATCCGCCTTCTTCTTCGCCACTCCGCCCCCTAAACCGCCAAAAACCAACGAATAACGACTACCGCGAGCGCCATCACCCCACCAGACGCCCCCAGTGGCCGCGCGCCAAACAAACACGGTCGGTCAGCGTTTTTCCAGCTCAACCCGCCTGAAAGCGGGGGGGTATGGCGCTATACCTCTGTGGGAGCGAATGCCCGGGGAGGGCGGGGGAGGTGCCCCTATCTCCGTTGAAATCACGCCGCAAACAGGGCCTTTTCACCAATCAACGTCAACTGAGGATGGCCGAGCCTGCCGTTTTGGCGCGTTCACGCGATCGCCGCGCGACTGGTTACAGCGACGGCACAGTACTCGACCGTTCTCGAGGACGTTCTTGCCGCCCCAACGATGAGGAAGGATGTGATCAGGCTCAGCCGACGCCGGCGTCCGCGTGTTCACATAATCAAGCACGACGCCACAGGACGAACAGTGCGTGATGCCAGCAGCTTTCCCGGCTGCGAGCACTCGCTTGCGCCAATGCCGATACTGGCTTGTCCCCGTCCGGGAGGACACCATGAGCGCCACCCCCTCGCCGCAAACTCGAATGGCCCCCCACTTACGCGGAAGGCCACACTAGAAATATACACCGTTGCACGATCTTCGCAAGACCTGCCCCCGAGGTGTTTCACAACACCCCCCGGGGGTGGTTTCAGACCTCCCCCGGGTACAGAACACCCCCAGGGGTGTTTGCACGCACCCCCCGGGGTAGTCGCAAAGCCCCTCCGGGTACGAACCACCCCCCGGGTGCTGGCAGCACTACCCGGGGGTGACTCCTTTCAGGACGCTAGGTTGACGATGTCGGCGACCCTGTACTTGCGGTACCCGACCTCCGGCGAGACCGGCCGCAGCTTCCGCCGCTGACACCACGACCGCACTGTCGCATCCTTGATCGGCTTGCCGACGATCAGCTCAGCGACCCTGGTCGCACGCGGACGCGGCAGCGCAAGCCGCTTCGCCTCGGCCATCATCAACACGACGGCCGTCCGACAGTCGACCTGCTGCCAGCACTCGCGACACTTCACCTCATCAGCACCCTCCCGCGCGAGCAAGTCAGCGCTGCAACGAGGGCACTTGCCGACGAACACGAGTCGCGCGTGCGCCGGAGCCGCGAGATGTTCAAGCCTCTTGATCGAGTACAACACCTCGTCAGCGCACTGCTGCGCCAGAGGCCAACGCCGCACGCGATCCTCGTGCGCGGCGAACAACTGAGCAACCATCCGCCAATCCCTCGCGGGCACACAGTACTTCGGCCCCATCACGAGACGAATCAGCTCGTCACCCCACGTCTGCAACGACGAGGCCATCTCGTCGACCTCAAGCATGAGAGCGAGCCGGATCGGAGGCGACGACGTCGAATGCCCCGACGAACCCCCCGCCTCACCCTGAACAGACTTACGAGAAGTGATGTACTCAAGATCCGCCATGAGGCCAGGTAGGCCCTGAGTCGCAACCCTCAGACGCGCAGCACCCCCGCGCGACAAATACTCACCCGGCATCAACGGCTCTCCCGTCACCGGGCACACCTCGCCAGTCATCGTCCTACTCATCGTCAGTCCACATCCTCGATGTCACCCCGGTACTGATCACGGCACACCTCGATGAGGCCGCGCCGCGCCAGCATCGAGCCGCGACCGTCTGTCATCCAGGCCGTCAAGTCCGGACGAGATGGATCGATCGTCTCGATCATGATCTCCCACGCCCCGATCAGCCTCCCCGGCCCATGCCTCTGCGCAACTAGTGCACCTATCGCATCCTCAAGCCTGTCTAGCAATTGTGCATGCTCGTCTGTCATCTCCTGCTCCTTTTCCTTCGCTTGCGCTTCTTCGAGCCTGCAGGTGAGGTGGTTGCCTGCCCGACCTGCTCCCTGCCCTCTTCCTGTTCCCTACTGCCTACCCGGACTCCCGACCTGTACCCGTACCCGTACCCGGGGATACACGAGTCCAGAGGCCTCGACGAATCGAGTCCGACGCCAGTCGGGGTGAATCCGCGCTCTCGCTTGTAGTCGGTTTCGGGTGTGGTGTCCGTGCGGGCAGCGCCGGGGTCACCGATGCCGGACTCGACAGCGAGCTGATCAGGCTCGCCGGAATCCGCGCAGGTCGGGATACCCACGGTCGCGCCGCCAGGCGCGCTCACAGTCACGGAGGTGTCCGCACAGCCCGAGGCCGCACCCGTCGTAGGTGCGCCCGAG
>ERZ773014.741-NODE-741-length-21677-cov-42.351725_pt1 | contig 21677 bp, 13 predicted proteins | sample MGYA00580841_ERZ773014 | MGnify/ENA primary metagenome ERZ773014 (study PRJEB29015, sample SAMEA2737989) | human oral metagenome | biome: human oral; feature: human-associated habitat; material: dental | place: China | collected 2067 ...
GCCTACGAGGGGGCGCTGCGCATCAGCGGGGTCGAGGGGGCGCCGCAGACCGCGGACTTCTCGCGCCTCATGGCCCTGTCGGCGTACACGAACGTCGGCTCGCACGCCGGCTACGGCATGGGGGTCATCGACGCGGTGGCCGTGGGGTGACCGGCGCGGTTCCGGTTTCTGCACTGCCGACGAGGAGGTCCGGAGTCCGGCGTGTTTGCCCCTGCCGGGCTCGTGCTACCACCCTGTGACCAGCGCGGAGAGACGGCCCCTTGCGCGTCCCGATGAAAGTGGTCTGTCAAACCCATCGACACGCGCTCGCCGCAGTGCTAGGGTGAGGGGCACCGGATACTGAGAAAGCTACCGGGGAAGCAAGCATCAAAGGAGAGCATTGATGTTCCACACGCACCGGCGCGCAAGCGCCCCTTTGCACCTTCACCCCAAAGCGGCACGCCCTTAGTAGCAATGGAACTAGATTCAACAAACCGAAGACTGCTACCCGTCCAACGGCTATCACGCTTCCAAAACATCCACCTTGGCAGGATCCATTACTTACGAGCGTAACCCAAAGCTCATACCGAGCCCCACATAAGAAAGAGAGAACCACATGAGCGACATAATTACTCAGGTGATCGCAGGGGTTATCGTATTGCTAATTTCGACGACAGTCAACTGGGCACTCAATAAGAAATGGACAAAAGATAACATTATAAACCTAATCAAAAGAGACCCTAGCTTGCAGAGGTATCTCCGGAACATTTCTTTAGCTTTGAACAACAGAAAGATACTAATCTTACGCGAACCCGGGGCTAGCGAAAAAATACAATCCATATTCGATGACTTGGATATATTCAATCAGGCCAAGATACACGTCGGAACCCACGAAGATATCGACAGGATCGACAGTCACGATCTCACCATAGTATCCATAGACATACTCGAACAAGCAGAAGACAGAGAAGGCACCTTCAATAGGATAATTGCAAGGAGCAGTTCAAGAAGTGGGTTAATTATATTCGCGCCTATGGGAAAGAGCTTAACAAAAGAAGAGTTCTCCAGAGCAGGTTCAAATAGTCGCATGAGTGTCGCGCAAACAACCGGCCGTCTCCCTAGCGACGCCTTGTCAATCCTGTCACTTCTTCCACAAGACTAAACGTAAGAGTTCGAACAGGAGCATGGACCATGCCCAACACTTTCGTCATGCTGCAGACGAACAGCAACCAGGCGTATATCTATTCGTCGCCGCGCCTGCGCGAACAGATCGGCGCTTCCTTCCAGATCACCCTGCTCTCGCAATGGGTCGCCGAGGAGGCGAAGAAACTGCTCGAAGTCGCCGGGGGAAGGTCCCTGCCGGGCTCCTTCTGGGTCTCCGACTCCTCCGGCAAAGTGATCGTGCGCCTCACCGGGAACGACGAGGAGCCCAAAGCGCTCGCGCGCAGTCTCATCGGCGCCGTCACACGCCGCGCCTTCGAAGAGGCACCCGGCCTCGACGTGACCGGCGTGTTCACGCCGCCCGAGGACGCGGTCGGCACACACAACGGAATGACCGATGACGAGGCCGTCACACAAGACAGCTTGGACGCCCTCGACCGCGAGTTCAACGCCTACTCGCTCAACAGGCCTCCGGCCGCAGCGCGGTTCCCGCAACTCCCGTTCCTGGAGCGCGCCAAGGATTCGGCCTTGCCCGCAGTGGTTCCACTCAGCGACCAGGACAGTAACGCCATCATCAAGTACGCGAACAGACTCAAGATCACTCCCCCGGACCCAAAGGCGGGTAGCAAGACCAAGGCGGGGATATGGGCGCAGACCGATCGAGACCAGAAGACGGACGAAGGAGGCATTACTCTCTACTCCCTGCCGTCTCGGGTCAAACGGGCATGGGCGCGTTCCGCCCGATGCAGACAGATCCAGCAAGTTGCCCATTATTGGACGAACGGCGAAACAGCACTTCCCGCGGATCCTGACGATCTCGAGAGACTCTTCCAAGACGGCGAGTCGGACGACTTCGGCAGCAGAAATACTGAGTCCAGCGCCCCGCTTTCGACGATTGGCGTTATCCACATCGACGGCAATGGTGTGGGCACTGTCACACGAAACCTCCACAGTGCTTTTCGCGCTGTAATGGAGGGCGGAGGCGAGGCACCAGAACGCGATAAAAAGCAGGACGAAAGGACCGTTCAGCTACGGCACCAACTTGAGTTATATAGGAAACCCAATCCCGTCACCAGCTCCGATGCTCACTCTTTCCAGTGGTTCATTATGGAGATCAACTACCGGCTCGACGCCGTAGTGAATTTGGCAATAGCAAAGTCCTGGAAGATAGTCGCGGAGCTTGCCAACGATTCTACTGTTCCAGTTGTTCCGATCCTGGTGGGTGGCGACGACATTACAGTCTACGCGGCAGGCGATTACGCGATCCCCTTCGCCGAAGCGTACGTCCGTCACTATGAGGAGCTCACGGATGCCGATCCCTATCTCAGGCAATTAGCAGCAGTGGTAAATGAGAAGGGCCCCAACACGGGCCCCGGCCCTCTCACTGCCTCGGCGGGCGTCGCCATCGTGGGGCGCAACTTCCCGTTCCACATCGCCTACGACCTCGCTGAGAAACTCGTCTCCCGTGGGAAGAAGCTCGGCAAGAAGAAGGGGGAGGTCCAGTGCTCCACACTCGACTTCCACATCCTGCGCGATACGACGGTCCTGGACCCGGACGACACGCTCAAAGAGTACAAGGACCGCACCCAGCGTCCTTTCCTGATCGGCCACTACTCCGAGGAGCGCATCACCGGGACCGCGCACGCCGAGCCCGGAGCCGCTGACGGGATTGCCGGGCCGAGCGCCAACGGCGGCCAGTGGAAGCAGATCCTCAGGGCCGTGGCCGCTTTCAACGGCCAGGATCCGGACCAACCGGGCGTGTCCCTCACCGACCCCTTCCCGCGCACGCGGGCGAATCGCATTATCAAGCTCCTCGCTGAGGAGTACTCACAGCCGGAGGACAGACGCACTCCCAAAAGTTGCACGGGATACGTACTAAAGGAAGGCGGTAAGATCGCTCCGAAGTCGCTTGTGGATGAATGCGCTTCCAGCGCTGACGGATGCGCCGACAAGATAGAGCCATGCCCACACCCGCTGTGCCGGGCACTGCGCGAGTGGACGAACGCCGTGGAGAACACTCGTTCCGCAGACGCACTTCAACAGGAGTTGCGGAACCTGCATGAACATGACCGCCTGCCGAACGACTCGTCTGCGCAGTCGGCTGGAAGCGCAGCCCAGTCGATTCCCAACCTCCAATACCTCAAGTGGCTTCTGGACCTACTGGATCTGGCTGAGAACCTGCCAGCCGGGTACGTCCAGGCCTATTCCGCTCTCCACGAGACCGGCCTCGGAGAGGATGCAGCCAGCACATCTGACGATCCGGAGGCCCCACGGCCCGACGACGATCCGCGTTCCACCCCGTCCCCTGACGAAGGAGCTTCGAAATGACTGCCGAACCTTCCATACCGCCGGCCGACGGCCACGTCACGATCGTCTTCACGTCCGACTGGGGAGTCTCAACCGGCGTGGGCGAGGCGGGCCGCACCCACTCCACGCTCGAGAAACAGGGCGACCTGCCAGTGGTGCGCGGGACAGTAGTCGCGGGCGTCCTGCGCGAGCAGGCGATGATCGCAGCCCGCGCTCTTGACGCCGCTGTGCCCGCCCCCTCGAGCGACCGCAAGGATTCGGACGGCTCTGGGGGCGCCTCTGAGGGGGGCCCGTGGAGCCGCTTCGCCAAGTGGCTGTTCGGGGACGAGGGGAACAATCCCCGCCACGTAGTTTTCTCCGACGCCCTCCCGGTTCGGTATTCCCAGCGAAACGGGGAACTCAACCAGGAGCCGTACTCCCTCCCCGTCCACGACGCCGTGTCGCTCTCCATTGATCCGACCACGGGGGCCGCGCGCGACCAGATGCTGCGCTTCACCGAGCGCGCCGCTCCTGGGGTCCTCGCGGGAACCTACCGTTTCACCGACGAGGCCGGGGCCAAGCACCGCGAGTACGCGCACTTCCTGCTGGGCGTGGCCGGGCTGATGGTCCGGGGCATTGGCTCGGGCCGCAGCGGGGGCGACGGCGAGTGCACGGTGATCGCCGCTCCCGAGTGCGCGACCAAGCTCGCAGAGCCGAAAGAGCCAACGGAGGGGAATAGTGCCCTGGAGGAAGTGGCGGAAGGCCAGAAGGACGAACCCGAGTACTCGTCTGATAGCCTTCGCAAGCTGGCTGATGAGCTGCGGGAAGCACTATTCGCGCGCCTGGACGGCCCACCCTTCGCGGAGCAGCCTCCCTCTTTTCCGGTTGGCGGAACGGAGGACAACACCGGTCCACTCGTTTCCGTCGCTGCCTCCCGGCACAGCTCCGAGGCCGCGGCCGCTCTCGCCCCTGCGAACTGGTTCGAGGCGCCCCTGGACATCGTGCTCGACTCCCCCGTCGTGTCCTATGAGGTGCCGTTCTCGAACGAGGTCCGGTCCCTGGACTTCCTGCGCGGCACCGTGCTGATCCCCTGGCTTCACAGGAAATTGCGCGACTTGCGCACCCGAGCCGATGGGACTCCGCTCGAAGAGGGCGCCGAGGACCTCATCAGGTCTGCGGTCGTCTCGGGCGATCTGCGGGTGTCGGACGCCCTCCCGGTCTACCAGGGCACACCGGGCCTGCCGGTGCCCCTGGTCTTCGAACAAGAAAAGGTGCCTGAGGACGAGGTACCCGCGGAAAACAAGAAGGACCGCCTCCAGCCCGTCACCCTTTTCAACCGCCATATTGAAACCGGCAAGCAGCACTGCGGTGAGCACACCGTTCCCTCACGCGGCGCCTACGTGTTCCTCGACGAGAAACAGCGTCCCGCTGACACGAATGGCGCCGCAACGGATGAGGGCACTGGTCCCTGCGGCGGAGCCCCGGCCTCGTTCGCTGGGCGGATCGGGAAGCCCGCACTGATCGGACGACAGTCCACGGCCATCGACCCGCACACTGGCGCGGCGTGGAAGAGCAAGTTGTTCCTGGTGCGCGCGCTGCCCGCGGGCCTGCGACTGCGGGCGAAGGCCGTGATCTCGCGGAGGCTCTTCGAGGCGCTGGCCGGGGCACCCGTTCCTGACGCCGATGGGAGGGCTCCCACCCTCGGCCTCGGAATCAACGAAGCAACGGCATACTTGGGTTCCCGCAGACTCACGGGCACGTTCGGACAGGCCACCTGCAGCCTCGGCGCGTTCACAGAGCTCACCGCACCCCCATGTCCAGACCCAGTCCCCGACGAAACAAGGCCAGCGGACCCGACCCCGGATAGCGAAGACGTTATTGTCTCGCTGTGGTTCACCTCGGATGTGCTGGCCCGCTCGAAGGAGCTGGGGCCCGGCGGGACCATGACGGACCTGGAACTGGCATTCAAACGGGCAGGCCTGGCCATACGATCCAACCGTGTTCGCCAGGGGGATTCCCCGTCTTCAGGCGAGAATCCCGGGAAAAAGGCTGAAGCGGTGGCGGAGAGCCAGGGGGCGGCGGCGCCCGCCCAGGACAGCGCTCTGCCGGAGTCGCAATCAGACCGGGAGCCCTCGCCGCCCTGCCCTGACGACCCCGCAGAGTCTTCAGACGGGACCGATGAGCGCAAGAAGAAGAAATCCCCAAGGAACCGCAAGCAGGTCAAGACCGCGATCCGTCACCGCAGGGTGGACTCCTGGTCGGCTGCCGATGGTGGGCCCCGGGCGACACGGATGGCGATCATCGCCGGATCCGTGGTCCAAGTGAAGGTCCCGAGGAGCGATGTTCCAGAGTTGCACGTCCTCGGGCGCATCGGTGTCGGCGAGCTGACTCCACAGGGATACGGGCGCTTCGAGGTGAACCACCCGGCCCTGTGCGAACCGGTCCTGCCGCTCGTCAAAACGGAGAGCGAGTGCTTCACGGCCCCGGAGAAAAGCGAGGAGCCCGCTCAGGAAGGAGAAGGCCGATGACGATCTACCGCTACGAGATGACGATCCCCGTGAAGGTGGTGTCAGCGCTGCACTCCGGCGGCGTGGACGAGGCGCCCGAGCGCGAGTACGTCGACGAGGACGGCAGGACCGCCCAGCCCAATGAGTTCGTCCGCAACGGCCTGGGCGAGGCGGTCCTGCCCGGCCGGTCCATCAAGGGCGCGGTGCGGGCTGCCTTCGAGGAGCACGCCGTTGCGTTGGGCTTCGCAAATCGTGCTGGTGAGGTCGACGAGCCGGCCCTGAAGAGCCTGTGGGGCGGTGAGTTGCGCCGCAACGTGGGAACCTCTAAGCAGCAGCGGGGATTGGGCGCGGACGCCGACCTGCCGCTGCGGGCAAGCGCCCTCACCTTCCACCACGCGGTCGTGTGGACGGACGGCCCCCTCCCCCACCGTATGAGCACGGCCATTGACCGCGCGTGGGGAAGTGCCGCCGACGGGGCGCTGTTCTCCTACGAGTACCTGCCGGTGGGCACGACCTTCGAGATCCGCATCAGCGCCGAGGCGCGGGACGGGGACGATGCCAGTCCCACTACGCCGCCCCGGAACGAGGCCGACGCCCCATCGACGGACAACACCCAGTCCAAGACCGGCGGCGATAACTCCGTCAAGCCAGCCGGGCCCGAGCAGGTGGAGAAAGCCCTGCGGGCCATCGTCACGCTGTTCAAGGACGGCGTGATCTCGCTGGGCGGCCGCACGGGCTCCGGTTGGGGGCGGGTGGAGCTCGACGCATTCGAAGTGAACTACACGAAAGGCCAGATTCCGCAGGCCTCACGGGAGCCTGGAGGATCCGTCGAGTCCGTGCTGAAACGACTCGTCGGCGAAGAGACAGCCAAAGTCCCGTTACGGACTGACGAAGCGCGGAAGGCCCCAGAACCACTGGCGTTCACCCTTGAATGGACTTCCCCCGGCGGCGTGTTCGTCGGGATCCCAATGCCGAAAATCGATCCGAAGAAAAAGGACGAAAAGTACACGACTCCCAACGTGCCCGTCCGAAACTGGCGCGTGGATGACGGGTTCCTGCGAACGCACGGCGAAGACACCTACCCCGACAATGCGCATGCAGACGAGGCCGCACTGTTGCTTCCCGGTTCTTCGGTCCGGGGAGCGTTGAGGTCGCGTTGCCTCCGCATCGCACATGACCTCGTTGATGCCGAGGACGTGGCGCGGGCGCTCCTCAACGAAGACGGCACGTCCAAAGGAGTTCACCAACAGATCACAGCCGAGCCCAACCTGGTACGGTACCTGTTCGGAAGCACTGAGCACCGGGGGGCTGTTCGAGTTCTCGACTGTGAAGGCAGAGTCGAGGGCACCACCGTGAGTAACGGAAGCCCCGAAGAAATAAAGGCCTTGGAACTGACCCGAAACGCTATTGACCGCGTGACGGGAAGCGCAGCGCACAGTGCCTTGTTCTCCGAATTGTTGTATCCCAAAGCCGACTGGGATCCGATTCGGATCGAGGTTGATCAACGCCAACTGGACCGAAATATTCTGCTCGACCTCCGTGGCCGAGGAACGATCACGGACACCGACGACGACCGAGCCCGCGAAGATTCCTCAGTCATAACGCGTTCACACGCCTCGCTGCTTCTGCTCGCCCTGGCTGTCTCAGACCTATGCGAGGGCACCCTCCCCCTTGGCGGCGGAACCGGCGGGGGGCTCGGCACGGTCCAAGTGTCCGAAGTGGCGGTGACGATTCCAGACGGAGGAGCCAAGCCGTTGAAGATGCTGTTCAATGCTCCAACGGATGCCCCGAATACGGCTGAAGTCCGCAAGGCCCGTCGTAAGTTCGCACAGTCTTTCCTGTGTGCTGTTCAATCTCTTCTTGCACCCCATGACACTCGCGCAGAGGACGGACAGCTGAGCGATGACCAGATACTCACCTTTCTCCTCCCAATCCTTCGCGACGATACAGGAAGCACGACCAAAGCCGACCCGCCCACTCGGACACGCCCCACTCTCGTTACTATTGACTGGGGTTCGCCAACGGGAGTCTTCGTCGGAGATCCGAGGATCGAAAAGGGTGCCGGAGACGCGAAGGAAAAAATAGAACCCGAGGGAAAAGCAAAGAAAAACATTCTCCTTCCGCTCCGCAGCAAGACCGGAATTGAACGCGATTCGGAACAAAGTAAAGATCCTTTGTTGCTTCCAGGCACATCGATCCGCGGAGCCCTACGCTCGCGGTGCTCGCGCATCGCACGGACGGTTCTGGCCGCGCAGTCTAAGGGTCAGGAGCTTGCGAGTTTCACGAGGGACGGCCGTCCCATTGACGTTCACGAGCAGCTCGCTGCGGACCCCAACCTGGTTCGCTATATGTTCGGCACCACCAAGTACAGGGGGGCGATTAGCGTGTATGACTGCGAGACCATGCCCGGGAAACTAGGGAGCCCGATCGAGGTTCCACACATTGCGATCGACCGGTGGACCGGTGGAGTCGTCGAAGGGGCTCTGTTCTGCGAGCTGATCTATCCGAATGCGCAATGGCAGCCGATAGAGCTCGAAATCGACCCTGAAAGGTTGAAACGCAACGTACGGATCGAGTCGCTCGACACGATGATCGACGACGCTGAAGTCCTTGACCGTGCGCGTGCTTCGTGGTGTCTGCTGTGTCTGGCCTTGGCGGAGCTTTGCGCGGGCACGCTCCCCCTGGGAGGAAAGACGACGAGGGGTCTTGGCCAGGTAGAAGTAACCGGTATAACCATTGCAGGCGCGGACGAAGCCGTCATAAATCCAACCACCGGTGCACCACTGAACGATGCACATGACATTCTTAAGTACCTGAAGGACGAATCTGACGACAGGGCCAACTATAAAGGCTGGAGCGATCAACTACTTAGAAACACAAGGTCCGATGAGCGAAACAGCGGCGAATCCGCAGAAGGAGGGCAACGATGAGCACCCCGCAGTATAGCGACAGCCTTGCTCCGTTCGAAGAGGCATTCTACTCAGTTGATGCCCATGAAGAAACACTTGAAAACGCTCTGGACAGAGCAAAACACACATTCACCAATTGCAGTGTTGCAGGAATAGTGTGGACTACAACGGGAACAAAACGCCTTCCCCGGTCACAAACGAAATTCGACACCGTGGCGGAACTCATCGGACTGATCGAGCCAGGCATAACCTATGAGCTGCGCATATGGGAGGCGATAGAGCGCGACAAAGATGAGGAAAGCGACAAAGAGCATTGCGACAATAACGTTGTTCCGTTAGCCCGTGAATTACGCTGGACTAACGGCTTAGGGACATCAGAGATCGTAGTGTCGACCGGCGGGCGGTCGCAAGAGCCTCCCCTTCCGTGCATGGTGCACACGGTCAGATACCAGACGCATCCAGCCGAGGGCGCGCCTCCGGGGACCTCCCAATCCATAGCCGCACTCGAGATATTCACCGGAGAAGACAGCAATGGAAACCTGGTCTACGCGGACCAGCTGATGATAGGAGTCTGGGAGTAATCATGAGGGGCAGGAAAAATCATTCAGACAGAATGCGCAGGTTTCATTCAAGCGTTAACAGAATCCCTATCCCGCGCGACTACATTTCTGAGCAGCTATCGACACACGCTGAACTGTCGGCGTTATACGACGACGCCGGCATTTCTGGAATTTCAACGCAAGACCGTCTTGATGTCAATAGGATTAGCGGTAGCGTGGAAGTGACGGTCACAACCCGCTCGCCTTTAGTGACGGGAACCCAGGATTCCGCCACTAAGGGTGAACCTGCCCACGCAAGAGTTTTGCTCGATGAGCATGGAGATCCATTCATCCCCTCAACGATAGTCAAGGGAATGCTCTCACAAGCATACGAACAGGTCACGGCGTCCCGGTTTCGAGTATTCGGAGACCATTCCGAGCGTCTCACCTACCGAGCCGACGCCGCCAGAGCGGCAAATCTGGAACCCGTTACTATAAGACGAAACGAAAATGGGTACACCGGACTAAGACTCCAGGACCCCTCAGGCCGCGCAAAAGCCGCAAGACTATTTACGCACGCAATTAAACGCGAGGTTATCGATAATCTGCAAAGAGTTACAGAAATTACTCCGAACAACAGTTTCCAAGAGATAGTGAATAACTTTCAGAACGGAGATAGGATTACATTTGCCGCTGAACGGATGGGGAACGAAGGTCACTATTGGGTTACACACGTTCAGCTAGAGAACGGCGCATGGATCAGGTTACAGGACTCGACCGGCGATTTCTATCCCACCCCCGATCCTGACGAGGACATGGTATATGAGGGGTATCTATACTTCACTACGGGCACGGAGGAACTAGGTGCAGGAAAGCAGCTGTTCCCCGGTTCTACCCACAAGCCGGGCAAAAACAACCCAGGCTCTCCTGGGAAAATATCCGAATTTGTCTTTTTTGCAGACAACATGACGGAGGTTCGAATCGACCGGTCAGTTGTTGAGGACTTTCAGACTATCATTGACAGTTACGCCTATGATGGTAAGGATAACGAAAGCGGCGACGTGGAGCACAATCGATTTGCGAGAGACGTTTCGAAGGTTTCCGAAAGAACACCGGGGGACGCATACGACTACTTGTCATTGGACGAGTTTCTCGCATTTGCGGAGACTTCAGGAGGCGAGATCGTTGGACTCTATCCCACGCAGGTAGGTCGGCGAACCTACACAAAATCTCCTGACGCTCTGGCTCAAAGCGGTAAAGTGAGCCCTCCGAAGTCACACATAGAAGCGTCGGCTGGAGACCGGCTCTTCGGCTACACAAGCTCACAGGACTCATTGCGGGGCCGCCTTTTCGTCGGTCACGTAACGCTATCAAAAGAAGCCATATCAACAAAAGAACTGGATCTTAAGCCCCTTCTATCACCAAAACCGTCGTCAGCTCGAAGGTTCTTAACGGCAAACAAGGAGTTTACGCAGAAGGACAGGATCTCGGGAGCCCCCAGAAGGACATACTATGACGAAGCGCAGCTACTCGGAGGAGTTACCTATCCCTTCATGCGCCCAAAACTCCGGGATACCCAGTTTCCCAAGAGCGCACTGAACTCAAACGTCGGCGATGCCTCTCAAGACATCGGCAGTAGTTCAGCCGTGAACCTTCATGTGGACAGTTGGATAGAGACAGGCTTCACAATGAAGTTCATTCTTCGTTTCGTCAGTCTAACAAGGCCTGAGTTCGCCATTCTCAAATGGCTTCTTGATTCCAAGGGCCTCTACATCGGAAATAAGGAGGGAAGTAGCGGTTACCTGCGCATGGGAACAGGGAAGCCGCTTGGCCTGGGAATTGTTCAAGTTGACGCGGTTCGCGATTCGTGGAAAGCCTACATTCCCGAAGACAACCTATCGGAATTCTACATGGAACTTACTGGATGCTTAGGCTATTCCGAAGATAGCGATTACGTTTCATTCTCTTACATTTCCGAAAGAGACTGGGATTTCACTGAAGACGAAAGAACCGCTTTTTTTGCTCTTCCGAATGTTCGGGCTTTCCGTCGAGTAGCCTCAGGATACGGAAGCAAAACAGAGGTACGCTACATGCTTCGTGATGAAAACAAGGTCAATAACCAGACCGGTTCGAAGACTGACAGGCCGAAACCCGGGCGCGGTCTCGCTCCTCGGTTACTCAGTCTTGACGAGGGGTGGGACAATCCGCTTGAAATCAAGGATAACTGATTCCTCACCACACCCCCCTGCACAGCCCCACGTCGTCGAGCGCGACCGCCGCTCCCAGGATTTGGCGCGCTCGACGCAGGCGGAGCACAGGGGGTAGATGTGCACAACGTCTTCGGCCTCGTTGATCAGGGCTGCCAGCCGGGCCCGCATGGCGTTGAGCCCTGCGGCATCCAGGCGCAGCTGGAACACGGATTCCTGGATACGGTAGCCCCAGGACTGCAGGGCTTTGGCGACTCGGGTCCGGCGCCTGTTGGAGGAGATGTCGTAGGCGACGATGTAGATCACGGCTGCTCCCCTGCCTCACCGCCAGATGATGCCCGTCCACTGGTAGTCGGGTTCGGCGATGGCGCGGGCCATCAGCTGCGCCTCGTGGTGGATGTGTCTGCGCCAACTGCCACTGAATCCGGGCAGGGCGCCGGTGACCGAGCGTTGTGCGGTTGCCTCGTAGGCGTCGACGACGGTTTTCTTGCCGTCGGCACTGAGCCACACGCCTTCGCCCTGGGGCCCGGGGGCGCCGTGCTCGGAGCGGAGTCGGCGCGTGCGCAGCAGCGCCATGACGGTTTGGTCGACCAGTAGGGGCCGGAACTCTTCCATGAGGTCCAGGTCCAGGGCCAGGCTGGGGCGCTTGTCAGTTGGAGCGTGCAGGACGCCGAGTGAGGGCTCCAGGCCGGCGGCGTGCAGTGCACCGACGCATTCGCCCAGCAGAATGGCGTAGGCATAGGAAAGCGCGGCGTTGGGCACGTCGAGGGGCGGGCGGCGGCTGCGCCCATTGAAGTCGACACTGGGCGGCGCGCACATGGCGAGGGCATCGAAGTACGCGGCCGAGGCGGCGCCCTCGATGCCCATGAGCTCGTCCGTATCTGCGGCATGTGCGGTTTCTTCGCGCCAGGCGCGCATGCGGGCGGCTGTGTCGGCGAGGTGCTGGGCGGGGTCGCGCCTGGCGATGCGGTTGAGCACGTGGATCTGGTTGCGGATTTTGGCGTTGACGATGGCGCGGGCCAGCGGCAGTTTCGCCGTTTCGTCGGTGGCGTACGAGGCTTGGGCCAGCAAGCGGGCGGCGTTCCCCGTGGCGGCGGTGTTGACCAGTTGGCCCTGATAGGCTCCGCGTCTGGACAGGCAGACGACGTCGACTCCGCTGCGCAGCGCCCAGGAGCGGGCTCCGGCGGACAGGCCGACGTTGCCGGTGAGCACGATGCGGGTGACGCTGCGTTGAGGGATGGACATTTGGGGGACGCCGGAGGCGCTGTCGACCAGGAGCCTGCCTTTAGCGACATGGATGCGCGTCCCGTCTTTGCCGACGTAGACGATGCGGTCGGCGCTCGCCTCGGGCGTCGCAATGGTTGTTCGCGGGGCTGGGGCGGTGGCGGTGTAGGCGGTGCCGAGGTGGCAGAACTCCTCGTCGAAACTGGTGGTCTGGGTTCGCGATCCGTCGAGCAGCAGGCCGCGGGCGGCCAGGGCGGCGACCAGCAGGGCGACGGCGGCATCGAGCCGGGCGTCGTCGGGCTCGCAGATGATGACCCACTGCCCGCAGCGGGCGTAGCCGTGTCCGGCATCGGTCATGGCGTTGTCTATGGGCGCCAGTGCGGCGTTGCGGAGGGCGTCGACCAGTTGGGGCTCATGGCGGGGGTGTGCGCGATGGCACTGAGCAGCGTGGTGATGGGCCCGGCGAGTAGTGAGGGAAGGGTGTCGCTGGCGTTTTGGATGATGCGGCGGACGGTCATGGGCGCCAGGCAGCAGCGGATGACTTTGACGCACCCGTCGGCGCGCATGCCGGTGATGCGCTCGGAGAGGGCGGTAGTGCGCCCGCTGGTGGGGAATGCGGCGGGCGAGGTTTCTTGTGCCAGGCGGGAGCCGATGGTGTCGGTGATGGCGCAGGCGATGAGTCGGCGCTCGAGGCGGGTCGGCGTGGGTTCGCCGCTGCCCGAGGCGAGTGCGCGGATGAGCGACGAGGCGTGGGCCAGTGTCGCGTCGAGGTCGGCGCTGGCGGTTTGGACGGTGACGGGGTCGAGGTCTGCGGTGTTGGATGCGAGCATGGCCTGCCATGCGTTGGCGAGGGTTTCGGTTGCCGCGATGAGTTCGATGATGCGGTTGGGGTCGTCGGTGTTCATGGGCTGTCCTCACACTGTAGTTGTGCAACACCTATAGACTTACTTTACAACTTTTAGAGTGACTTGTGCAACATTTCCGCGGGTGTCAGCATCAACTTTTCGTTGGAAAGCGGTCGGAAAGCGGCAGACGGAACAGTGTTCCGGGCGTCGGTGGCGACCCTTGTGTTCCCAAAGAAAAGTCCCCTAAACTGACATTGTGTTCGCTGGCCGGAGGGCTCCCTGTTCGGCCACTGGCGATCCGGTGTGACGTTTGCGCAGGTCAGCTGCCGTTCGACACGCCGAGGGGTCAGGGAGCACCCAGCACCATCAGGTGCATTAAGACGGACCCAAAGTGAAATCGGTCGCGGTGCGCAACAGCGTCAGGGAGCACCCAGCACCATCAGGTGCATTAAGACGACGAGGACACGTTCGCTGAAGGCCGTCTGCTGTCGAGTCAGGGAGCACCCAGCACCATCAGGTGCATTAAGACTATTGTTCGCGTCTAGTTCAGGTGTTCCTTCGACAAAGTCAGGGAGCACCCAGCACCATCAGGTGCATTAAGACACGATGAAGTCAACAGTGTACATGGGGTTGCCCGCCTTGTCAGGGAGCACCCAGCACCATCAGGTGCATTAAGACTCTGGTATTCCTTTCGCTTGTTGTCGTGGTTGTTCCCGCGTCAGGGAGCACCCAGCACCATCAGGTGCATTAAGACACGGCGTTGGCGATGCGGTTGTGGCGCTCCCAGGCCTCGCGTCAGGGAGCACCCAGCACCATCAGGTGCATTAAGACCTGGACACGTCATTCACGTCGCGGGATTCGTGCGTGATGCAGTCAGGGAGCACCCAGCACCATCAGGTGCATTAAGACACGTGCGCTCATATATTGAGCACATTTTCGAGTCGTAGCGTCAGGGAGCACCCAGCACCATCAGGTGCATTAAGACGGCGCTTGCGGCGTTGTGCCCCAGGTTTTTTAATTGCGTCAGGGAGCACCCAGCACCATCAGGTGCATTAAGACTCACCAGCTCCTTGGCCTTGTACGCCTTCATGTCGGAGTCAGGGAGCACCCAGCACCATCAGGTGCATTGAGACGTGTTGGTGGCGAGGAGCCAGGCGAGGGGGTGGTGTCCGGTCAGGGAGCACCCAGCACCATCAGGTGCATTAAGACCTCTATCCACTGAGCTACATGGGGCCGTGTGCCCAGGGTCAGGGAGCACCCAGCACCATCAGGTGCATTAAGACCGTAATCAAGAGTCCACTCATGAATGTACGACTCCCACAGTCAGGGAGCACCCAGCACCATCAGGTGCATTAAGACGGCCCGCGCGATGAACTCTTCGCGCGCCGCGTCCTCGGGTCAGGGAGCACCCAGCACCATCAAGTGCATTAAGATCCAGAACCACCAGAGCCCCCAACAGGCACGGATCCACGTCAGGGAGCACCCAGCACCATCAGGTGCATTAAGACTGGTCGCGATTTGTGCATCAATAGTGTTCTTGTACTCACGTCAGGGAGCACCCAGCACCATCAGGTGCATTAAGACAGCAGAACACCGGCGGCATCCACGGGGCGAAGCTGGGCGCCGTCAGGGAGCACCCAGCACCATCAGGTGCATTAAGACCGAGATATCGTTGGACCCGCATACGAAATCTTTCAGACCGGTCTGGGAGCACCCAGCACCATCAGGTGCATTAAGACTGGGGATAGTGATGGTCTCCTGTACTCCGTTCCCCATCAGGTCAGGGAGCACCCAGCACCATCAGGTGCATTAAGACTCCAACGAAGAAATGTACCCAGACATGTCCCCCCCCCGGCGTCAGGGAGCACCCAGCACCATCAGGTGCATTAAGACACACCACTTGGGCCTCTTGCTGTATGTGCTGCAAGAAGGTCAGGGAGCACCCAGCACCATCAGGTGCATTAAGACCTCATCAATGCTGAGCTGGGCGAGCGCCCCGTCCCAGTCAGGGAGCACCCAGCACCATCAGGTGCATTAAGACCCAACACTGGGAAGCACAAGGTCATTCACCCCAAGTCAGGGAGCACCCAGCACCATCAGGTGCATTAAGACTGATCGAAATGGAGATCGTCAACCACCACGCCAAGTTCGCGTCAGGGAGCACCCAGCACCATCAGGTGCATTAAGACTGGTTTCCCGCCGCATGTGACTGGTGAGTTTTTCATCGGTCAGGGAGCACCCAGCACCATCAGGTGCATTAAGACGTAGAGCCATTGGAATACCGGGCCGAGCGTCCCTTCGAGTCAGGGAGCACCCAGCACCATCAGGTGCATTAAGACCTGCACGTTCGACTCGGCATGCCATCGGGTCCCGTCGTCAGGGAGCACCCAGCACCATCAGGTGCATTAAGACAGTGCGTCGCGACGCGCGGTGAGGCGGACGACGAGGTAGTCAGGGAGCACCCAGCACCATCAGGTGCATTAAGACGGCCCGCTCCGTCGCATCGAGGATCTGGCGCGCAGCCGTCGTCAGGGAGCACCCAGCACCATCAGGTGCATTAAGACGGCCCGCCACCCCCCGGCACGACGACGCTGGATCCGTCAGGGAGCACCCAGCACCATCAGGTACATTAAGACTGCTCGATGACGTTCATCTGACTGATGTCGAAGTCCCTGTCAGGGAGCACCCAGCACCACCAGGTGCATTAAGACGCGGGGATCACGGTATTGTTCATGTAATCCCTGAGTGAGTCAGGGAGCACCCAGCACCATCAGGTGCATTAAGACGCCAGACCCTTGCGGCCGCAACCCCTCCGTCAGCCGTCAGGGAGCACCCAGCACCATCAGGTGCATTAAGACCAGGAGAACGCGTGCGCATGCGGCACGCTCTCGCCGGGTCAGGGAGCACCCAGCACCACCAGGTGCATTAAGACCCCGATCTGCGAGACCGAGTCGGGGACCATGTGCCCGCGTCAGGGAGCACCCAGCACCACCAGGTGCATTAAGACCCCACCACAGCTCGAATGAGTCCGCGATCGACACGCGCCGTCAGGGAGCACCTAGCACCATCAGGCGCATTAAGACATCTTGTTGATGGCCATCAGGGCCTCACCATCCAATCGTCAGGGAGCACCCAGCACCATCAGGTGCATTAAGACCAGGATGATGGCTAACTTCGGGTTATCGGAATCGTTCGCGGTCAGGGAGCACCCAGCACCATCAGGTGCGTTCACGACTTTGCCCCATAGGAGCAGGTCGTGGTCCTCGACCCAGGCGCCAAGCCGGTACTGCGATGGCGCCTCGTGCGGGCGCGCCGTCAGTGCTCCTCCGGTCCCCTTCCGCCGCGAGGTGCGCACACAGGGGCCCCGAATAAGGCAACGTCGTTCGCACACAAGGGCGGAATCAAGCCGTTGTGTGCGATGTTGTGTTGCGTTATTCCGTCCCTTGTGTGCGTAACCGGGAACTGCGCGCCAAAGAAGAGCTCCCAGCGCCACCGGGCGCATCCGATCAGGGACCCGAAGCCCGGGTCCGGGCCCAACCAGCACCAATACTGTGTCGGGGGGCACCCTGCGCTGCTACAATCTAGGGGTGCCGGGGCACTCTGGTGGCCCCGATTGGATGCTGCACCGAAGGAGGGCGCGGATGCCTGTCGCACCGAGTACTGCACTGTCACTGGCCGCATTACTTGCAGCGGCCGTCGGCCCCTTCGCCGCGTACTCGTGCGCCAAGAGGTGGGCGCGCAGGAACATCGCGGAGCTCGTCACAGACGACCCGCGCCTCGTCGACCACGCCAACACGCGCGCCTCGGCGCTGTCCGACAGCACCATCGTGGTCGTGGGGCCGCCCGACAGCCAGCAGGCCCACGACGTGCACCAGGCCCTGGAGGACACGGGCCTGTTCAAGAAGGGCGCCATCGCCCACATCCCGCCGCAGGACCTGGCCGGGGCCGCCCGAGCCGACCTCATCATCCTCACGGAGGACGCGTTGAGCGCGCAAGCGGACGGGGCTGGCCGGGTGCGACTGCTCGACGACGTGCTGGGCAGCAAACGGGGCATACACGCCGGGCTCATCGGCTACGCCCCTGCGGGCAACTTCACGGACAGCGAGTTCCAGGCGATCGGCTCTGAGCCGATCACGTCGGTGACCCGGACCCGCGGGCGCCTCGTCAACGACGCGATCTCCATGCTCCCCCCCCTGTCCCGCCTGTAACAGCCGCGCCAAGCAGGCCACACCCACTACCCCGGCCACCACGGCCCCTGCGGCAGAACCGTCGTCGCCTCGCTGAACCGGAACGACTGGGGCGCCCAGTCCTGGGACGACGCCCGCTCCGCCCGCCCGGCGGCCGACGAGCCAGGGCTTCCCGGTTCACGGCCCGTGCCTGCGCGCTGGTATCGGAAGAACACGGCACGAACCCCGGATCCGCATGGCCGCGTCGACATCTGGTGGCGCGGAGCCCCAACAGGTCCGTCGGTGGCGACCCTTGCGAGAACTGGGCAAAGTCTGCTTCAATGAGCGGTGTGCGGCCCGGTCCAAGGGGCGCTTTCGGGCCAGTGGCGATTCGGGGCCCGTTTCCCCAGGCGGGACAACGGACAACACGCCGAGGGTCGGGAAGCACCCAGCACCATCAGGTGCATTGAGACTGTCAAGTGCGCTGCCCTGCATCGTAACTCTACGTCGGGAAGCACCCAGCACCATCAGGTGCATTGAGACCGGACAGATTGATGTGTCTCTCGATGAAGCGATCGACGTCGGGAAGCACCCAGCACCATCAGGTGCATTGAGACACACTTGAACAGACGCTCTCGATGGTGTATTCAGTCGGGAAGCACCCAGCACCATCAGGTGCATTGAGACGTGTGTGAGTAAGAACTCCGGTAAAGATGTCGCACAGTCGGGAAGCACCCAGCACCATCAGGTGCATTGAGACACTCCGTCCAACGCTTGACGGTTGCGCATGTCTATGTCGGGAAGCACCCAGCACCATCAGGTGCATTGAGACCCTATCTTGGTCATATGAGCCATTTCCGTATTCCGCGTCGGGAAGCACCCAGCACCATCAGGTGCATTGAGACAGCAACAAAAGACAGGATACTACGATCGTTAGTCGGGAAGCACCCAGCACCATCAGGTGCATTGAGACGGTAGAGATGTCTAAGTTCAGTTTCCAGTTTGTCCAGGTCGGGAAGCACCCAGCACCATCAGGTGCATTGAGACAGAATCAATGAAGCGAGCCCGATCTTCAACTATTGCGTCGGGAAGCACCCAGCACCACCAGGTGCATTGAGACCTTGGCTTCCCCTCGCGTGGTTTCGTTCAGATCGATGGGCCTCGCGCACAACGAGGCGATCGGTCACCACACGCCCCTGCACAGGCCCACGTCGTCCAACGCCACAGCGGCGCCGAGCACTTCGGCGTTGCCCGCGCACGACGCGCACACAGGGTAGATGTGCACCACGTCCTCAACCTCGTCGATGAGTGCGCGCAACTGGGAGCGCACCTGGTCGAGGTCCTCGGCAGTCAGCCTCAATTGGAACACTGACTCCTGGATCCGGTACCCCCTGCTCCGCAGGGCGTCGGCGACTTTCACGCGCCTCCTATCGGATGAGATGTCATAGGCGACGACGTAGATCATGATTCACCGCCATGCGACTCCCGTCCACCGGTAGTCGCTCTCCAGGATCGCACGGCCCAGCAGCTGGGCCTCGTGATGGATGTGGTGCCGCCATGTGCCCGCGAATCCGGGTAGCGCCCCCTTGACACTCCGTTGCACGGTCGCCTCGTAGGCGCCGACGACGATCCTCTTCCCGTCCTTGTTCAGCCAAACCCCTTTCCCCTCGGGCCCCAAGGTCGCGTGCTCGGCGCGCAGGCGGCGCGTCCGCAGCAGCGCCATGACCGTCTGATCGACCAGCAGGGGCCGAAACTCCTCCATGAGGTCCAGTGCCAGGCTCGGCCGCTTGTCGGTCGAGGCGTGGAGAACGCCCAGCGAGGGTTCCAGTCCCGCGCAGAAGAGCGCCCCCGCGCATTCGCTGAGCAGGACCGCGTAGAGGTAGGACAATGCGGCATTGGGCAGGTCGAGAGGAGGGCGCCTACTGCGCCCGTTGAACTCGATGCCCTCGGGGACGCAAAGAGCAAGGGCGTCGAAGTACGCCGATGACGCCGCGCCCTCAAGCCCCATGACCTCATCGACCGTTCCGGCGTGCGCGACGTCGCCCTTCCACGACCGCATGCGAGCGGTGATGTCCTGCAGCCCGACAGGCGGCGTCCTCCGCGCGATCCGGTTGAGGACATGGACCTGATTGCGCAGTTTCGCCGTGATGATCGCTTTCGCGAGCGGGAGGCGTTTCTCCCGGTCGGAGGAGAACGAGGCTTGGGCCAGTAAGCGCGCCGCGTTCGCAGCCGTCTTCGGCCCAGCGAGTTGGCCGAGGTAGTGGCCGTGCCTGGAAAGGCAGACGACATCGATGTCGTTGTACAGCGCCCACGAGCGCGCCCCCGCGGACAACCCGACGTTACCAGTGAGGACGATTCGGGTGATCGCCCGTTGAGGTATGGACATTTGGGGGATGCCGAACTCGCTGTCCACGACGAGGCGCCCCTTCGACAGGTGGACGCGCGTACCTTCCCGCCCCACGTAGACGACGCTGTCGGGATTGGGGCTGCCTTTGATGTCGTGAAGTGGGTCGGTTCTGGGGCTCCGCCCGTTGAAACTTGCGCCGAGGTAGCAGAATCCGTCGTCGAAAGTGGTCACGGCTGTTTTCTCCTCGCTGAGTGTGAAACCACGTTGGTTGAGTATTGCGGACAGGCGGGCGCGCGCCTCGGCGACCCGCGCGGGGGATTCTCCGCACACGACGATGTCGTCGGCGAAACGCACGTACCCGTACCCCGCGTCGCACATCGCGTTGTCCACGTCGGTGAGGGCGAGGTTGGCGATGAGGGGCGAGAGGCTGGAGCCCTGGGGGATTCCGCGCGTGCGGACCCTCCTGTTCCCGGTTGAGCGGCGCGGGCGCCCGATGAGGTGGAGGAGCTCGAGGAAGGCGGGCTCGTTGAGCGCGGCGGGCAGTTGGGCGAGCGCGTCGTCGATATTGACGTGGCCGAAGAAGTCCTGAATGTCCGTGCGCAGCACATGCGGCAGCCCCTCGTCGCGCATCGTGGTGATCAGGTGGATCGCGTCATCGCGGCCGATTCCGCCCCTGTAGGCGAACGAGCAAGCGGATTGCACGAGTTCCACGTCGAAGGTGATCGTATCGACCACAGCGCGCTCCACGATCCTGTCGCGCATCGTGGGGATGTTGAGGGTGCGCGTCCCGCCGCCTTTGGGTTTCGGGATCGTCACTGTGACGAGGGGCTCGGGCAGGTAGGTGCCCACGCTCAGTTGACGGGCCAGTTCCTCTATGAAACCGTCGGGATCCCGCATAATCGTTCTGCTCTGCGCCGAGATGTCGCCGTCGCGGGCGTCCCGCGCGAGCAAGTAGTTCCATGCTCCCTGCAGCGCCTGCCGGGATGTTGCGCGGTCGTAGACGGGGTGGGGGTTCTTCGAGCTCCCGTCATCCGGGAGGTGAGCACCTCCGTGGAGCACGCGCCGAAGCGGGTACAGTCGGATGCCGATGAACCGATCCGCCGACGTTTGCCCCGTGCTCCACCGGACGGCGGGGCCTGCCACGGTTCCGCCTGTCGATTCAGGTGTTCGCACGATCGTTCACTCCTCGTCAAGTGCGCGGCTGCACGGCACAGCAATTCATATGTCCGGTAACCATAGTACCGAGAACCCGGTCTTGTGACCTGCATCTCCGCTTCATTGTCTGAGAACTTAGACAGGGACACCCCGGGACCCGCATGGCCACGTCGACTTCTGGTGGCGCGGAGCCCCTGGAGGCCCGTCGGTGGCGACCCTTGCGAGAACTGGGCAAAGTCTGGTTTAATGAGCGGTGTGCGACCCGACCATAGGGGCGCTTTCGGGCCGGTGGCGATCCGGGGCCCGTTTCCCCAGGCGGGACAACGGACAACACGCCGAGGGTCGGGAAGCA
>ERZ773014.745-NODE-745-length-21648-cov-10.813829_pt1 | contig 21648 bp, 17 predicted proteins | sample MGYA00580841_ERZ773014 | MGnify/ENA primary metagenome ERZ773014 (study PRJEB29015, sample SAMEA2737989) | human oral metagenome | biome: human oral; feature: human-associated habitat; material: dental | place: China | collected 2067 ...
TTATATTCGTTTGAGGTAAAATCCTCAATAGTCTGTTTTGCCATAAAGTTTTATCATTAAATATTTTTGTCTACAAAATTACTATTTTTTTTCTAACTTTGCATTGTCTAAAATCTATTTTGTGTAATAAGTTGTATGAATATTCTGAAGCCGCTTAACCGTTCGTGGCTGCCGTCTGTATTGTTGAATATATTTTTGATTGCTCTGTTTTGGTTGCCTTATGTGTTGGGATACAGTGAAATGAAGCAGTCGGAAATATCCGTATTCGGTATGCCTTCGTCGGTGATATTGAATGGAGTTGTCTCGCTATTGATACAATTTATTATAATAATATTGTTATTATTCGGTGTTTCGCGGCTTTTGTTTTTAAGATATATCAATATTATTACATATCTGCCCTTTACGTTGATGATGTTGTTCGCTGTGTGTTGGCAGGCGACGCACACCTTCGGTAATCATACAATAGCTACCGTATTTGTAATATTGGCACTGGTAGAGATTGTCAGGATTGATGTAATGAAGGATAATACATCGCTGATATTTAATATGTTTGTTTCGCTCGTTGTGGCGTCTGTCTTTCAGATAGATTTTTTGTTTTTCATACCGTTTTTTATATTGGGTATGTTTATCTTAGACGGATTTAAATGCAGGTCGGTATTGGTGATGCTGTTTGTACTGCTTGTAGGGGCTGTTACTATTGGTGGATATGCTTACGTGTTTGATTGTTCGGAAGAAATAAAGAATTATTATCTGCAAGTCTTAGGTTTCGGGATACAGCTCTACTCTTGGGAGTTTGTGATGAATAACATAGTATTTTTTGTCATGGCATTGTTTGCCGTAATATCTTTGTTTTTCTATTTTCAGAACCAAGGCAATCTAAGGTTTAAAACAAAAAAGACTGTTGCATTTTGGACTATATTATGGTTGTTTACAACTGCTTATATCTTTTTGTTCGGAATGGAGCACAGCGGCTTCGAACTTCTGTATGTGATACAGACTACGTTCTTTATGTTACTTACGTTTGTCGATTATCGCTCTGATAGTAAGAGTGTTATATTCAATATAATGTTAAGCTTATTGTTCCTTAGTTATATGTGTCGTATGGTGATGAGCCTGGTCGATGTCAGAACTTATATGAATAGCTTACAGACGGCATTATCGGGAATATAGATAGTTGCTTGAGCACGGTTCTGTTCTGTTCCGAATCGACAAAAAGCATAAACGGATTTTGATTGTTGTAGACGTTGTATATGCTTATGTTCCACGTCGAAACGCCTCCTCGTTTGAACTTTTTGTTGAAATTTATACCGAGGTCGAGTCTGTGATAAGGTGGCATTCGATAGTTGTTTCTCGACGAAATGTATTGTAAATTATCCCCTTCCAATCCCTTGAATGAGTATAGAGCCAATGTGGTGGCGTTACCTGAGGCAAATAGCCAAGATGCAGCAAAATCTATCTTTTCGCTTGCTTTGTATGCGACTGTAATTTTTATGTCGTGTCGTCGGTCAAACTTGGCCGGGAACGGATTGCCAAAGTTTATCTCCTGCCCGTAGCGGTCGAATTTACGCATCGATTTAGCCCAAGTATATCCTATCCAACCCGTTAATTTGCCTACGTTTTTCTGTACCATCAACTCTATGCCGTAAGCCCAACCCATACCCATATTTACTTTGTCTTGCCAATCTGTGGATACGCCGAAGAAACTTGCCCCGTCTTTGTATTCTATTGTGTTATCCATTGTTTTATAATAACCTTCTATGGAAAAATCCAAGATATTCAGCAGGTTATAGAAAGCTCCGAGAGCTACTTGGTGCGTCTTTTGCGGAGCTATATTTTCGGTCGAAGGTACCCACAGGTCGTTCGGCATATTGAGTGCAGAGTTGGTGAGCAAGTGAATATATTGACTCATATACGAATATCCCAACTTCACAGAAATATTTTCCGTAATCAGAGCCCTGGCGCTCAGACGCGGTTGTAGCGAGTGATAAAACTTGTTTGGCACAGCAAAAGCCGAATATCGCAAACCTCCGTTTAATTTCAGCCAATGAGTGAAGGTAACGTTATCTTCGATATATGCGGCAATCTCGTTGTTTACTATCGGTTTGTTGTACAACGAAATATCTCCGTCCGTTACGTGTTCGCCTCTGGCGGCGATTACCTCAGGCATAAATCTGTGCAGGATATACATTGCTCCGAATTTCATATTATTCTTAGGTGATATGTTGAAGTCGATGTCGGCTTTCAGTACACCGTCGGTTATGCCTGAGTAATATACTATGGAGCTCTGTGACGTAGAGTCCGAGTCGGTAAGTTTTGTATTGAAGCGGTATTGCGAAAATGCCGCTGTAATGTTCATAAATAGCTTGTTGTTGATGATATGATTCCACCGTAGCGAAGCTATTATGTTGCCCCATTTCATATTTATTTTTGTTTTGGAGTTTGTTGTCTGCTGATTGAGATATATACCGTCTTTACCCATATAGAAGCTTGCATACAGGCGGTCTCTGTCCGAGAATTTATGATTGACCTTAGCATTTATGTCGTAAAAGTAATATCCCAATGATGAGTTGCCGTCGGAGACGAGTTTGGAGAGCGGTGCGGTGAAAAGGTCGAAATATGTACGGCGTCCCGATACCGAGAATGTTGTTTTGTCGCTACCCACAGGTCCTTCGAGATTGAATTTCGATGCTATTGCTCCGATAGATATATTGCCGTGATATTTGTATGCGTCGCCGTCTTTGGTTCGGATATCTACTACCGACGAGAGTCGTTCGCCGTAACGTGCGGGGAAGCTGCCTTTGTATAGTACTACGTTTTTGATTGCATCGGCATTGAATATCGAGAAGAAGCCCATAACGTGGTTGGCGTTATATACGGGTATTTCGTCGAGTAGAATCAGGTTCTCGTCGGGTCCGCCGCCTCTGACGTAGAACCCCGCTGCTCCCTCGGTGCCTCTCTGTACTCCGGGTAGTAGTTGCAGTGCTTTGATGACGTCCACTTCGCCCAGGAAGGCGGGAATGGCTTTTATCTGTGCAATAGGTACTTCTATGGTGCTCATTTGTGTGCCTTTGACGCCGATATCGCTTCGGCTTGCAGTAATGCTGACCTCTTGCAATGTGTTGCTGCGTACGAAGTCTATGTTTATGATGGTATCTTTGGTGAGTTCGAAGTCTATCTTATCCATCAGATAACCCACGTATGAATACTCCAAACTTACTTCGCCTTGCGGCAGCGTTAGTGAGTAGAAGCCGTAAACATTACTTGCTGTTCCTTGATTCGAAAGGCTGTCGTATACCGAGCCTCCTATGAGAATCTCTTTCGATGTGCCGTCTTTCAGATATCCGCTTATAGTGTGCGTCTGTGCAGCGGTATCGACGGATAGCATTGCCAATAAAAAGATAATATAATACCCGATTTTAGTACTGTGTGTCATTTTTTCTATATATGTTGCCTTTGGGAATAAATTAATTTGCAAAGTTATGTTTTTTGTCTGAAATAAAATTGATTATATGTGGTTCGATTGCGGTTGTTTGTTGTTTGCTTTTTTATGTCGACAATATATTTTATAAAATAATGATTATTGTGCTCGAAATAGTTATAAAAAAGAACATTATTCTTGTAGAAATTTGGTAGATAGAGTAAAAATGATTATTTTTGCACAGTATAAATTTAAATTTTTAATAAACAAAAAAGTTTTTATGAAGAAATCAGTTTTATTTTTGAGTTTTGTAGCTACGATAGCTATGTGGTCTTGTGGAGCCAAGAGTACCAATGGAGGAGCACAAGGACAGGACAGTACTGCAATGGAGCAGAATATTGCAAATAAGGTATGTGACGAAAAGAAAGCCTTAGAAGAAAAATGGGCTAAATTCGAATCGCTTACAGCCGACGAACAAGAAGCTTTACTTGCAAAAAAGGCAGAGTGGTTTACGAAAATGAAAGCTGCCTGCGAAGCCAAACAAGGTGAATGCGAAAAGGCAGAGAAAGATGTTGCAGGAAAAGTTGCTGCCGGACAAGCCGACATCAAGAAGGTAAAAGAACAGATAGAGGCAGAATGGGCTAAGTACGAAAAAATGACCGTTGCCGAAAAGAAGGCGTTCTTCGACAAAGTAGATAGGATTATGTCTATGAACGGTAAGAAGGATTGCAAAGACGGCAACAACCAAAAAGAGTGTGACAAAGGAGGCAAATCGTGCTGTAAGAACGGAGACGCCGCCAAGAAAGATTGCTCCGGGGCAGATTGCAAAAAAGGCTCGCACTCTTGCAATAAAAAGTGATAACACGATTTTTATTTTTACTAACTTTAAAACATTATAATAGATATGAAAGCATTTGCAATGTTGGGATTGGACAAGATAGGTTTTATCGAAAAAGAGAGACCTGTCTGCGGTCCGTATGATGCTATTTGTCGTCCTTTGGCGATTTCGCCATGTACGTCGGACGTACACACTGTTTGGGAACACGCTCTCGGCGACCGTCACAACCTCATACTCGGACACGAGGCTTCTGCCGAAGTGGTCGAGGTTGGTAGCTTGGTCAAAGACTTCAAACCTGGCGATAAGGTGATAGTGCCGGCGATTACACCCGATTGGCAGGCGGTAGAGTCGCAGTCGGGATACTCTATGCACTCGCACGGTATGCTCAACGGTTGGAAGTTCTCGAACGTCAAAGACGGTGTTTTTGCCGAATATTTCCACGTCAATGAGGCTGATGGTAATCTGGCTCATTTGCCCAAGGAGATAAGTATCGAAAATGCCGTTATGCTGTCGGATATGGTGCCTACCGGATTTCACGGAGCCAATCTGGCAGAGGTCGAACACGGCGATATAGTCGTTGTCATAGGTATCGGTCCCGTTGGGCTGATGGCTGTGGCAGGGGCTGTGCTACGCGGAGCTTCGCGTGTATTTGCCGTCGGTTCGCGTCAGATATGTCAGGAGGTGGCTAAATTCTACGGTGCTACCGACCTCATCAACTATCGCAACGGCGATATAGTGGCTCAGGTCAAAGATGCAATGGGTGGTAAACCCGTCGATAAGGTCATTATTGCCGGAGGCAACAACGATACGTTCGAACAAGCCGTCAATATGGTAAAACCGGGAGGCATTGTCTCCAACGTCAATTATCTGGGCGAAGGTGATTATATCAAAATTCCTCGTGTCGGTTGGGGGCTCGGTATGGGACACATACGCATCGTCGGCGGCTTGATGCCTGGCGGACGCAAGAATATGGAGTTCCTTGCCCGTCTTATGACATACGGCAGACTTGACGTGAGTCCGATGCTTACGCATAAGTTCGACAAGTTCGAAGATATGGAGACAGCCATACTGTTGATGAAAGACAAGCCGAAGGATTTGATAAAACCGGTGATAAGATTGGCATAAAAGATTGATAGACGGAGGGCGTTACTTACCCTCCGTTTTTTTACGAATAACGAAAGCAAATTTTGTCCGTTTATGAAAATATATTTACCTTTGGCATCGAAAAAATTAAATAAAAAACAACTATGTCCGAAGAAAAAGATTTGATAGAGTTTGATGACACCGAAGCCATCAGTTTTATAATGAATACTCTTACCGAAGAGCAACGCAAACGAATAGACGAAGAGGCAGTACAGTATATTCTCGACCTCATTTGCGAATATTACGACCAGAACGGGCTGATAGAGGAAGATACCGTAGATGAGGCGGAGATAGCCGAAGACGATATTTTTAATTTCGTCTCGTCGCTTGCCGCAAAAGAACAGGTCGTTGCTCTGTCGGACGAGGATATCCGCGACATACTCGACGGAGAGTACGGATATGGCGTAAGTATAGGTATCTATTCCGATGAAGATTGATAAATATGAGGTTACCCTATGAAGACGGCAGTAGTAATACTTAACTACAATGGCAGGCATTATCTTGAAAAATTTCTGCCCGATGTGATAAAATTTTCGGGCAGTGCCGATGTCATCGTTGCCGATAATGCTTCCACAGACGACTCTGTGGCTTTTCTGGCAGAGCATTATCCAGAGCTACGCCTCATTGTTTTGGACAAAAACTATGGCTTTGCAGAGGGCTACAACAAGGCTTTGAGTCAGGTAGATAGCGAATATTTCGTCCTGCTCAACTCCGATGTTTTGGTTACTCCCGATTGGCTTACGACGATGGAGAGCTATTTGGATAGCAATGTAGATATTGCTGCGGTGCAGCCTAAGATATTGAGTTATAGCGAACGTCGGACATTCGAGTATGCCGGTGCTGCGGGTGGGTTTATCGACAAGTACGGTTATCCTTTTTGCCGCGGGCGTATCTTCGATACTGTGGAGACAGACAACGGGCAGTACAATGAAATAATCGACGTAACGTGGGCTTCGGGAGCTTGCCTTATGATACGGGCAGCTGCCTTTCGTGAAGCGGGCGGACTCGACGGTCGCTTTTTTGCGTATCAGGAAGAGATAGACCTTTGTTGGAGGCTTAGGGCAAGGGGGCAGCGTATCGTGTGTATGCCTCGAACGGTCGTTTATCACGTGGGTAGTGGAGTGTTAGGCTCCGATAGCCCTTTCAAGACTTACCTTAATTTCAGAAACAATCTTTTTTTGCTGTATAAAAATATGCAGAGCAGGCGTCTAAGCAGAGTATTGATTGTGCGTTGGTTTTTGGATTATGCGGCGGCGTTGCAATTTTTTCTGTCGGGTAAGAGTCAAAATGCCAAAAGTGTCTTTAAAGCTCGTAGAGATTTTGCAAGAGACAAACATCTATTTGCCGACGACAGAAAGGACAACATTGCCAAGACAGTGAAGTCGGACGACGATGTACTCGCACCTTTTGCCGTGTTATGGCAATATTATGGTCGTGGCAAGAAGACTTTCGACAAATGTTTTCCTATTGTATAATAAGATTCGAATGTAGAACAACAAAAATTGTAGGCATATAATTTTTATGAAAATTATAGACGTGTTTGTCGCTATATAAACTCTTTCGGACAATTTATTGTCCCGACAAATTATACACTACGGCAGTCGAGATAATAATTAAATTACGAATTATAAATTACAGATTACGATAAAGGCGAACCCGTTTGTTCGCCCTTTTTTGTATTTCACAGTAAAAACGTAATTAATTGCGTTTCTACCGTATCCCAAAAACAAACCTTGTTTAAGTGTTTTCAAGCCTTTCCGTGACAGTTCTTGTACTTCTTGCCGCTTCCGCAGGGGCAGGGGTCGTTTCTGCCGACGGTCTTCTCGACACGTATCGGCTGTGTTATCTGCTGTTCGCGTGTGTCTTGACGTGTCGGGTCGTTGGGGTTTTGCTGTCGGCTGCCGGCGGAATATTCGTCTTTCTGTGCACGGTATCGGCTGTAGTCGCTGCGGCGTTGTGCCTCGGCACGGCGTACCTGCTCAGGTTCGCGGATAGGTATCTGTCCTCGCATAAGTATTGCCGTAACTTTGCTGTTGATGGTCTCTATCATAGCCTTGAAGAGATTGAAACTTTCGAGTTTGTATATCAAAAGCGGGTCTTTCTGTTCGTAGCTTGCGTTCTGTACCGACTGGCGTAGGTCGTCGAGTTCGCGTAGGTTCTCTTTCCAAGCCTCGTCTATATTGTGTAGCAAGATAGCCTTCTCGAATGCCAGTACCACCTCTTTACCTTCGGTCTCGTATGCTTCTTTCAGTCCAACGGGGATATTGTAAGTCCTTTTGCCGTCGGTGATAGGTATCAGTATACGCTCGAACTGATTGCCTTGCTGCTCGTATACCTGCTTTATGACGGGGTAGGCTATCTGTTGCAGCTTGTCTGCTTTACGTTTGAATGAAGCAAACGCCTCGTCGGAGAGTATATCGACAAGGTCTTGTTGCTTTTTTGCTTTGAAATCTTCTTCCGTAAAAGGCACCTCGAAAGCGAAGTGTTTCATCACCTCCATTTGCAGGCTCTCGTAGTCGCCGGCGTCGTAGTTGTCTGCTACAATCTTTTCGGCGGTATCGTACAGAGTATTTACTATATCCACACCTATGCGTTCACCGATGAGGGCGTGGTGGCGTTTCTTGTAAATGACGGTTCGCTGCGAGTTCATCACGTCGTCGTATTCGAGCAGACGTTTACGGATACCGAAGTTGTTTTCTTCTACCTTCTTCTGTGCTCTCTCGATAGACTTCGATATCATAGAGTGTTCTATCATCTCACCCTCTTTGAAGCCCATTCTGTCCATTATCTTCGATATACGTTCGGAGCCGAAAAGCCTCATAAGGTTGTCTTCGAGCGAAACGAAGAAGACCGAGCTGCCGGGGTCGCCCTGACGTCCCGAACGTCCTCTCAGCTGTCTGTCGACACGACGCGACTCGTGGCGTTCGGTACCGATGATAGCCAGACCGCCTGCCTCTTTCACTTCGGGTGTGAGCTTGATGTCGGTACCACGTCCTGCCATATTGGTGGCGATAGTTACCGTGCCGGCTCTACCCGCTTCGGCGACTACTTCCGCCTCTTTCTGGTGAAGCTTGGCGTTGAGGACATTGTGTTTTATCTTACGCATCGTAAGCATTCGCGACAGCAGTTCGGAGATATCTACCGACGTAGTACCCACAAGTACGGGGCGTTTTTGCTCTACGAGCGAGACAATCTCCTCGATGACAGCCTGATATTTCTCTCTTTTGGTCTTATAGACGCGGTCGTCGAGGTCTAACCTTACCACAGGACGATTGGTAGGTATCTCCACCACATCGAGCTTGTATATGTCCCAAAATTCGCCTGCCTCGGTGATAGCCGTACCTGTCATACCTGCGAGTTTGCGGTACATACGGAAATAGTTCTGCAGCGTTATGGTGGCAAATGTCTGTGTAGCAGCCTCTACCTGTACTCGTTCTTTGGCTTCGATGGCTTGGTGCAGACCGTCGGAGTAGCGTCTGCCCTCCATTATACGTCCTGTCTGTTCGTCTACAATCTTTACTTTATTGTCTATAACCACATATTGGTCGTCTCTGTCGAAAAGCGTATATGCTTTCAGCAATTGGTTTACTGTGTGTACGCGCTCCGTCTTGATGGAGTAGTTTTGCATAATGTCGTCTTTTCGGCTCTGGCGTTCTTCGGTAGAGAGTGTCTCGTTGGCAAGCTCGGCGAGCTCGGCAGCCACGTCGGGCATAACGAAAAACTTCGGGTCTTCAGAGTTGCCTGTCAGTATGTCTATACCTTTGTCCGTTAGTTCTATCTGGTTGTTTTTCTCATCAATAACAAAAAGCAGCGGGTCTGTAACGATATGCATATTTTTGTTATTGTCTTGCATATAAAACTCTTCGGTCTTTATCATTGCCGTCTTTACGCCCGGTTCGGACAGATATTTGATTAGTGCCTTCGACTTGGGCAGAGCCTTATACGAACGGAATAGAGCCAGACAACCCTCTTCGACTACCTTTTTGTCGTCCGACGACATTTTGTTACGAGCCTCGGCGAGGTATTTCGTTGCCATATTGCTTTGTTCCTTTACCAGACGTTCCACTCGCGGACGGTATTCGTCGAAAAGCTGTTCGTCGCCTTTCGGTACTGGACCCGATATGATAAGAGGCGTACGTGCGTCGTCTATCAATACGCTATCGACCTCGTCGACAATAGCATAGTTGTGCATACGTTGTACAAGGTCGAGCGGCGAGGTCGCCATATTATCACGCAGGTAGTCGAAACCGAATTCGTTGTTCGTACCGAAGGTAATGTCGGCATTGTATGCCTGTCGGCGTTCTTCGGAGTTGGGTTGGTGCTTGTCGATACAGTCTACCGACAGCCCGTGGAACATATACAGCGGTCCCATCCATTCGGAGTCGCGCTTCGACAGATAATCGTTCACCGTAACCACGTGTACACCGTTGCCTGTCAGAGCGTTGAGGAATACGGGCAGTGTTGCCACGAGAGTTTTACCTTCACCCGTAGCCATTTCGGCTATCTTGCCTTTGTGTAGCACTACGCCGCCGAATAGTTGTACATCGTAATGTACCATATCCCACACTATCTCGTTGCCTCCCGCTACCCAACGGTTTTTGTAGATTGCCTTGTCGCCATCTATCTCTACGAAGTCGTGGTCGATAGACAGCGAGCGGTCGAAGTCGGTTGCCTTCACCTCGATAGTCTCGTTCTCTTTGAAAAAACGTGCCGTGTGTTTCATTATGGCAAATACCTCGGGCAGTACTTCGTCGAGTTTATGTTCGTATTTGTCGAGTATTTTCTTCTCTAAGGCGTCTATCTGCGAGTATATCTTTTCGCGTTTGTCTATCTCGGTCTCTTCGATAGTAGCTCTGAGATTTTTTATCTCTTCTTTGTCGTGTGCTACGTCGTCTTGTAGCATCTGTCTGATTTCGTGTATTTTCGTACGCAAGTCGTCGGCAGTCAGCGAACTGAACTCATCGTATTTTGCCTTGATTTTTTCTACAATCGGCTGCACTTCGCTCATATCTCTCTGGGCTTTGTTGCCGAAAATTTTTGATATTACATCCGTAAAACTCATATCTTTTCTATATTAAAAATGCGATTTATATTGATTTTTAGCTCGCAAAGGTAATAAAAAACTGCTATAATTTATTCATTAAAAAAACAAAAAAACCGAAAGCCTCGTATAAGGCAATCGGTCTATATCGTATGGAGCGACTATATTATTTACCGTATCCGTATACAGCGAGTTTGCCGAGCTCTTCTTCGATACGAAGGAGTTGGTTGTACTTAGCCATACGGTCCGAACGGCTGAGCGACCCCGTCTTTATCTGTCCCGAATTGGTAGCAACGGCAATATCTGCTATCGTTGCATCTTCGGTCTCTCCGCTACGGTGCGACGTTACAGTCGTATATCCTGCACGATGAGCCATTTCGATAGCGTCGAGTGTCTCGGTAAGCGTACCTATCTGGTTTACTTTTATCAGAATAGAATTGGCACAACCTTTCTCGATTCCCTTTTTGAGGTAGTTTACGTTGGTTACAAAGAGGTCGTCGCCGACGAGCTGTATCTTTTTTCTGCCCAACTTATTGGTCAGTAGCTTCCAACCTTCCCAATCGTTTTCTGCCATACCGTCTTCGATACTATCGATAGGATATTTCTTTATAAGTTTTTCGAGATATGCTACTTGACTCTTGGAGTCGCGTTTGGCTCCTCTAAGTCCTTCGAATTTAGAGTAATCGTATACCTTATTCTTGTAAAACTCCGATGCGGCACAGTCTAAGGCTATAGTAATATCTTTCCCCGGAGTATATCCTGCCTTTTCGATAGCCTGTATTATACATCTCAATGCGTCTTCGGTACCTCTCAGTGAGGGAGCGAAACCTCCTTCGTCGCCTACGGCAGTGCTAAGACCTCTGTCGTGTAGCACCTTTTTGAGCGAATGGAATACCTCAGAGCCATATCGCAAGGCTTCGGAGAACGATTTAGCTCCTATAGGACGAATCATAAACTCTTGGAAAGCTATCGGAGCGTCGGAGTGCGAGCCTCCGTTGATAATATTCATCATAGGCACAGGCATTACAAACGTATTGACTCCTCCTATGTAGCGGTACAATGGCACATTGAGATATGCTGCTGCAGCCTTTGCTACAGCCAACGATACTCCTAAGATGGCATTGGCTCCTAGCTTTGATTTCGTCTTGGTGCCGTCGAGTTCTATGAGACGGAGGTCTATTTCGCGTTGGCACAAGGCACAATCACCGATCAATTCGCTTGCGATTATATCGTTGACATTGTCGACTGCTTTGGTAACTCCTTTGCCGTAATAGCGTTTCTTGTCACCGTCTCTAAGCTCGACAGCTTCGTTTTCACCGGTCGATGCTCCCGACGGTACGGAGGCACGTCCTACCACACCCGATTCTAACGTAACATCTACCTCAACGGTAGGATTTCCGCGAGAGTCGAGTATCTCTCTTGCATGAATCTTTTTTATTTTACTCATAATGATTACAGATTGGTTTTTGTAAAGAAATGTGTTGTTTTATCATGTTTTTTGTACCCCCGTGCAGAATCGAACTGCAACCAAAAGAACCGGAATCTCTCATTCTATCCATTAAACTACGGGGGCGGTATTTCCAAAACTACCGACCTTGTAGGTCGGTAGTTCGGATTGCAAAGGTAATTAATAATTTGTAATTATCACCGTCGTGCCGATGCATTTATTTCACCAGCCTATCGAGAACAGTCGCTACGAGCCCCTCCATAGAGCCTTTGTAGTCGGTATTCATCTCTTTCGATACTCTGCCAGCTATGATAAGGCATATAGTAACGGCTCTGTGTCCGAGCATTTTACCCAGCCCCGCAAGGGCGGAACTCTCCATCTCGAAGTTCATTATTTTTTCGCCTCCGTACTCGAAAGCCTCAATCTTACGGTTTAGGTCTTCGTCGACGGGCTTCAGTCGCACGTATCTGCCCTGCGGTCCGTAGAAGCCGGGAGCCGAGATGGTAACACCCTTGATCATATCGAAGCCGAGACGTTCGACGAGTTCCTCGTCGGCAAGCACGGAGTATGGGCGAGGCAGGCGCTTGTTCCAGCCTACGTATTGGCAGAAAGCATCTTCGAAGTCTAAGTCCATTACGCCGTCGTGAGGCTCGTAGAAGTTGAGAAGTCCGTCGAAACCGACCGACCGACGTGCCACGACGTACGAACCTATCGGACATTCGGGCTGCAAACCTCCCGAAGTGCCGATGCGTACGAGTGTAAGTCGGCGTAGAACACTCTTTACTTCTCGGGTGTCGAAGTCGATATTTGCCAGAGCGTCGAGCTCGGTGGCGACGATATCGATATTGTCGGTGCCTATTCCGTGCGATATGCAGGTGATTCGGCTACCTTTGAAAGTGCCGGTAATGGTATGAAATTCACGGTTTTGGACGTTGCATTCGATGTGGTCGAATAGTGCGGCTACGGTATCGACTCGCGATGGATCGCCTACAAGTATTACCTTGTCGGCAAGTTGCGACGGTTTGATGTGGAGATGAAATATTGTCCCGTCGCTGTTGATGATTAGTTCCGATCGTGGTATTTTACGCATGATAATATGACTGTTGTTGTATGTGTTGTTTGTACGAAAAATTTATTCAAATAGGAGTACAAATGTAAGAAAAAAGATTTAAACAGCCCTCCTTTCGCTACTAAAAATATGCTACATTTTCAGGGGGTCTGCCGTTATTTGATTATTCGGATACTGCAACAACCATATTTAGGATTATAATCCGAATATACAGCTTGTCTGAATGAGTTGATAACTAACGAGTCGTTGTAATATACCTTATCGTACACATAAAAAGCGGCATGTCGTCCGAAAATGGCTCTAATAGTATCGGTATCTCTCGAATTCCACCCTATGTAGGTTGTAGTAGTTATATCGTTCTGTCCTTTGGGCCAACATTTGTCCGATATATTGACAATCAATACATTTTTGATGGAATCCGTAGGTTTTGCGGAGATATTGTAATTGGTCGACCATATTTTTATAGAGTCTCTATACGATTTTGTCCCTATCAGATTGTTTCCGTTACTATCTACGATTTCGATACCGATGCATAATATAGGTATACTATCGACTTTAGGCTTATCACAAGCAAATAAAACAAATACTATCAGTACGCTTAACCCTATCGAATAACATAGCTTTTTCATAACAATTTTTATTTGGGGCTTATATTATAAATACATACTTTCTTATATTGATAATTGGTGAAATCATCTTGTGTTTGTAAATCTTCACGTTGATCCGCAGGAATTCTGTTTTTATTGTGAACTAGCCAAAATACACTAGAGGCGTATTTATTGCCAAATTTATCATTTATACATGATATCTTTTATTATTGATGTTGTTTTGTACTTGTTTTTATACAGATATTCGAAAACTAAATAGACCTACTTTTTCGGTTTCCTTTTACCTTTGCTTTGCTTTTCTACTCGATGGAACTCGACATTCTTCAACTGACGAAATTCCTGCGTAGGAGTGTGAAGAGCGTTTGTGTCTTGGTGGTACAGAGCGAAGGCTTGAAATCTTCTTCTTTCCCTACCGCTTTCGACGTAAACGATGGACGGAACGAACCGAGAGGTCCTGCATCGACTATATAACCCTCCGAACAAAGTTGGTTGAGTACCTTACGAAACTTATAGAATACGGCTGCAATATCCGCCTCACCGCCGGTAGTATCTTCCGCCCCGTACGCTCACAAGGTTTCTCGAATGAGATACGCTGTTTTGGCAAACAGGGCTTGCGATGAACAATTCTTTTCCTTTCATTGCTCCTACGCTCATCTTGCGTAAATTAAGGGAGTAGTCCATAACGATTAAAAGATTAAATTATTGCTAATATTAATGTTTTCTATAAGAGAGATTCTTATAGGTGTTTTATCTATATCTCTGATGGCAAAAGTAATAAAAATTTTTATTCAAACAATAGAAACGATATTTTCAAAAAAAATAATAGTATTGTTTTTAATAAAAAACGATATGACATTCTTTTATAAAAAATATCGTTTCTCAATATCGTCGTATTCAATTCGCTTGCAAGGTCTCCCAAAGACTCCCTCTTCACTACAAAAAAAGAGACTCCATAGCTTCTGCGATTTTCACAGTATTGCGATTAGTGTGTGCATACGATTTATATTTTTTGTCAACTCTGCTTACTCAATAAAAAAATAATATGCTAATAATCAGTATAGGTTGCTGTTTTTTTAGAAAACTTCACTATAAAAAATATTCGATACTGTTTTTGTTTTCAGAAAAAGTTATTACCTTTGTCGTCGCAAAAGGTTTTACTTTTTAGTCGATTTCGGTCGGGCTAAAAAGCGATAGGGAAAACCGTGAAATTCGGTTACAGTACCCGCTGCTGTGAGTTCTTGCCCCATTTGTTGTTAGAAGCATTCATATAGGGCAGTCTCCGAGCCAACGAAGCCACTGTTCGATGAATGGGAAGGCGGCTCGGGGTAGAGAGGACAAGTCAGAAGACCTGCCTTTTGTGAGTATAGTTTTTTTTGAATCTTTCGGGAATAAAAGAGCAAGAGACAAAGACATTGCGGATAGAATAAATATGTGTCGTAAGCCCGACGGTTGGCAACCGCACGTTTTATCACCGACAGTATGCCGTCCCTGAGCCTCTGACGAAATATTCATACAGTATTAATTGTTTGTATATAAAACCAATAAAATAAACAACACAATGGGTAACAAAGAAATTTATATCGTTAAACGCGACGGCAAATCGGTGCCTTTTTCTCTGGACAAAATAAAATCGGCTATTGCCAAGGCATTCCTTTCGGTCGATACCTTCGCTACCGAAGATGATTTTGTAGCAATCTTATCACGTATACACGTTGCCAATGGTATGAGTGTGGAAGAGATTCAGAACCAAGTAGAAACAGCTCTTATGGCAGAGAAATATTTTGCTGTGGCAAAATCGTATATGCTTTACCGTCAGAAGCATACCGAGACTCGCGAGACCCGCGACAAACTCAACTTTCTCATCAGCTACTGCGATGCCTCGAATGCCGCCACAGGCAGCAAATTCGACGCCAACGCCAACGTGGAGAAGAAAAACATTGCCACGCTAATAGGCGAACTTCCCAAGAAAAACTTCATCAACCTGAACCGTAAGATGATAACCGACCGAATGAAAGAACTTTACGGTAAAGAGACTGCCGACAAATATATAGGTATGCTCAACGAGCATTTTATATACAAAAACGACGAGACAAGCCTTGCCAACTATTGTGCAAGTATCACGATGTATCCGTGGCTGCTCCACGGCACCACCACAATCGGCGGCAACTCGACACCTCCTACCAATCTGAAATCGTTTGCAGGCGGCTTTGTCAATATGGTATTCATCGTATCGAGTATGCTTAGTGGAGCGTGTGCCACTCCCGAATTTTTGATGTATATGGACTACTTCATACGTATGGAGTATGGTGATGATTATTACAGAGATATAGACAGAGTCGTCGACTTGTCAAAACGTCAGCGGACGCTCGATAAGGTTATATGCGACTTTTTCGAACAGGTGGTTTACTCCATCAATCAACCGACGGGAGCCAGAAACTTCCAGGCAGTGTTCTGGAACATAGCTTATTACGACCGTCCCTATTTCGAAAACCTTTTCGGCGAGTTTGTGTTCCCCGACGGCACTCGTCCTATCTGGGAATCGCTTAGCTGGCTGCAAAAACGTTTTATGAAGTGGTTCAATAAAGAACGCACCAAGACCGTACTCACATTCCCTGTGGAGACGATGGCTCTGCTGTCGGCAGACGGCGACGTTATCGATAAGGAATATGCCGACTTCACAGCCGAGATGTATGCCGAAGGACACTCGTTTTTCACCTATATGAGCGACAATGCCGATTCGCTGTCGAGTTGCTGCCGACTTCGCAACGAGATAACCGACAACGGATTCAGCTATACGCTTGGTGCGGGAGGAGTATCGACCGGTTCCAAGAGTGTGCTGACAATCAATATCAACCGCTGTGTGCAGTATGCCGTCCGAAACGGCAGGTCGCATACCGACTTCCTCGAAGAGGTCATCGACCTCGTACATAAGGCTCAGACTGCATACAACGAGAATCTGAAAGTGTTGCAGGCAAAGGGTATGTTGCCGCTTTTCGATGCAGGCTACATAGATATTAAGCGTCAATACCTTACCGTCGGGGTTAATGGTCTTGTAGAGGCGGCAGAGTTTATGGGTATATCTATCGACGACAATCCTCAGTATGCGGCTTTCGTACAGGAGATACTGGGACTTGTAGAGAAATACAACAAAAAATATCGCTCCAAAGAGTTGATGTTCAATTGTGAGATGATACCTGCCGAGAACGTCGGCGTAAAACACGCAAAATGGGACAAAGAAGACGGTTATACCGTCAGACGCGACTGCTACAACAGCTACTTCTATATAGTAGAAGACGATACGCTCAATGTAATAGACAAGTTCAAGCTGCACGGCGAAAAATACATTCGTAACCTTACGGGCGGCTCTGCTCTGCACGCCAACCTGGCAGAACATCTGTCGCAGGCACAGTATCGCCACCTGCTGCGTGTAGCTGCACGTGAGGGCTGCAACTATTTTACGTTCAATATCCCCAATACCGTCTGCAACGACTGTGGCACAATCGATAAGCGGTATCTGAAGAAATGCCCCAAGTGCAACTCCGAAAACGTCGATTATCTGACGCGAATCATAGGTTATATGAAGCGGGTGAGCAACTTCTCGGCGCCGCGTCAGGTCGAGGCAGGCATACGATATTACTACGCCGAAAAATGATAGTGCCTTTTGAGTAAGGTAATTAGTCGCCGTATTGGAAAAATGCTGAAATTCACCGACTACGATATAGTCTTCCGCGAGATACCCGACGAGGTAACACTTGCCATCAATCTATCGAACTGCCCGCACCGTTGCCCCGGCTGCCACAGCAGGCAGTTGCAGCAAGATATTGGTGCGGAGCTCAGTTGCGATGTGTTGATGTCGCTGATAAATCGCTACAAAGACGATATAACCTGTGTCTGCTTTATGGGCGGCGACGCGTCTCCCGACGACGTTTGCCGCCTGGCAGCTGTGGTCAAAAGCGATTGTGGGCTGAAGACCGGTTGGTATTCGGGCAATAGCCATCTGTACGACGATAAATGCAAAGCCGTCTTCGACTTCATAAAACTCGGCGACTATCGGCAAGCCCTCGGAGGACTCGATAAGCCGACTACCAATCAGCGACTATATCGTATCGAAGCGGAGACCTTACACGATATTACTTATCTGTTTTTGAAAAAGTAATGGGAAATAATTAATTCGTAGTTTATAGTTGTTTTTTGCAGAATGCAAAAAAAAATAATTACCTTTGTGCTCGTATTATAAACACATAAATTTATATTCTCACTATGGCGAAAAGTAATAATAATGTAATCACTCACGGTTTAAGTGGAAAGGTTGGCGATATAATTGTGTTCAGCCAACGAGGAGGTAAAACTATTATTTCCAAAGCTCCCAAAAAACGCACGGGAGAGCCCTCTCCAAAAGCTAAGGCTCAGCAAGAAAAGTTTCAACAGGCTGTTATTTACGGTAAATCTATCATTAGCGATCCTACTAAGAAAGAACAGTATAGTGTAGAAGGTAAGTCAGCTTTCAATATTGCAGTTGCAGACTTACTCAATGCACCTAAGATACAGGAGATAAACTTATCTGCTTATCACGGGAATATTGGAGATATTATTGTTATCCGTGCTTACGACGACTTTAAGATTATTTCTTTGGTAGTATCTATTCTCAACGACGACGGTTCGCTTGTAGAGCAGGGTAATGCTCTCAACAATAACGGACCGATTTGGGTATATACTGCTACTGCAAAAAACGATAATCTTTTGGGTGATAAAATTATCGTTAGAGCTACCGATATTCCTGACAATGTGTCAGAACTCTCTAAAGACCTCTAATATTTCCTCAACGTATCTTGAGCGAATACGGAGCGAATACATAGCGTATCCGTAATGCTAAGAATTATGCCGACAAAAACGGCAGTTCCTACTTTTTGTGTGTAAACTGCCGGTATTGTCTGTAAAAAATGCAGGCATATAATCGACCAAAATAACTAATTGTAAATAATTATATCATATGAAAAGAACAACTAATTTACTATTTGCCATCTTGTTGTGGCTTGTTTCAAGTACTCCGGTTATGACTCAGACAGTCAATACCAACCGGTTTATCTCTATTAACGTCGTTAAGGGACAGCAGATAAAGCTCGACTTTGCTGCCGACCAAGCGGCTACTCCTGTCAAGATTGTCAGTGGTTCCGGCGAATACAACCCTACTGTCGGTACTTCTTGGAGCGGGATGCAGAATTATCTCGCAGACGATAGTGTTATGACCGTCTATGGTGATATTACTAAGTTCGATTGTAGTGGCAACTATAATAATGTCACTGGCATCGACTTATCTCATAACACTATTATTACATGGTTCAGTTGTGGCAAGAACTCTCTGCAAGACCTCATTGTGAGTAGCAATAAGGCTTTGAAGGAACTATATTGTTACAACAATTCCATTAAGACTCTCAATCTCGATAGTACTACTGAACTTACAAAACTCAGTTGTGCACGGAACTCTATTAGCTCACTCGATCTTAGCCATAATAAGAAGTTAAAATGGCTCAATTGTAGCGACAATCGTCTGACCGGACTCGATGTCTCTTCCAATATTCTACTGGAAAAGATCATTTGTCACAAAAACAATTCTCTATCTACTCAGGCTCTCGACCGACTATATTGTTCTTTACCCGATAGGACAGGTACATTCTCAGGATACATAGAGCCCATTTACGACGACTCCTCTCCTAATGATTCCGTTGTACTTGCTACCAATAGCCAAAATGCTCTCGATAAAAACTGGAAGGTAAAGTATGCCTTCGATGAGACCGATATACCGGCTACTACGGGCAGCTATGCCTGCACTACTCTTCACGATAGTGTAAATATGGATAGATATATAACCCTTACCGTAGCCGATGGAGTTGGAGTATACCTCGATTTCAGGGCTGCCGCAGATAACACACACATAAGAATAGTGAGTGGCAGCAATATACAGAATATCACTATCGGTACCAATTGGTTAAGTCTTGCCTCATATATTGCCGACGGCACCGAGATGAAAATCTACGGTGATCTGACGGTGTTAGATTGTGGAAACAACGGAGCAAACATTCAAGCCCTCGACGTAACTAAGAATACAGCCCTTACTGAATTATATTGCCATAGAAATCAGCTCACTGCCCTTGATGTAACGAAGAATACGGCTTTGACTGTGTTATATTGTTATAGAAATCAACTCACTGCTCTCGATGTAACGAAAAATACTGCCCTGACTACGTTATATTGTTACGAAAATCAGCTCACCGCCCTTGATGTAACGAAGAATACGGCTTTGACTAAATTATATTGTTACGAAAATCAGCTCACTGCCCTTGACGTAACTAAAAATACAGACTTGGTTATGTTATATTGCAACGAAAATCAGCTCACCGCCCTTGATGTATCGAAGAATACGGCTTTGACTGTATTAGGTTGTTACAACAACCAAATCACTGCCCTTGATATAACTAAGGATACTGTCTTGACCACGTTATATTGCAACGAAAATCAGCTTACAACTCTTGATGTAACGAAGAATATCGCACTGACGAAATTATATTGTTATAAGAATCAGCTTACCGCACTCGACGTAACGAAGAATATTGCATTGACTGAGTTATATTGTTACGAAAATCGGTTCACTACCCTCGATGTAACGAAGAATACTGCATTGGAGGTATTAGGTTGTTACAACAATCAAATCAAAGCCCTTGACGTAACGAAGAATACCGCATTGACTAAATTATATTGTTACAACAATCCGCAACTCAATAGTTTAAATATCGTAGGGAATAATGCTATAAAAAATATTTATATATATGGCTGTAACTTCTCGGCATGCGGACTCGACTCTATATTCCGAGATTTGCCTCAGTGCTTGCCTACGGATAGTGCTAAGATTCTCATTAAATCGAATGCTTCTACTAATCCCGGTACCGATGGATGCCGTGATACTATCGCTTCGCATCGAAATTGGGCGGTGCTCAACTTTAAGGGCAACAACTCTATGGATACCATCAAGAACTCTTTCTATACCTGTGTTCCAAATATGAACCTCAATCGAGCTATCAGGCTCGGTGTCGTATCGGGTCAGACCATATCCGTCGCTATTAAAGCAGCAGCCAACAACACTCATATACGGTTTACTTGCGGCTCTACCGATACCATACTTACTGTTGGTACTTCTTGGTCTTATTGGCAACTGCCCGCAAAAGCCGATAGTATGGTATTCTTCGGCGATATTACGAGGTTCAATTGCAATACGAACGGTAATAATATAACAGCTATTTCTACGAAAACAAATACCATATTGGAAGAACTGCGATGCATTGGCAATTCTATCTCTGCTCTCGACTTGTCTCATAACGTTGAACTCTCAGAGCTATATTGTTTGGGCAACCGACTTACAAGTCTCGACCTCTCGCACAACCACAAACTCACAGAGCTGGCTTGCTACGACAATCCGCAGTTACAACACATCGATGTCAACGGCTGTTATCCACTCAGTAGGGTGGTTGTATATGGCTGCAACTTATCAGACTGTGGACTCGACTCTCTATTACGTGCGTTACCACGACGTTCTTCAGACAATAAGGGAAAAATCTTTATCAAAGACGGCACTTCTACCAATCCCGGTAGCGGCGGCTGCCAAGATACTATTGCTTCCCACAAAAATTGGGTAGTCTTAGACTACAACGGAGGCTCGCCCGATACTATTGCCAATACACACTATACTTGTGCCGATACGCCGACGGGTACTGACAGACATCTTACCAATGAAACGGATATCAAAATATACCCGAACCCTGTGGCAGACATACTCTACCTTTCGGCTACAGCCAGTACCATACACATATATGATATATATGGTATTGAAGTAGCCCGAGCTACCGATACCGACAAGGTTGGAGTCTCGCATCTCCCGGATGGTGTATACATCGTCAGAGCCGATGGTGCCGTAGCTAAGATGGTAAAGCAATAATCAATTATGAATTAGTTTAAAAGTTATATAGTAAAATGTGGGGGCGGACAAACTGTTCGTCCCTTTTATTGTGCCTTGCAATACTTGCCGCAATTCA
>ERZ773014.752-NODE-752-length-21524-cov-4.986259_pt1 | contig 21524 bp, 20 predicted proteins | sample MGYA00580841_ERZ773014 | MGnify/ENA primary metagenome ERZ773014 (study PRJEB29015, sample SAMEA2737989) | human oral metagenome | biome: human oral; feature: human-associated habitat; material: dental | place: China | collected 2067 ...
CGAAGGGTATCTGTGGTACGTAAAAGCAAACAATATAGAGAGGGTTTTGTTGTAATTAGTTGAAATAATGTTTAATCGTTTAACTGTTGAATTGTTGAAATGGGTAAAATGTACTTTATAAAAGAGAATTGGCAGCAAACGTGTAAAAGCAAACAATTTACTAAACGTGAACAACAAAACTTTAATAACCCGCCCGATTAACCTTTTTTAAGTCGGTATATTTCATTTTTTTACTAACTTTGCCCTGTATTTAATAGTAATTTTAACCGAGTAATTTTATGAAAAAAGTAATTTTAGTATTTTGTCTCTTTGTAGGTTTCGCCGCAGCAACGGCAGCTCAGCCCCGAGCTATCGGCGGTAGAGTTGGTTGGGCATTGGAAGCCTCATATCAACACGAAGTAACGGACGACAGCTACTTTCAGATAGACGCAGGTTTCCCCGGTTACAGTTTAGGATTACACGTTGTTGGAACATATAACTGGATTTTTGCCACACCTCAATGGGGACGTTACGGCAAATGGGAATGGTTCGCAGGTGTCGGCGGTGGCACAGGAGTATGGTGGGACGGCGATTTCTTTATGGGCGTCGCAGGCAACTTCGGTCTGTCGTTTACCTTCCCGTTCGACTTGCAACTCTCCACAGACTTCCGTCCTGTTGTAGGACCTGTATTCAAACGCGACGGTTCGGGATTCTACGATTACGGACTGTGGGGATTCGGACTTAGCGTAAGATATGCATTCTGATTAGATAACACAGGTCAGATAGTATAGATATGATAAATAAGGGCAACAATTTGCATTGTTGCCCTTATTATTTACAAGATAAGTATAATTTCCACTTCTCTCTACCCTACTTATTCGGGATGAATTGCCTCCGACGGGCACACTTCGGCGCAGGTACCGCACGAGGTGCAAGCTGTCGGGTCTATCACGTAGATATCGCCTTCGGATATAGCTCCCACCGGGCATTCGCCTATACACGTACCGCACGCAACGCAATCGTCTGTTATTACGTAAGCCATTGTTTGATTTAATTTTTTTGTTAGTAATTTATTTTGTCGGTACAAAGGTATATAAAAATCTCATAACAGGCAAATTTTTATGCTTCTCATAGCCTTGCGGGCATATAAAAAATCCAAACCGACCGCCAACAATTCAATAGTTAAACGATTAAACGTCAAGAAAAAACAAGACAACTTACCGAGTAGATAAGCCGTCTTGAATTTTTTATGATTTTTTGTCAATCTAAGGCAACTACTTATTTTATCGCCTTGATGACCGAATTATGCACTATATTTTTCGTATTATCACCGATTGTATTGACAGCGTCGGCTACGAAGGCAACTATATACATTTTGGCAGGGTCAGTAGTAAACTTACCTATCTTTTCGGGAAGTTTGTAAGTGTATTCTTTAGTATATTTATCCTGTGTAATAGCGTCGCCCCAAGTGTCCTTTGAGATAACGTCACGCAAAGCATTGCGATGAACGTAATTATCTCCTCCACCAGCTTGTTTGTAAATTATTCCGTCTTGAACCAGATATACATTGAGTCTGGCTTTGGGATAATCTATAAACAATTCTCCCTCTACTTTTACCTTTATCTCTTTGGTAGCCTCATTGTAAGAGGTTGTCAGATTAATTGTAACATATGTAGGTTCCGCAAGCTTTTTTTCCAATATAGCTTTTGTAAGATATCCCGGATGGAAAATAACATTTTTGCCCACTACTCCCTTAGTCCTGTCTAGCATAGATGAGGGTATACCTTCGACTCCATAAAAATCCGACAAAGTCCTACTGTGTTGTATAGCAAAATCATCACTCAAATGCTGGCATACCAATATTACCTTATCGCCAAAACCTTCCATCTGTTTATGTATATTTTTCATTCCCGAATAGCAAGGTCCACACCAAGTAGCCGTAAAGTCTTCTAAAAGTATGGCATTACGGGCTATAGGAGCTTTTTTACTTACCTTTAACGCACAAATAGCAGTCTTACCGCCATCTTCGGTGGTTACCTTTATATTTGCCGTACCTCCACTTATTGCAGTAACTTTACCGGATTCGTCTACCTTTGCCACAGCTTCGTTGTCGGAAGTCCAAGTTACTTTCTTGTTAGTAGCATCTTCGGGTGTTATAGTAGCTTTTATAACCAGCTCTTCTCCTATGCTGAGTATCCTTTCTTTCGGGTCTACGGATACTCCGGCTACAGCTACAATATTGGGGGAACTTACTGTTACGGCACAAGTGGCAGTTTTGCCGCCGTCTTTGGTAGTTACCGTTATATTAGCCGTACCGGCCGCTACAGCCATTACCTTACCTTCGTCTACTGTGGCGACACTAGAATTGTCGGACGCCCATATAACACTCTTATCTGCGGCATCGTTAGGCGTCACCGTCGCTGTAAGAGTAAACTCTTCGCCTATCCCAATAGTCTTAGTTGTTTCACTAAGCGTAACACCTGTTACTTTTTTCACCGCATTTGTAGGTTTGCAAGATGAAAAAGCAATCAACATAGCTGCTATCGTGAGCAGCCCGAAACTAAAAACTTTTTTCATAATTTATTTCTTATATTTTTATTTTTTCAACAAATCGTTATCTCTGTCTTAGAGAATAGCCACCTATTTAATACCTTTTATTGCTGCATTATGCACCACATTTTTGGTATTATCGTCGCCTTTATTGACATTGACTGCGTCGGCTACGAAAGCAACTATGTACATTTTGGCAGGGTCGGTAGCGAACTTACCTATCTTCTCAGGGAGTTTGTAGGTATACTCTTTCGAGTATTTACCCTGTGACACACCGAGAGCGTCGCCCCAAGTACCTTGCGAGATAACCGCACGCAAAGCATTATGATGAACATATTTATTACCGCCACCATTTTGGTATGCAACTATACCGTCTTGAACAAGATATACATTGAGTTTGGCTTTGGGGAGGCTCTGGAGTAGTTCACCCTCTACTTTTATCTTTATATTTTTCGACCCCTCATCGTAAGACGTTGTCAGGCTAATAGTAGCAGACTTAGGTTGAACCAACCTATCCTCCAATATTTTATTAGAAAGATTGGACGTAGAGAAAAGTACTTCTTTTCCTACAATTCCGGGGGTTCTGTCTAACATGGAGTACGGTATGTATTTTAAACCATAAAAACTCGCCAAAGTATTACTATGAGATATTGAAAAATCGTCATCATTACTAATATGATGACATACCAATATCACTTTATCGCCAAAAGCAGGTAACATTTTGTGTAGCTTTTCCATTGCATAATAGCAAGGCCCGCACCAAGTAGCCGTAAAGTCCTCTAAAAGTATAGCATTACCCTTGGGATAATTTTTTACCGTTACAGTACAAGTAGCCGTTTTACCGCCGTCTTCGGTAGTTACCGTTATATTTGCTGTTCCCTCACTTATTGAGGTAACTTTACCGGATTCGTCTACCTTTGCCACGGCTTCGTTGTCGGAAGTCCAAGTTACTTTCTTGTTAGTCGCATCTTCGGGTGTTATAGTAGCTTTTATAACCAGCTCTTCTCCTATGCCGAGTAATTTTTCTTTCGGGTCTACGGATACTCCGGCTACAGCTACAATATTGGAGGCACTTACCGTTACGGCACAAGTGGCAGTTTTACCGCCGTCTTTGGTAGTTACCGTTATATTAGCCGTACCGGCAGCTACAGCCGTTACCTTACCTTCGTCTACTGTGGCGACACTAGAATTGTCGGACATCCACTTAACACTCTTATCTGCCGCATCGGCAGGAGCGACGGTTGCCGTAAGAGTAAACTCTTCACCTATCGCAATAGTCTTAGTTGTTTCACTAAGCGTAACACCTGTTACTTTTTTCACCGCATCTGTAGGTTTGCAAGATGATAAAGCAATCAACATAGCTGCTATCGTGAGCAGCCCGAAACTAAAAACTTTTTTCATAATTTATTTCTTATATTTTTATTTTTTCAACAAATCGTTATCTCTGTCTTAGAGAATAGCCACCTATTTAATACCTTTTATTGCTGCATTATGCACTACATTTTTGGTATTATCGCCACTTGTATTGACAGCGTCGGCTACGAAGGCAACTATATACATTTGGGCAGGGTTGGTAGCGAACTTACCTATCTTCTCAGGGAGTTTGTAGGTATACTCTTTCGAATATTTACCCTGCGCCACACCGAGAGCATCGCCCCAAGTACCTTTCGAGAGCACTGCCCGCAAGGCATTGCGGTGAACGTATTTATCACCCCCCTTAGCCTGTTGGTAAACGATACTGTCCTGAATAAGGTATACATTGAGGTTTGCCTTGGGGAGGTTACGTAGCAGCTCGCCCTCTACTTTCACCTTAATATCTTTCGAACCCTCGCTGTATGAGGTTGTAAGGAGAATGGTAACAGACTTGGGTTCTGCCAGTTTTTTGTCCAATACGGCTCTGGTGAGCTTACCTGGGTAGAAAATTACGCCATCAGAGACTAATCCCTTAGTCCTGTCTATCATAGATAAGGGTATACCTGAGACTTTATAAAAACTACCCAATTCTTTGCTGTGCGATATGGCAAAGTCGTCTTTCCAGTGATGGCTTACAAGTATCACTTTATTGCCAAGACCGGCAGTCTGCTTATTGATATTCTTCATCTCATAATAGCAAGAAGAACACCAATCTGCCGTAAAATTCTCCAAAAGTATACTGTTACCGACAGTTGCCTCATTTTTCACCACATTCGTAGGTTTACACGAAGGGAAAGCAAGCAACGCCATCGCTGCCACAAGCGACCAAAAACTAAAGAACACTGAACCGAATATCTTCATAATCTTCTATATTTTACTGCCTTACACGATGAAAGAAATTTCACAAACATCTATTCATTCTTTTCAAACAGAACTACAAAGGTAATAAAATATTTTTATCGGCAACAGGGAAAAAATAAAAATAGTATTTTTTTCAAACATAATTAATTGTGGAGAATATTACAACCCGTAAATTAGGAATGATTTACTAAAACACATATCACTCTGAGGTATAGGCTATTGCATTGTCGTAAGCTGGTACTATTTATTCGATAGCCAAACATAGAAAAACAAAAACTGTATCGCAGGGTATCTGCGATACAGTGGTTCTATTACAAAAAAGTTTGTTTATCTCTTTATAATCTTAAATGTCTTGTTGCCTACTACGAGGACATAATTGCCTGTCGGTTGAGAGGATAAGTCGATACTGTTTTCGCCCTGTTGTAAGGAGGTGGTTTTCACCATCTGTCCCAGGGTGTTGTACACTGTGGATTTGCCCTCTCTGTCGGCAACTACAAACACAGTACCTTCGGTATAAGTAGGATATACTTCGTATTTGTCTTGCTCTACGGGACTACAGAAGCTGAGGTCTGCACCCTCGATTTTGAAATTCTTCCAGACTTCGGCAGCTTTGTATGCAGCGATAGCACTCGTAGGCACTTTGAGTACTACTTTTGACGCAACTACGCCTCCTCCAAAAACACTATTGGCTAAAGCCGGAGGTACGGCAGCTCTGCATATTATCTCTTGCAGTTTGGAGCAGCCAAAAAAAGCAGCGGTATTTATCTTCGTAAGCGATGCCGGCAAATCTACATTGTGCAATGCCAAAGTGCTTATAAAAGCCCTACTCTCTATCGAAGTTACGGTCGAAGGGACTTTGTAGGTATTTTCCTGCTTTCCGCTCGGATAGGTAATCAACGAAGTTTTGCTTTTATTGAAAAGTATGCCGTCTTCGGACAAATACTCGGTATTGGCAGGGTCGACATTTATGTTTTGGAGTTTTCCGCTCATATAGAAAGAACTGCTCTCTATCTTTTTCACCGAAGCAGGTATATTGATTGTATGCAATTTCAGACAACTTGCAAAAGCCTGTTGGCCTATGGTAGTTAGTTTTGCGGGTAAATCGACTTTCTCGATTCTAAGACAATTCATAAAAGCAGCCTCTTCTATCGCATCGAGGTTTTCGGAAAACACGATATTCTCTATCTTACCGCAACCTTCCATAGCTCCCATCTTGGCTATTTTCACAGAGTTCGGCATTGTGTAAGTACTCAAATTTTTGGCAGCAGGGAATTTTATCAACTCCGACTTGTCTTTGTTATATAAAATACCATCTTCCGCCACATAAACTGTGTTGGCAGGGTCTACAACAAATCTGGTAAGCTCCTCGCAGAATAAAAAAGCGTGCACACCGATATTGACAACGGAAGCAGGTATCTTAAAAGAGGTTATTTTTTTTGCAGAAGCGAATGCTCCGAGACCTATTATTTTCAGACCATTGTTGAGAGTATATTCGGTTACCTCTTCGCACTCATAAAAAGCGTACTCTCCGATAGAATCTATCGAAGAAGGTATTTCGACAGAAGTAATATTCCGATTATTCTCGAAAGCCTTGAAACCTATCTCTTTGACCGTATAGGTCACGCCACCTTCGGTTACCGTCGAAGGTATCGTAATATCGCCGGTAGTGGATTTACCGTCTGTTATCCTTACTGTTTTGGCAGTAGCATCCAATACCCGATATTTGATGTTGCCCACCGTAAACTCTTGTGCCGCCGCCAATGCAGCCACACACAAACCCACTGTTAAAATGGAGATTCTCTTTGCAAATAAAATTTTACCCATAAAATTGTTTGTATACGAAATGAATAATTATTAAAATAGTTTATAAAAACGCCGCAAAGATATACAAATTATTCTAATTGTCGTGTATCACATCGTTAGTTTTTATTTGTCTAACAAGAAATCGTCGGGAGGATACGAATATATGTGTCCGGGATTAAGATTATTGCGTTTACCTGCTCCAACGTTTAAACAATTAAACGCCATGACCCTCACAACACCGAATACCAGATAAATGCAGTAACGATAAACCGCACAAGCTTGCCCAGAAAGAGACTTACCACGGTCTTAGATACCGAGGCACGCATAAAACCCAGAGCCAGCGGTATCAGGTCGCCGACGAAGGGTACGAAACTGAAAAAAGCCATAAATGCTCCCTTGTTGTTGAGCCATTGCTGCGTTTTCTCTATCTTTTCGCGTTTGACTCTGAAATATTTTTCGACCCACTCTATTTTGCCCAGATAGCCGAGATAGTACGAGGTAAGTCCTCCTCCAAAATTGCCCAAAGTAGCCGCCACAATACACAAGATAGGGTTCATTCCCGCCGCCAGACAGCCCCCAAAGGCAAACTCCGACGAGAAGGGAAGAACGGTAGCTGCCAAAAATGCTACCAGAAACAACCCATAATAACCATAATCAAGCAAAAACTCTAACATTGCATCATATCTAAGACAACCAATGCCGCCAAAGCCTCCACCACAGGCAATACACGAGGTACTATGCACACATCGTGCCGCCCGCGTATCTCGATGGTACGCTCCACTCCGTGTATATCTACGGTCTGTTGCGGTCTGCCGATACTCGGTACGGGCTTGAACGCCACACGAAACGTTATATCTTCGCCATTGGATATACCGCCCTGGATACCACCGCTATGGTTGGTTGCCGTACGTACGGAGCCACCACTATTAGTAAAAATATCGTTAGCTGCCGACCCACGCATCGCTGCCAGCTCGAAACCGTCGCCGTAGTCGAATCCCTTAGCCGAAGGTATTGTGAGCATAGCCGCCGCAAGCCTCGACGACAGTTTGTCGAAAATCGGATTGCCTACCCTGCCGGCAGGTACACCGCTCACTATACAACATACCACTCCGCCGAGGCTATCGACGTCTCTCTGTGCTGCTTCGAGCTCTTCGAGCATCTTGTCGGCGACGTTGCTGTCGGGTGTCGGTAAAGAGTTGTGTTCGATACGGCGTATATCCGCCTGCCGATAGACTGCTCTATCGACAACAGTACCTATCTGCCTGACGTAAGACGCTATCTCTATGCCCTGCTCCTCGAGAGCCTGCTTGGCAAGGCTGCCTGCTACTACCCACGACACAGTCTCGCGACCCGATGCACGCATACCTCCCGCAAAATCGGTGATACCGTACTTCTTATGATACGTAAAATCGGAATGCGATGGGCGGAAAACCTCCCTTATCTTGTCGTAATCGCCGCTACGGGCATTTGTGTTTTTTATGAAAAAAGCTATCGGAAAACCCGTCGATACGCCGCATTCGATACCTGAGATAAAGACAGCTTCGTCATCTTCGTTACGTTGAGACGAGAAGGGCAGGACGCCCGTCTTCCTCCTTGCGGTCTCCCGTCTTACTTTGTCGAAATCTATAGCAATCCCACGAGGAAACCCGTCGACAACTCCGCCGACAGCCTCACCGTGCGATGAGCCGAACGTAGTAAGAGTGAGTTTTTTACCGAAAGTATTACTCATATATCCACTGCCGTCTGTCTTTCAATGACCGCCGCAACCGCTACAGCCGCCGCAGTCGCTCTCTTCGTGATGACAACCGCCACCACAGCCGCTGCACGACGACATCGAATGCAGCTCCTCTTCGGTCGGGGTGTGTGCATCGAGCACTCTGACCTTGAATACAAGGTCTTCGCCTGCCAGAGGATGATTCAAATCGACCTTAACCTCAGTTTCGCCTATCGATACTATCTCTGCATTTATCCTGTCGCCGTTAGCATCTACAAGCGGCACTATCGCTCCCTTGAAGAAACGTTCCGTGTCGAGATTGCCGTCAGTGGTGAAGACATCCATCGGCAAATCGATGATGTTATCATCGCTCCGTTCGCCGTAGGCATCGTGGCTGTCGATAGAAAATTCGAAGCTGTCGCCGACATTCCTGCCGTCGAGAGCCTCTTCGAACTTAGGCAACATCATACCCGCTCCGTGAATATATTTGAGTGGAGCCTCCGAGGAGGTCTCCTCCATTATCTCGAGTGAGCCGTCATTATTTTTTACGTACAACTTATATTCGATAGTTACCAATTTATTATTTGATATCTGCATAAACTTTTTTTAATTATTAATTTTGATTATTTGTGAATTATAAATTTAGAGTCGTATCATATCGCAGTGGAAGGGATTTGCCGATAGAAGACACTACGACACCCGCCTTTTGCCTGTCTGCCTCTTCGGTAATGATGTCGGCAACAACAGCTGCCATTCTGTCGTCGATATGGCTAATGGGTTCGTCGAGCAGAATAAAGTCAAACGGCTGGCAAACGGCACGTACGATAGCCACACGCTGCTGCTGCCCCCACGATAACTTCTCGCATAGTTTGTCGGCTTTATCGGCAATCTCGAGACGATTCAACAGCCGACGAATATCGCTGTCGGACTTATGATGTGTCAGTTTGTTTTTCAACTGAATATTTTCCCACGCAGTAAGTTCGGGAAATATCTTTAAATCCTGAAAAAGAATACTCAACGAGTGCTTCCTTATAGAATCCCAATGTTTATCATCGATAGCAACAATATCTGTCGTATCGAAAAATATCTTTCCCTCGAAATCGCTCCGATAGCCATACACATAGCCGAAAAGCGAAGACTTCCCCTTGCCCGAGTCTGCCTGTACGAGATATTTGCGTCCTTTATCGAACTCTACGTCTGTCTGCCAGACATCCGATTGTAGGCTGCTACCTGCAAATATCTCCGGTAAAATATCGGATAAAACTATCTTTTGCACTGCTATAAAATTTGGTGCAAAGTTAAGATATTTTATCGAAATCGCTCCCTCTATGCCAAAAACATTTTATCACATAACGAATCCGACATTCGCAGTTTTTTTGAATATTTTCTCGGGTACCTCAGCCAAAACCGCAGTAAAGCGGGTTCTATTAATTGTGGTCATAGTAATTTATTGACAATTAATTTGCCGTTCTTACGAAAAAATGTAATTTTGCAGAAATTTTTTTTTGTAAGGTATGAAAAGATTCCGTTTGTACGAAATGATTACGGGTTTGGCGGTATTTGTCGTTGCTGCCGTTACTTATCTATTGACCGTCGAACCAAGTGTTCCCTTTTGGGATTGTGGCGAGTTCATAGCCTCTGCCGACAAACTCGAGGTAGGACATCCTCCCGGAGCTCCGTTTTTTATGCTTGTGGGCAGGGTTTTAGCTGCTTTTACCTCAGACCCTACGCACGTAGCCAAGGTTATAAACTCTTTCTCTGCCCTGTGCAGTGCAGCCACCATACTGTTCCTATTCTGGACTATCACACATTTAGCCCGAAAAATCGTCGTTAAAGACGAAAACGACTTCTCGCTGCTCAATATGGGAGCTATACTCGGAGCAGGTGTCGTAGGTGCACTGGCTTACACATTCTCGGATACTTTTTGGTTCTCGGCAGTAGAGGGCGAAGTATATGCGTTTTCGTCGTTTTTCACGGCAATAGTATTTTGGTGTATTCTTCGTTGGGAAGACGCCGAAGACCTCGGCAGAGGCACACGCTGGATAGTATTCATAGCCTATCTGATGGGTCTGTCGGTCGGAGTACACCTGCTCAATCTGTTGGCAATACCTGCAATAGTGTTGGTCTATTACTTCAAGAAAACGAAGAAAGTCGATTGGAAAGGCGTACTCAAAGCTCTCGGAGCTTCGTTTGTAATACTGCTCTTCGTACTTTACGGACTGATACCGGGTTTTACCAAGGTAGCAGGCGTATTCGAGCTGTTTTTTGTCAATAAATTGAGTATGCCGTTCAATACGGGTTTACTGATATATATTGTGTGTGTGGCCGGGCTTTTTGTATGGACTATCTACGAGACACACAAAACCACCAATGCGATAAGGATAAAAATATCGTTCTCGCTTTTGCTGATAATGCTCGGAATCCCATTCCTTGGAAGCGGAATATGGTTCGGTCTGCTAATAATAGCAGCAGGAGTGGCTCTGCTGTTCTACAAAAAAGAATGGAATTATAAATGGTTTAATACCATAACACTATCCATATTGGTAATGGTTGTCGGATACTCCTCTTATGCTCTGATAATGGTACGTTCGGCTGCCAATACGCCTATGGACCAGAACTCGCCCGAAGATGTCTTTTCTCTGCAATCGTACCTCAACCGCGAACAATACGGCTCTGCTCCACTACTATACGGCGAAACATTTGCCTCGCCTATGGAATACGAAGCAGATGGCACGGGACGCTGTACGGTAAAAATAAAATACGGTAACACCGAGTATGTACTCCGCCACAAAAGCGACGGCAACGCCAAAGACGAGTACGTAGACGTAGGCAAGGCACAGAAAGGCGTAGAATACGTCTCCAACGGAAAAATGCTTTTCCCGAGGATGTTTTCGCGAGCGTCGCATCACGTAGCCGCATACAAACAGTGGACAGACTTCAAAGGAAGACGCATAAAAGCCGACCAATGCGGGCAGATGCAAGAGTTTATTGTCCCCACTATGGGCGAAAATCTCAAATTCTTCTTCTCCTATCAGCTCAATTTTATGTACTGGAGATATTTTATGTGGAATTTCGTCGGCAGACAAAACGACATACAATCGAACAACGGTGAAATAGATGCAGGTCAATGGATTTCGGGTATACCGTTTATAGACAATGCTCTGTACGGAGACCAAAGCAAATTGCCCGATTATCTGAAAAACAACAAGGGACACAACCGTTACTTCTTCTTGCCGCTTATACTCGGCATATTAGGTATTATATGGCAATTATCCAAAGCACAGAAAGGCAAACAGCAGTTTTGGCTTACATTTGTACTGTTCTTTATGACAGGTATAGCCATAGTGCTGTATGTCAACCAGACACCATATCAACCCCGCGAACGCGATTACTCGTATGCAGGTTCGTTCTATGCCTTCTGTATTTGGATAGGTTTCGGTATGCTTGCTTTGGCAAAGGGTTTGCAACGGTTGCGGCTGTCGAAGTCGATATCCGTACCGCTGGCTTTCGTATTATCGATGGGTATCCCCGTACTTATGGCAGCTCAGAACTGGGACGACCACGACCGTTCGGGGCGTTATGTGTGCAGAGATACGGCTTACAACTACCTTAACTCCTGCAAGAAAAATGCCATCCTCTTCTGTAACGGAGACAACGACACATTCCCGCTCTGGTACAGCCAAGAAGTAGAGGGTGTAAGAGACGACATCCGTACTTGCAACCTATCGTATATACCTACGGAATGGTATATCGACCAGATGAAGCGACCGTATTACAACGGAGCTCCTCTGCCGATAGACTTCACACCGGACGAATATCAGAAGAATTCGCTCGATATAACAATCGTGCACAACCACCCCGCTTTCGGAGGGAAACTTGATGCCGCCAAAGCATTCGAACTGCTACGCGATAAAAATCTGACGATAGACAAATACTCCGTCTTGCTCGCCTCCACGCTGACGTTCCCCGTAGACAAACAGAAGGTGATAGAAGCAGGCGTAGTCGCTCCGCAAGATTACGACAATATAGTGGATACGATTTCGCTGAAGATAACACAGCAGACACTATCCAAAGGCGATCTGGCAGTACTCAATATGCTGAAAAACAACGATTGGAGTCGCCCGATATACTTCTGTACATCTGTTGGCAGCGACTTCTACCCGACCAAGTCTATCGACGAATATTCGCAATGCGAGGGTTTGGCATACAGGTTTGTTCCGGTCAAGAAGAACTGTACTCCGAACAACGACGCTATGTACGACAATATGATGAATAAGTTTCGCTACAACCTAACGGGTAAAAACATCTACCTCGACGAGACCAACACCCGTATGTGCAAGACTTTACGTCAGTCGTTCGGTAACCTTGCCTACAATCTGGCATTAGATGGCGATACCGTCAGGGCAAAAGCTGTATTGGCAAAAGCAGCTAAAGAGATACCCGAAAAACTGCTCCACTACGACTACGCTACTCTTATCTTTGCCGAGACCTATTACAAAATAGGCGACCAAAAGCAAGGTGACTACGTATTGGGTAAGATAGTAGAAAGTTGCCGCCAGAATCTGGATTACGTATTGTCTCTGCCAATCAAAAAACAGAGCTACGTATCGCCTGAGCTTACCCTGAGGCAGAATTTGGGCGTACTGCAACGTTGTGTATACATCGCCAACGACAACAAGAGCCCGAAGACCGAGAGCATAGCCGAGATATTCCAGAGATACTATACCATATTGGCATCCAGTATGCAATAAGCCTGTCTGTCAATAGCATTTACTCAAAAAAGTTGTCTAATTATAATGTGGACAACTTTTTTTATTGCCAATCATAGGTTCTCGTCCCGAAAAATAAAGTGTTTTCGGCAACGCACAAAAAAACGTTACCCAAAACATCGGGCAACGTTTCGTTTAAAAGATAAAATATTATGTTCCTGCAAATTACTTGCCAAACATACTAAAAACCGAGTTGAGCGAATTGACCACTCCCGAAACCGTGCCTGGCGACAAAGTGCCTCCGTTGGCTACGGCGTCGGCAATGTTACCGAAATCTACTCCCGTGAGTGTATTGATAATGTTACTTGCATTATTCTGAGTAACATTCTGTTGCGAACCGAGCACAGCTCCTTCTACAAAACTCATGTAAAAATCTTTGTTGGAAAGATTCTGCTTAATCACCGAGCAAGATGTCGCCAACTGAGCCACCTGCAACATAGTGCCTGTATTTGACATATCTATTTTACCCGCCTGTTTATAGTCCGAGTACAGACTGAGCAACGAACTGCCAAACAACTGACCCGAATTATAGGCTGGCGAAGAGGTTGAACCTACGGAACTTGTCGTATTGCAAGCTCCCAAAACAATAAACCCTACTACTACTATAGCAGCTAAACTAAGTTTTACTTTCATTTTACTTTAAAGACATTATATTATTAAACTACTGATTTTCTTTATGTTCTCACAATCATTTTATAAACTATACATCAAAATAACCTATCCTCTTTGATATGCCGGCTCGTTCTGAATGGTTTTCAGCACCAACTCATCGTCGAGGTCGGCTATCGACAATACCCTATTTTTACCGACTGTCGTCGGCACGGGTAGCCCGTCTTTATCGAGCAGAGTCTCTATCTCGCGAGGTACGACGCTTTCGTCAGAACAGGTAGCCAACAGAGTGATTTTCACCTCATCACCCAGCGAATCGTCGTAGAAAGCTCCCCAGATAAAGTCTATCTCGTCGTCGAAAGTTTCCATAAAGTCCTTAATCTCACGTGTCTCTTCCATTATTATCTGGTTAGTATGCGATGTATAGAGTGCAAGGAGTACTTTTTTCGTATTTTTGGCGTCGTACTCGAAAAGCAAAGGAGTATTCATTGCTTCGTGTATAGCTCTTGCCACACGGTGTTCGCCCGATGCCTGCCCGAAATTCATTATCGTGCGTCCTCCGTTTTTGAGCGTCGTGTAGACATCGGCAAAGTCAACGTTTATATAGCCGTGTTTAGTGATTATCTCTACAATACTCGTGGCGGCACTCGCCAATACAGAGTCGGCAATCTTCATCGAATCGGCGAAGTTGCTATCGGGGAATATCACCCTTATCTGGTCGTTGCGTATTACAAGTAGCGAGTCGAGATACGGACTCATCTTCGCAATACCGTCCAAGGCTTGTCGCATCTTTTTGCGAGGCTCGAAATCGAAAGGTATGGTAACGATGCCTACTGTGAGTATACCGAGTTTTTGACAGGCTTCTGCAATCACCGGAGCCGCTCCCGTACCCGTACCACCGCCCATACCGGCTGTGATGAATGCCATATGGGTATTCACTTTGAGGCTACCGTCTTTGTTGGTCGTTTCGTCGGGATTGTCTACAAGCATTCTGGTTATCTCCTCGAGCGAGCTCTCGGCTGCCAGTCGTGCCTTATCGGGGTCGTTGCCTGCTCCCAGACCTGCATCGCCCATAAGTATCTGGTTCGGTATCGGCGAATTTTGTAGAGCTTGGTCGTCGGTATTGCACACGACAAACGTTACCCCTTCTACTCCTTCGTTATACATATTTGCTACGGCATTGCATCCACCGCCACCTACTCCTATTACCTTTATTATATTGTGTTTGGCTGTCATTTTATAGTTCAAATTTTCGAAATTAATATCATTCAATAAATCTTGTGATGTCATCATATTGCAAACAAAACAATTACGTTAGACTTTGTAGCACCATATCATTAGAGCGATTTCTCGCTGTCTTCGTCAAACATACCCTGCATTCCGCTAAACTTATCCCAGAAAGATTTTCGTCGGGCTTTCGGCTCCTGCTTCGGTGCCGTACTATGATGTTGTACAATAGGCTGCTCTACAGGACGTTGCACCACTATGCCTTTGCAGTCTTCATCTATCTGTTTGAGCATTGCCATCAGCAAAGTGTTGTCCAAGAATTTATTATCGTGCTGTAAAATATTGTGCGACAGCCGGACGATTTCTCTATCTGTCTGTTTTCCGAGCAATTCGGGCAGATACCGCATATTGGAGGCGCCTCCTGCTATCACAATAGTTTCGTAAGCAGAGCCGAGCCCACGGTCATCTATATCTCTGACGATAAAATCTATCATCTCACACAAACGAGCCTCTATCGTGGCAGCAAGCTCACGAAGCGACAGTTTGACGGCAGTCTCTTTGATAGAGTAACTCTTGTCTTCCGTAACAAATTCGGCGGCAGCCACCCCCAACTCAACCTTGAGTCGCTCGGCTACATCTACATCTATCAAGAAACGACAAGCTATATCTTGTGTAACGTGCTTACCTCCAATCGGCAGCACCGAAACCAGACGCGGCAGTCCGTCTTTGTAGACGGCAAAAGAGGTAACCTCGGCTCCGAAGTCTATGAATAGAACCCCGTTTTGTCGCTGTATGTCAGATAAGAAGGCATCTGCTTCGACCATAGGAGACACCATAAACTTCATCTTTCGCTCCGTCGACAGATTGCTTGTAATCTTGTCTATACTGTTTTTTACTCTATCAGCCACAGAGACCGACAAAAAATCGCCTTGTACGTTTGCTCCCTGCGTAAGCGACAACATCTTATTGAGCAACACCCTGCGATTGTCAATCGCATAATTATGAGCTATTTCGTCTTCGAGCTGCTTGATAGAGGTTGCAATATCGCCATTAGAACGGCAGGCTACAGCCTGAATGTCGCTCCTGAGCGTATGCGGCTCCAATCCAAAATAATACGTGCCTATCTTTATACTGTTTGCCTGCTCTGCCTGCTGAAAATAATAGTTTATCTCCATCAGAACATTATTGGGATTCTGTAATATCCCGTTTCGTGACACATCTACTAAGGGCTTGCTCCAAAAGTCAATCAGTTCGAGGCTGTTATCCATATTTTTGTATGCAATGGCTATCGACAGTTTATCGTTTCCGAAGTCGATGGCTGCTACCAATTTTTTATTCATAATTCAGTATTGTAATCTTTATATATAAACTATTAATTCACTGCACTATACACATTAGCTTTTTTGCCGACTATTTGCTTGTCGAACCTCAGGTCTAAGGTAGAGTAAACGTTCCACCCGAGTCTGTCTAATGCTCCCGATTCATAGAGGGCTTCCAGACGTTTGAGTTTTTTCTCGAAATCATACTCTCCGTTTTTCTTGGCAATCTTCCCCAGTTTGATTGTAAAACCGCCTACCGACGGCACCAATTCTATCTCTTGGTCTACCGGCACGTATATCTGCTGTATTAGGTTCGACAAAAATTTATTGCTCTCAATATACGTTACCAAATCGAACAATTCGCTCTGAGCAAACGACTTGGTAATAGCTCCGCTCGCCACAGGCAAATACCCCGAAAAGGGAATGGCATCGCTCACCATAACTCGCTCGGTATCTACAAAGTAACTTTCCGTATTGATTACTCTAAACATAGGCTGACGTTGGGTAACCTCGATATGGAGGCTGTTAGACTTTGTAAAATAGCATTTTACCTGCTTTACATACATCATTTTCTCTACCATTTGTCTTATCTTATCGAGCTTTACCACTTTTACATGTTTACCCTTGGGATATAATCCGTTAATATTCAATGTATACAAAATATCATTAGGACTTACAAATTTATAATCGTCATTGCCATAAATTTGTACGACAATATCTTGACACACAGTATCGCTCGAGTTGCTCTTCAGCCTGAATGTAAACCACAACAGACCGACTGCCAAGAGCACTACCACAATAATTCCTATCCTTCGCCAAGACATTTGTAGAGAAAACACAGTATGTTGAACAAAAAAATTGTTATCGTGCAAAATTAATTCTTTTTGCCGAAAATCCAACCAATTTATTTTCTAATAAAACATAATGATACTCAATCTATTGTAAAACTTTATCGAGTTAACGTTTATTTTATCTATTGTAATAAAAAAATTGTACCTTTGCTTACTTGAAATTCAAACAATAAACGACGACACATAAAAATGGAAAAACAGGGAAAGATACTCTGGGTAGACGACGAAATAGATTTACTGAACTCATATTTTATATTCTTGGAAGACAAAGGCTACGAGGTCGAAAAAGCCACAAACGGCATAGACGCCCTCGAATTGATAAATGTACATAACTTCGATATTGTGTTCCTCGACGAAAATATGCCGGGACTATCGGGATTGGAGACTCTGTCGCAGATAAAACAGAGCAAACCGAATCTGCCGATAGTAATGATTACCAAAAACGAAGCCGAAAACATAATGGATTTGGCTATCGGCAAGCAAATAGCCGACTTTCTGACAAAACCTGTCAATCCGAGTCAGATTCTGCTCGCACTGAAAAAACATCTGCACAAAAATACCATTATAAAAGAACAAACCACATCGGAGTATAGCAGCGAATTTCTGCAGATAAACAATCAAATATCGTCTGCAAGCTCTGACAACGACTTTTTCGAACTATACAAACAGCTGACATTCTGGGATATAAGACTCGACGAAACGCACAACGAACTTTACGATATGCTGATGTCTCAGAAAGAGGAGGCTAATTTTGCGTTCTGCAAGTACATTACCAAAAATTATCTGCATTGGTTTTCAGAGCCCGAAAGCCGACCTCTGATGACACCCGATATATTTAAGACACAGGTATTTCCGTTCCTCGACAATGGCGAAAAAGTATTTCTGGTAGTGATAGACAACTTCCGCTACGACCAGTGGAAAATGGTACAACAGACTATAGAAGAGTTCTTTACAGTCGAAAAAGAGATACTCTACTACTCCATATTGCCGACTACTACCCAATATGCCCGCAACGCTCTAATGTCGGGACTTATGCCACTACAAATCAAAGAGATGTACCCTCAATATTGGGTAGACGACACCGAAGAAGAAGCTAAAAATCTCTACGAAGAAAACCTAATAGACCTATTACTAAAGAGATACAGAAAAAACATCAACTTCTCGTATCATAAAATAAACAGTTCGCAGGAGGGCGAAAAACTCGTCGAAAAGCTCCCGCAACTAAAGGACAATCAGCTCAATGTATGCGTTCTTAACTTTATCGATATGTTATCGCACTCGCGTACGGAGATGAGGGTGCTCAAAGAGATAGCCCGCAGCGAAACCGCATACAGAGCCTTGTCTGTCAATTGGTTCAAGTACTCGCCTACCCTACAGTTATTCAAAGACTTAGCTGCAAGCGACTACAAAGTGATTGTAACGACAGACCACGGCACAGTGTGCGTAAACAAGCCGATAAAGGTAATAGGTGACAAAAACACCACTACAAACCTTCGTTACAAAGTAGGTAAAGCACTGAATTACAACAAAAACGAAGTATTCGATATAACGAACCCACGAAAAGCGATGTTGCCAAGCCCCAACGTAAGCTCGACCTATATATTCGCCAAAAATAGAAACTTTATGGCTTATCCGAACAATTTCAACTACTACGCTACATACTTCAAAGATTCGTTCCAGCACGGCGGCATATCTATCGAAGAGATGATAGTTCCTCTGGCAGTATTGCAGGGAAAACAATAATTATCAGACAATAATATAAAATCATTAAATAATAAAAACATAAATAATTTTTAATATGAGAAAAATCAGTTTAATCATTACAGCAGCAATCGTCTTGTTCGCTTGCAGCAAGACTAATTTGAAAATCAACGGTGTATCCGAAAACAACAGTTTGGAGGGAAAAAAGGTGTATCTGGCAGATATGGACCAGACCCGATTCGACAGCACGGAGATAAAAAACGGTAAATTCTCGTTTGCCGCTATGAACGACAGTGCAAAAATCGTCTTTATCCGAATAAATACGGACGACGAAGAATCTTTGTTGAAAAGTTTTATCTACGAAAAAGGTACTATCAACGTCAAAATCGACGCCCAAAACAATATCTCCGTTACGGGCACACCTCTCAACGATACGTACTCCGAATTCGTCAGACAAAACAAAATACTTGACGAAAAATACGAACAAGCAAAGCAGATATCCGAAAAAGCTGCCAACGACATAGACAAAGAATATGTAGCTTTAGGATACAAATTCGCTAAGGAAAATGCAAAAAACCTCGTAGGTCAGATAGCCTTTTTGTCGGCTTATTGGGGAATGTCGATTGAACAACGCGAAGAGATAATATCGCTGCTCGACGACAAATTAAAGAAAGACCCTAAGATTGCAAAAGTCATCAGCAACATAGAACAAGAGAAAGTATCTGCCGTAGGACAGCCTTTTATCGACTTCACAGCCAAAGACCCCAATGGCAAAGATGTTACTCTCAGTACATTGGTGGGTAAGACCGACTATCTGCTTATCGACTTTTGGGCTTCGTGGTGCGGACCGTGTATCAAATCGTTGCCTTCGCTCAAAGCTATGTACGATAAATATCACGGCAAAAAATTCGATATAATAGGCGTCTCTCTCGACAATAACTCTACCAATTGGACTGAGGCTATCGAAAAATTCGGGTTGACTTGGACTAACGTATCCGACCTGCAAGAATGGGATAGCCAGCCTGCCAAACTGTACGCTATAAGCTTCATACCCAACACTATATTGTTAGACAAAGAGGGTAAAATCATCGGTCGCAATCTGCACGTAAACGAAATAGAAGATATTTTGAACAAGAAATAACCAATCTCACTAATAATCATCATATTATATGAAAAATATATTATATATTTCACTGATGATTGTCATACTCTACGGATGCGGTAGAAAGAATGCAAATTATGCTGCCGCCGACGCAGAGGCAATGGGCAAAATGTCGTACATGGAGGAGTCGGCATCTGCCGATGTAGGAAGCGAAGCCGGAAGCAATGACATCAGTATCGAACCGAAGATAATAAAATCGGGGCATATCGTTCTGGAGACGTCTGATGCAGCCAAAACCAAGGCATTGATAAACAAATATATCAAGCAGTTTGGGGGCTGGGTATCGGAAGAGACGGTGAGTACGTACGACGGCAATGTGAATTATGCCCTTACGGTGCGTCTGCCTGCCAAAAACTTCGATGATATGCTCGACAGCATATCGAAAAGCGGCAAGAATGTAGACGAAAGATTTATTAACTCACAAGACGTTACAGAAGAATACATCGACGTAGAGGCTCGACTAAAGACTAAAAAAGAACTCGAAGCCCGCTACCTCGAGCTTATCAAGAAGGCAGGCAAGGTAGAGGAGATACTCTCCATCGAAAAAGAAATAGGCATACTCAGAGCCGACATAGAGAGTATCGAGGGACGTCTTAGGTATATGAAAAACGCCGTGGCATACAGCACATTGGACATACGCTACTACGAACAGTCTCAGACATTCGGGGGCAAACTTGTAGACGCTTTCAAGACAGGCTGGCACGTAATACTAAGCATATTGGTGTTTATCGTAAAAGCGTGGGCTGTAATAACAATAGCCTTATTACTTATTTTCATCATAATAAGAATAAGACGTCGCTGCAAAGCCAAACGCCTCAATCAATGAAGGATATAAAAAAATATTTCACTCATCTAACAGAGCAGCAGACAGTTATGTTTGCTGCCTTGTTTGATTTGTACGCCGATTGGAATGCTAAAATAAACGTAATATCACGCAAAGATATCGAGAATCTGTATCTCCACCACGTATTGCATTCGCTTGCTATTGCCAAAATCATCGATTTCAGACCCGGTACAAATATCATAGATGTAGGTACGGGCGGAGGATTTCCCGGTATCCCGCTGGCAATAATGTTTCCCGAATGCAGATTCTGCCTACTCGACTCGGTTGGCAAAAAAATAAAAGTAGCCTCGGAGGTAGCCTCTGCCCTCGGACTTGCCAACTGTACTTTTGCCCACAAACGTATGGAAGATGAGCGAGGACTGTTTGAGTTTGCGGTTTCGCGTGCGGTGATGCCTCTGAGCGACTTAGTGAAGGTTTCGAGAAAAAACATATCCAAAGAGCAGAAGAATGCCCTACCCAACGGCATAATCTGCCTGAAAGGCGGTGAGCTGCAAGCAGAGTTAAAACAATATCTCCGCATAGCGAGCGTATACAACGTAAGCGACTTCTTCGACGAAGAATATTTTAAAACGAAAAAGGTAGTCTATCTATCTGTCTGATACGACGATAGAAGAGATTTATCGAACTGCGGTCTCGTATACTGCTACAATTTAGCGGCTATTTTTGTACAATCGTAATTAAATACTACCTTTGCAGCAAGTTTTTCAGTAAAATACTTTCAC
>ERZ773014.756-NODE-756-length-21446-cov-16.204198_pt1 | contig 21446 bp, 15 predicted proteins | sample MGYA00580841_ERZ773014 | MGnify/ENA primary metagenome ERZ773014 (study PRJEB29015, sample SAMEA2737989) | human oral metagenome | biome: human oral; feature: human-associated habitat; material: dental | place: China | collected 2067 ...
GCACCCCCGATCCCGGCGCGGTGTCACTGACGAAGGTGGTGACCCTCCTGAACAGCCGACTGGGTTAGAAACTGACCCAAGATGTACTTGGTAGCAAAGGCCAGTCGGAGACTTCAGAAATGTGGATGCGAACACCGATTAGTGCTCCCGCTCACTCCCCGCACAGTTTCGCCGCTGCCGTCGTTTTCCTTCCCTGTGCATGCTCTAGCGGGACGCGGGAGAAGCCCTGCTCGATCCCCTCCGCGCTGTCCGTCAGTACAGGGCGAAGGCTGATCTGATGTGAAGGAGAGGGCATGGTACGGAAACCACCGGGGGTTGTGCCCCCTGTTTTCAAGTCCCAGAAGGTACTAGCTGAGTACTCTGCGCGAGAGCACAAACTAACGTTCTCCACCATCACGCCGATGTTCGGTGGGTCGCCATGGCCTCTGAAGGTGAATCCGGCGGCTCCGGTGGCGGCCCGGTCGGTACGTGGTCATCTGCGGTTCTGGTGGCGTGCACTCAACGGCAGTCGTTTCGCATCGCTCTCCGAGCTGTTCAAGGCTGAATCCCGCATCTGGGGCAGCGCCTCCTCCAGCCACGGCAACCCCTCAAAAGTAGATATTTCGGTCGAGCTACTACGATCAACAACTCTCTTGAGTTGCGACCAGCTCCGCGACCTGAAAGAACGGGAAGAGGTATTTTACTGCGGCTATGGCCTCTTCGACAGCAAGACTCCGATTGAGGGATTGGACCGCTTCCCCTTCAAAGTGACGGCTACCTGCGATGCGGAACTCTGGGAAAACGATGTTGCCCCAGCGGTCCGCGCCTGGAGCCTCCTCGGAGGTGTGGGACGACGAACCCGCCGTGGTTTCGGTTCCCTTCGCCAGTATCACGAATCTCGCGGCCTCTTCGGTTTTCCCAAAAAAACCAAAACCCATAAGTATTCGCTTCTCCCGACGACTTGGCTTGTGGGTCCCAAGTCGTCCTCAGCCAAGGAAGCATGGTTCTGGATCCTGGACAAGTTCAAAGCTCCAGAACGGTATGGCCCCAAACCTCGGGGGCGTATGGCCTCACCCGTTGTCGTGAAAGCTGTAGCCGACCCGAGGGATTCCAAAATCTTCTGGCCCGTCGCATTCCAGTTCAAGGCACCAAAAGACCCCAATCGTCACCGGATCGACCACGTCTGGAGCGGTTTGTCTGAAACCGAAGGACTCTGCTGTCTTTCCATCGGGGAATTCCCTCATGAGTGAATATCTGCTTGCCATCCACATCGGCCCAGTTCAGGAATTCATCGCCGCTGCCCGCCGGACCTCCGACCTGTGGGCCGGGTCACAGCTTCTCCTCGAAGTTGTCGGGGCGGCCGCAGCCACGTTCGAGGACAAAGATCGTGTATTCCCCAGCAACCCCCAAAACGGTGGCGCCAACCGCATCCTGACCTTCGTCACCAACGACCCCGCCGCGGCCCTACGGGATGCGGAAAAGGCGGCCCGCGACCATTTCTTCGAGTCATGGCTCACATACACGAGGAATCTCAATGACGCCCAACGCCAAGCCTTGGATCTCGATCGAGGCAACCGTCAGATCCGCGATTTCCTAACCGTGTTGGGTGCTTGGGTTCCCGTCGCATCCCGCACGGCCTACGGGGCTGCCCGGGAACGGGTAGAGCTTCTGCTGCGAAGCCGCAAAGCCACCCGGGACTTCACCCCCGCGCCAGAGGATGACGCTGGACTACCCAAATCACCGATGGATCCGTCGCTCCCGACGATCCGCCGTCGCGGTAAGAACCACGACCACGTACTCGCCAAAGGCCCGTTGTTCCTAAAGAAGACTGAATCATTGGATGCAGTATCGCTTCTCAAGCGAATCAAGGGGGTCACTGAGGGAGACAAGGTCCTCAGCACTTGGGCGCTTGCCCAGCGAGCGAAGGATCCAGCCGCCTCGAGTTCCCCCGCTATCGGTGATGACCGAGATGGCGACGCGGTCCCGCCCGATTACACCTATTTCGCAATTCTAGTGGCCGACGGGGACCGCATGGGCCAGCTGCTCAACGGTCTCGCCGCATCTTCTGAGGGTATAGAACAGCACCGCAGCATCGGAAACAGTTTGGACCAATTCGCGGAAAAAGCTCAACAACTACTTCGTGCCTCCGGTCAACCGGTGTACTGCGGCGGTGATGACGTGATGGCCTTCCTACCGGTGACGAATGTGTTCACCATTGCCCGGGCCTTGTCGGAGGAGTTCCAAACCCAACTCAGCGGGGCCGCCACGCTGTCCGCAGGTATCGCCGTCGTTCACTACAAGGAGCCGCTCAGCGTGAGTCTAGCCCGAGCACGTCAGGCCGAGCGGAAAGCCAAGCAGCTTCGCAACGCGGTGTGCGTGGCCATCCACACCAGAGGCGGGGTCCCGAGATACATCACACGCCACTGGGACGATCTGAAGCTGGTTGACTGGCAGCGCCACTTCACCGAGGATCACCTTCCAGCTGGACTGCCCTACGAGCTTCACCGACTCGCCATCGAGTGGCCCTCAGGCCTACCTGCCGCCGCTTTGGCCGGGGAGGCAGAACGTGTCATTAACCGTAAGATTGAGCGTTCCCAGAACAGTGATGATGCCAAAACCGAGTTGATCCGGTCCATTGCCGGCACTTTGGGCGAAGAGAATCCTGCCTGCAGCCTTCTACGGATTGCCACGGAATTGACCATGGCAAGGTTTCTGGCCGGAACCATGCAGGAGAAAGAAGTCACCGAATGAAACTGACCAAGATCACCAGTCTCACTCCGCTGCTGTTCCGCGATGGACGTCCTTTCGGCGCGGACTCGGACGAGAGCCGTGCTCGCGGCCCAGTCCTGCCGCCGCCTTCGGTGGTGGCAGGCCTCATCCGCACCGCCCACGGCAATCAGCAGGGTTGGGACTGGAGCCAGCCGGACGCCTCCAACCGAGCCAGGAACATCTCAGTAAGGTTCCAAGGGCTGCGGGTCCGTCGCATGGGCACAACGGAATACCTGTTCCCCGCGCCGAAAGACGCCATCGTTCATCGCGACAACGGCTCGCTCCGAACCGCGAAGCTGGCACCGCTCGTCTTGGCTGAGGAGGAGGGTAGCAATCTCCCAAGTTCCTTGAACCTGCTGGTCGATAACTCCACAAGCAAGCCCGAACCAGGATATGACATGTGGGCATGGTCGGACATGCTGCGATGGTTGAAAGGGAGTGAGGTGAATCCAACCCAACAAGCCCTACCTCCAGTCGACGAGCGTGTCCAGGTAGCCATTGACCCCACCTGCCGAACGGTCAAAGAAGGAATGCTCTTCACCGTCGAATTCCGAGCCTGGGAACGCGGTCGCACCAGCACCGGCTTGGCCCAGTTCGAGTTAATGGTGGAAGCCGAGCAAACTCCGACGGGGGTGGTCCATCTGGGCGGCGAAGCCCGCCCCGCGGTGCTGACCACGGAGCAGGCGGACCTTCCTCACGATGCAGAATTGCTGGCTGCGCTTCAAAAAACCACGACACTGCGATGCATCCTCACGAGCCCGGCGGCATTCACCAAAGGTTGGCGACCGGAATGGCTGCTCACCGATTCACCACTGACCGCCGCACACCCGCGCCTCATCGCCGCTGCTGTCGGGAATCCTGATGCGGTCAGTGGCTGGGACTACGCCACCCGCGCATCGAAACCAACACGACATCTTGCCCCCGCGGGAAGCGTCTACTTCATCCAGCTCGATCGACCTCTCAGCCTTGAGGAGCTGTCTGCCCTGTGGCTGCGCAGCATCTCTGACAACGAACAAGACCGCCGCGACGGATTTGGCGTCGCTTTTTGGGGAGTATGAAAACAATGACTGAGCAAGTAATCATAAACCTTCTCTGACAGGCGATCACACCCCTGCATGTTGGAACAGGACAGGACGGTGGTGGTCTCGTGGATCTGCCGGTTGCCCGTGAGGCTGCCACTGGTTTTCCGATCCTCCCCGCCTCGGGGATCAAGGGTGGTTTCCGTGACGGGGCTGACGATGCGGCGGCTAATTCTCGCTACGGTGCCCCTGAGAATCAGGGGAATGTAACCTTCACCGACGCTCGACTGTTCGCGCTTGCGGTTCCGTCGTTCAAGGGGACCTTTGCCTTGGTGACCTGTCCTCTGGTGCTCTATCGACTGCGCAGAGATCGTGGCTACCTGCTGCCCGGCCAGGAGACACTTCCCCTTATTTCAGTGCAGGATGACAGCATCATCGCCCCCGATTCGCTAGTGATTGACCACCACGTGCAGCTCAGGGACTACCGACTGGCGAGTTCCGGCTCTATCGAGAAGCTGAAAAAATACTCGAACATTCTCGTTGCAAACATGGATGAGCCAGATCGTCGCAACGTAACCGAACGACTCTGCGCGGTCAGCGACCAAGTTTTCTCTTTCCTGTGCGAAACGAGCCTCGACATTTCCCCACACGTGAGACTCAAGCCGGACTCTAAGACTGTGGAAAACGGAGCGCTGTGGTGGGAGGAGTGCATCCCGGCAGAGTCATTGCTGACCAACTTCGTGATCTGTCGCAACAAGGAAGATGCATCTATTTTTGACACTCGGCAGCTGCGTCGCGTCGGCGGGAAAGGATCGGTCGGACGCGGGCTGGTATTGGTCATGACCACTAAGGAAACACGATGATTCAATCCCTGTCACAGCAACGCATCAAACTGGCCCACGAACTGGTGAGTGCCCATTTGGGTCGCGACGAAGCGACGATATACGGCCGGTTGTGTCACCGTTTTCCCATGATGGTGATGCAGGGTGGATTGACGTCTGCCGTGCTCTTCATCAGCAGCAAGAGCACCGGCGAAGACACCCGCCCGAAAGCGTACCAAGCAATCCTCAAGGACATCGCACAGGTTCTCAAGCTGGGCGACAAGAAGAATGTCATTGATGTTCTGGCGAAAGAGAAAAATGCCCTGAAAATCATGGCTTGGACCCACGAGGTATTGCACACGTGGGCGATGATGCGCCGTTTCGCCGTGTCCATTTTGAAAGTCGAATCTGGCAGCGAGGATGACGGAGAAGATGCGTGATGAAAGCAATTGACGTAACCAGCTGTCAGCACGCCGGCATGGCGTTATCCACCATCAACCCACCCGCCAGAAATGATACTTGGCTGAATCGACTTCAGTCTTTCGTCACTCTGAAGCCCCCCGCTTCTTATCAGCGGGCTGTTGAGCGTTGGAGCAAATTGTCAGCAGATCTCCCGGGACTCACACAGCGATGGGCCATCACGCGTAGCTCCTTGGCCATTGGGACAGGAAACTTCTCCCCCGCTGAGAACGGACTGAGCCTGCACGGCACCTGGGGAGTACCGTACCTACCCGGGGCCGCGTTGAAAGGTCTGGCTTCCCGAGCGGCTACTTGGTTTGATCTGAGCCCCTCAGAATCGGAAGTGATATTCGGCACCACTGCCGTCCGAAGCTACGTCAATTTCAATGACGGGTGGCTGTTACCTATCTCGCAAGAACAGAATCTGTTCGAGCTGGATGTGATGACTCCACACGCGGCTCCCTACTACTCGTCACGAGGCAAAAAGGCGCCTGACGACTCTCAAGACCCGATTCCGATCCAATTCTTGGTGGTACCCAAGAACACGCGGTTTCTGGTGACCTTGGATTGTCCGGAGGACCGGAAATGGGCAGAAACAGCCATGACTATTCTGGATTTCGGGTTGACCAAACTCGGTCTGGGCGGCATGACCAGCTCCGGGTATGGGCGTTTCACCGTCACCTCAGTTGGGGCGGAGGCATGACATGAGTGATCTGACACGAACCGGCCGGCAGCTGGGGCGTCGCGATGGCCCAGTGTTTATCTCTTACCGGCAGAGCGACGGCACTCGGCTCGCGAACTTTGTGGAGACCTATCTACGATGCGGCGGAATCATCCCTTGGCGAGACCTCGTCGATCTTCCAGCAGGCGAAGTGGCACGCTCAGTCCAAGATGCGATGGAGGATGGGATCAGCGCTGGGATCCTCATTGCTACGCCGGAGCTTGCGTACAGCGAATTTGTGCGCAAGCACGAGGTTCCGCTACTCCAGAAGATGCTTCACAATGATCCTCGACGGTTCCGACTCTACATCGTCAACACTATTCGGGATCCTGTCGCTTCCCCGAGCAAGTCGGGCTTTGATGTCGGTGCGCCCGACCAACTTTTGGGGTTTACCGCCCAAGCCAGGACTTCGTACCGACAACGGCGCATCAACAAAGGACTACTCACACAGGACCGAGCCGAGAACCGCCTGTTGCGGAACGCTAAGCAGTACGGCCTGCTGACGGCAACCCAGGACGCTCCGGCAAAGTCGGAACTCAGAATGTTGTTGAGAGATCTGCTGCGGCATCGACTTCGTGCCCGACATCTACACCTGTTGGACAAGGAGGTGAAAATTGCGGTTCAAACCCGGCCGGATCCGAGTAGTGTCGAAGCCTCTCGGTCTGCTAGCCGAAATGAAGACCTGGTCATCAGAATGCGGCAGAACCCGGAGAACCAGCTCCCAGCTGAGTTGGACTACCGCTGTTTGCAAGAGACGCTGCCTGTCATCATCGATGCCATCCACAGCAGCGGGGCGACGACGGTCTCCTTCTCCGGAGGATGTCATCCGAGTATTGCTTGGACGCTGGGAGCAGCATTACCTGACGCTCGAGGCCTCAAGGAGTTCTCATGGGTGGATGCGTACGATTCTGAAGCGGTGTGGAGATCGCAGCTGACCTCTTCCATACAGTCATCAATATCCATGCAGATTGAGAGCTCCGACCCTGTCACGATTCATGCCGACAAGGTTCCGACCTCTCAGGAGATGCGAACACTGTTGGCCGGCATGCGTACCGACAAGGATATTGTCGTGCATTTGTCCACGGGCCGCTACAGTCCTGAACCTTTGGCCGAGCTGGGCCGACGTCTTGATAGGGCTCCCACCGTCGTGCTCAATGCGACCGGACCACTCGATGCAGCAGGTCGGGCGTGGATTCCGGCTGAGGACGGTGGAAAACTGGCCCAAATCTTGGGCCAAGTGTTGCGGAACCTGGCGGAAGTTGGACAGCTTCATCTCAGCATCTCAGGCAGTATTGCATTGGCCGCCTTGACAGCCAGACACTGCAACACAATCTCGGTCCAGTTCTACGAGATGGCGCACTACAACGACGGCAGGGCGCGTAAATATATACGAGTGTGTGAGACCACATCGGGCAACAAATCCCCACTCAGCCGCGTCCATTCGCAGGGAAGACCCTCCAAGGAGATCACTCATCTGATCAATCTCACTCCGCATGACGTGACACTCTATCGGGAAGATGTCCCGCTCCAGGTATGGGAGAGACTGGACGATGCTCGTCATCGGATTTTTAATTCAGAACACAGCATCCCGCAGAACCCGTTACTGGTTGACGGAGTCGAGGTGCCTCACACACGGGTGAAGGTGGGGAAGTTCATGAAATTTCCGGACGACAAGGAGGGAACAGGGTTCATCGTTTCCCGCTTCAGCGCAGCTGCCGCTCATCGCGATGATTTCTTCTTCCCCTACGACGAGGTTTGCAACGATCAGAATGTGCTGCTGGGATATCGAGGGCTCGGTAGTTTCTCATCCTGCTTGGATGATGTACGGCCTTACCTGCAGTGGTTACCGAACTCTGAGAACACACTGTGAGTACCTCCACAGCGGTTGACGGAGACCGCGACTCCAAGCCTAACCAAAGGATGAGAATCTCGACCCACCCGCGGCTACCCATCCAGCGGGTCCTCCAGCAGGAAGTCCACGATGTTCACGTGCTCGATGCCGTTGCGACCGCGGGAGACGGGATCCATGCTGACCACGGTCTTGGGGTGATTGTCCGGGATTGATTCCAGGACCCCGAATTCGCGTTCTACTGTCGCCTTGTCGGCGAGAAGGTAGCTGACCTGGATGTAGCGTGTCGCCGCACCACGCTGGGCGATGAAATCGACCTCCCTGGAGCCGCGCCACCCCACATGAACCGTGCAGCCCCGTGAGCGAAGTTCCTGGTACACGATGTTTTCCAGCGCCACTTCGATATCCGCACGATTGTCGAAACCGAGAGCGGTCCGAAGCCCCTGATCCACCACGTAGTACTTCTCGTCCGCTCGAAGCGTCTGTTTCCCGACGACATCGAACCGCGGCACCTTGTCCACAAGGTATGCCTCGGCGCAGTGCTGCAGGTAGTTGAGGACGGTATCGACGCTGACCGCACGCCCTTCGCTTTTGAGATACCTGCTCACCGACTGCGCCGAGAAGGTGCGCCCCACGTTGCCCACGCAGTAGCGCAGGATGCGGCGGAACATGTCGACGTCGCGGATCGCGAAATGCTCCAGCACGTCCCTGACCACCACGGTGTCGAGCAGGCTGTCGAGGTATTGCACCGAGGCCTGGGAATCGAGGTCGAAGTATTTCAGGAGTGGGAATCCGCCCAGGACGAGGTAGTGCTCGAAGAGTTCCCGGGCTTCGGCGCTGGAGACGCCGCGCGGGCGGTGCAGCTCTACGAACTCCCTGAAGGACAGGGGACGGATCGGGAACTCGACGAACCGGCCCGCGAGGTGGGAACTCAGTTCGCTCGCGAGCATCGTCGAGTTGGATCCGGTGAGGTAAAGGTCGCAATTCCAGTCGACCCGCAGCGCATTGACCACGTCTTCCCATCCCGGAACCTGCTGCACCTCGTCCAGGAACACGTAGGCGCGGGCCCGCTTGTCGGGTAGGCGCGCAGCCAGATGCTCCATGAGCGCCGGCGCGGTGCGAATGCTCAGCCCCTCGCTGGATTCGAGATTGAGCCGGACCATCGAGGCCCCGGGGTTCTTCGCGACCACCTCGTCGGCCAGCATGTCCAGCAGCGTCGACTTTCCGCAGCGCCGCACCCCGGTCAGGATCTTCATGACCGGAACATCCACGAAAGGCCGGATCCGTTCCAGGTAGCGGGGACGATCAACGATCCGTTCCACAGCAACCACCGTCCTCTCGTTGTCGATCATAGTCGACACAACACACCTCTGATCCTAATTTGTCGATCATGGTCGACAACCTGCCTGGACGGATCAGTTTTGGGGAGCTGTCCGGAGATGCGACCAAGAAGACAACCGAAGCAGTGGCCAGGACATGGATGGCCAGCCGTATCGCCAGTGGGGAAGCTCCTCTGGCGTGGCATCCGGGTCGGGCGGGATACTGGTACCTGTTCTACAGGGGTGCTCGACGGAGGGCGGAGCTCATGGCGATGGCGAAACGTTCCGAGTTAGTGGACGCACTGGCAGCCGTCGCGGTCAGTGCCCTGAGCGAACCCCTCGGAGCGATTGGGGTGAGCACCGCCCGCGAGCTGGCGAAGCTCCTCCAGAAAACCCGGGGCCGAACGTCTGAGGAAAAGGAACTGCAGAAACAGGTCCGGGAAGCGATCAGCGCTTGGGCCGAGGGCGAAAGTCTCGATCCGGATGTCGTGGAACGCGGACTGGCCTGGGCGATCGAATACGTTCAAGCAGCCGGATGCCAGAACGAGTTGATCGCCGAAGCGGACTTCGATCCCACGCGAGCAGCCGAGACCGTGCTCACGCCGGCCAAGGCGAGGGATGGATATTGGGGAACGGACCCCGAGTACGGCGTCGCAGAACGCGCCGTGCACATCACCTATAACGCACTGTGCCCGAAGCTCAAGGCCGAGGGCGGCGTGGTCCTCGCGGCGATCCAGGCGTCTCGGCACGAGATACGCGGCAGCATCGACCAGCTGCGCGAGGACCTGCTAGGAGTAGCGAACAGGCACGAGCTAATCGAATACCTGAAAGATTCGATTGATGAGTGGGATTACTCACCGTGGACTCAAGGCCGGAAGTGGTCCCAGAATCGGCGACCGTCGCAGCTGGAGCGGACGTTGGAGATCGCGGACGAGCAGAGGACCACGTCCCCGACGGAGGCCCTGGAAGGGGTCTGGCTGTTGACGGTGCTGGGCGGCCCGGGCTCAGGTAAAACGTGGCTCGCTCAGCGCCTCGCGCGTGAGGCCGCCGAGACGGCGCTGGAGCAGCTCCGGGACCCGCGGGTGGATCCCGCGTCGGTCGAGCTCCCCTTGGTCACCACGGTGGCCGAGTGGGTCAAACGGCACGAAACCGGCTTCGACGGGCTGGTCGAGGCGGCGCTCCCACACGAATCGCAGGAGAAGATTCGCCGGCTGGTCCTACGCCCGGGGGCACGGGTGTTGGCGGTGGCGGACTCCCTGGACGAAGGCGTCTCGGTTAACAGCGCCAGGACGTTGCTCAACTCCTTGACGAGTACGCCGGGTCGCCGGCTGGTGGTGACGTCGCGGCCCGAGGCGTGGCGCAGCGCGGTCTCGGGCCTGCGTGCAACGCAGGACACCCGGGTCGGTACCCTCACCGAGCTGCGCTATCCCGAGGATGTCCACGGTTACATCAAGGCCTGGTTCACAGAGAACCCGTCAACGGCCCAACACCTGATCCGGCAGCTCGAAGAACGACGAGAACTCCGCGCCACCGCGACCAGCCCACTGTTGCTGACTTTCTACTGCATGCTGACCGAGCAGGAACCGGATCAGGAGTTGCCGAGACGCCGCCGGGAACTCTACCGAACCATCATCGACCTGCTGCTGGCCGGAGGTTGGGCGACGACGGAGAAGCCGGTCGACAGGGTCGCATGCCGCGCAATCCTGCAGCAGTGGGCCTGGGAGGCCGTCAAGGACGCGGTCACCCCTGCGGGGCTGGGCGTGTGGCCCGAGACAATCACGACGGACCGTAGGCCGCCCGACGCGTCGGAGGCCATGGAACGTGCCCTCGACAATATCGCGCCCAAACAGGAGTATCCCCTCCCCCACTTCCACGACCGCGCACAGGTCGAGCGCCGGTTCCTGCACCGCACCCTGTGGGAGTACCTGGTCTCCGAACACATAGCCACTTTCTCAGCCGCCAAGGCGGCAAAAGCGCTGCTGCCCCACATCTGGTTCGACCCGGAGTGGCGAGTCACCCTACCCATGGCCATCGCCGCCCATAGGAGGCGCAGCAGGCTGGTTGATCTACTCTGGGCCCACCACATGGATAGCCCCACCCCAGCCCAGAAAGTGGTCAATAATCGCCTCGAGGAGCTCGTGCTGGAGTTGGCCGCCCAGACCGATCCGGAGGGCTGGAACAAGACAGGCCGGGCCCGGATTTGCGCCCTGATAAAGAGCCTCGCACCCCACCACCCTGAGCTAATCGCCATTAGCGCACATTGGGGCGACATCAACCACGATAAGGCGAACCTCGCAGCACTCCTCCACGCCGCCCCGTGGGAGGTCGACAATCTATTCGACGCGCTGTTGAAACTGGACCCAACTGACGCGGAACGAGCACAAGCCCGCCACACCATCACCACAGCACTAGCACTCCCCAAAACCACCCCGTGGGAGGTCAACAAACTAACCGACGCACTGTTGAAACTGGACCCAACCGACGCGGAACGAGCACAAGCCCGCCACGCCGTCACCACAGCACTAGCACTCCCCAAAATCATCCCATGGAGGGTCAACTATCTAATCGACGCGCTGTTGAAACTGAACCCAACCGACACGGAACGAGCACAAGCCCGCCACGCCATCACCACAGCACTCCCCAAAACCACACCGAAGGAGGTCGGCTCTCTAATCAACGCGCTGTTGAAACTGAACCCAACCGACACGGAACGAACACAAGCCCGCCACACCATCACCACAGCACTCCCCAAAACCACCCCGTGGAGGGTCGGCTCTCTAATCGACGCGCTTTTGAAACTGGACCCAACCGACACAGAACGAACACAAGCCCGCCACACCATCACCACAACACTCCCCCACGCTGACTCAAGTGACCTTTACCACTTAGTGGGTCTTCTGCGTCAACTCACCTCGGTCGACGACTGGCTTGCGGCGCTCGGCATTGAAGGCACATGATCGCGACGTACCCACGAGCGCCGAGTATCACTGATAACATCCGCCATTGATCGGACAACTGAGTCCTTACAACGCACACCACCTCTAGCCTCGTCGCAGTGCGGACCCACGACATGTGAGTGCCGCCCGTGCAGGCACTCACATACACACAACGATTCCGGCGGAACTGCTCTGGAGAACCGGCGACACTGCCCCTAACTTAAGGCAAGAAGAGCACCGACGGCGCGTCGTTTCACGAATTTTTACAACCCCACGCATTCCAACTCACCTGGAGCAGCATTTATTTCGGCCTAGATTAGTAGCAAACACCACCCGAGAATCGTATTTCGCTATGGCCCGAATTACCAAAGGATATCATGGGAACCACGCGACACTGGCACATGCAACCCGGCCCGAAATCCTCACCTATCTCAAACACAAGGACTATGTCCGCGTCGATCAAATTCCCGAGGACCTGGGCATCGCCGACTCCACGCTCTCCGGTCACATTACGGTCATGAAAACCGCGGGACTGCTCGTCTCGCGCTAACTCGTACATCGTCAGGACCTCATCGTGTCCCTATCAACGTAGTAAATGGTCAGGGATCGGTTGACCAGGCTCCGTTTCCAGCCTTTCACCTCGAGGAGGTGGTGCATGATGGCCACCCGCCCTCATCCTCGAGAACCGCGTGAACATCATCGCTCGTCACAACCCTGCTGGTGCGATATCCCAGCACCGCGGTGGAGACGAGGAATCGCTGGTCGTGGAAACCATCGAGCCACGACCAGCGATCGTTGACGGGGTCACTCCCCCGCCAGCAGAGCCTCCTCGGCTTCCTTCGTCCAGCGACCGTTCTTCAGTTTCGCCGCGACGTGCGGGAGCTTGGTTTCCAGCTCGGCCAGGCGGATCAGGCCGAGGTCGTGCAGCGACGGGAAGACCATGATCTTTCCTCCCGAGGTGCGGTTGATGACCGAGCCGATGGCATCGGCGAAGCCCGCCATGCCGGTGATGGCGTCGAGGGAGATGGTGGTGTCGATCACACCGTCCTCGATCTTCCGCAGCACCGTGCGCATGTCGGCGACGTCCGAACCGGAGGTGCCCAGCATGAACACGCGGCGCTCAATGATGCCCTGGAGGTCGAAGTCACCGAAGGTGCCCGCGGGGATGCCCGCGAAGGCGTTGACGATCGCGCCCTCACCGGCCAGGTCGACGGCCTGCGAGACCAGCGCCGGCACCGGCACCATGCAGGACAGGTGGGTGTAGCCGGGTTCCAGCGGAGTGGCACCTGTGTTGATGATCTCCAACGGAACCTCCCTGGCCTCGGCCACCGGCCCCACGACCCCGCGCAGATGCTCCAGGCGGTCGTCGCTCACGTCGGTGCCCGTGACGGTGACGCCCGGCACCCCGGAGGTGACGGCCCGCATGGTGTGCATCTGCCCCATCGGGCCGGCAGCCCCGATGATCGCCACCTTGTCGCCGGTGCGCAGCTCACCCGTCGCGGGAATCCAGGCGTAGCCGTCGGCGGGATCGTCGCTGGTGGTGCCGCAGAACCGGATGAAGTCGTAGTGCACGCGACCGATGTCCAGGCTCACCGTGCGGTCGATCCGCCCACCGCCCAGCACGATACACAGCACGCCGCGCGTGCCGAGCAGCTTCGCGCAGGCCTCGATCACCTCGGCGTCGGAGCAGAAACAGACGATGTCGTCGAAGGTCTCCCCGCCCAGTTCCGCGACCTCCTCCGGGTCGGCCAGCACCGTCTCCGCAGGCCGGTGCTGCGAGGTGAGGGAACCGAGGTCGCCGTCACCGACCACCAGCAGCCGACCACCGTCGGCGACGTGATTGCGTTCCGCCCACGCGTAGGAACCTTCCACGGTGGCCCACGGCTCGATCAGTCCGACGGCGGCCGCCGACGGCCCGTCGGTGACGTGGATCAGGAACTCCTCACCCGACGGCGAGACCACGCAGCGTTCGTCGATGACGACGTACTCCTGCAGCGCACCCTCGAAGTTGTAGCCGAACGCACCGTTCGATTTCGGCGTGCGCAGGTGCTTCCAGTCCGCCTGCACCAGCACCCGGTCCCCCACCGTGAAGTGCGTCACCTGTTCCCCGGCGGCGATGATGCGCCCCACCGGTTCGTGGCCGGGCACCGTCGCCTGCCCGCCCGGACGGTAGCCCGGAATCTCGGCGAGAGCCTCGGGCGCGATCCCCGAGATCACCTCCGCCTTGCGCGGGTGGGAATCGAAGGCGTGCAGCAGTTTGGTGTCGCTGAAACAGATGCCGCAGGCCTCCACCTTGAGCAGCATCTGGTGAGGCCCCACTTCGTCAACGGGTTTGGCGGGGTTGAGCACGAACTCGTCGACCCCGACGATCTGAATGGCGTGCTGGGTGGCGGGAATGTCACTCATGTTTCTTCCTTCGGTTTCTCGGGGTTCAGGCATTGAGCATGACCTGGCCGCCCGTGACGGGCACGGCCTGACCGGTTTCGTAGGCCTGTTCGACGATGTAGTAGATGGCGCGCAGCACATCGATGCCGGTGGTGCCGCGGCGCATCGGCACCTTGGCCTCGTAGAACGCCCGCACATCCTCGATCGTTGTCGCACCGGGCACCTTCCCGGAGTTGAGGTACTGCACGAACAGCCCCCGGTCGGGGTCGGACCACAGCGGGCCGTCGTAGAAGTTCCCGGGACACACGGCATTGACCTTGATGCCGTGTTCGACGAGTTCCAGCGCAAACGACTGCACCAGACCGATGCCGCCAAACTTGGAGCCGGCGTAGGCGGCGTTCTTGTTGGAGCCGACGAGCCCGGATTTCGAATTAATCTGGATGATGTCGGTGAGCCATCCGGCTGCGGCCTCGTGCTGGCGCGCCAGGAGACCACCCAGGTGCTTGGTGACGAGGAAGAACGCCACGTAGTTGATGTCAGTGGAGAGCCTGAACGCGGAGGCGTCCTGTTCCAGCACGGAGCCGGCGCGCACGATCCCGGCGTTGGAGATCACCAGGTCGAGCCCGCCCGCGACCCGCTCCACCTCGGCGACCATCGCGGCGACGGATTCCTCGTCGGCGACGTTCACAGTGATGGGGTGGGTGAGGTCCGCGCCGAGTTCCGCGCACTTGGCGGCGGCCCCGTCGCCATTGAGGTCGGCGATGAAGACGAAACAGCCTTGGTCGACGAGACCCTTGGCGATTTCCGCGCCGAAACCCTGCGCGCCACCGGTGACCAGGGCGACGCGACCGCTGATCTCGCGTTCACCGCGTGGGGTGGCGGTGACCTCGTAGGTCTCCTCCCCCAGCCGCACCACCACGGGCAGTGAGACGTCGGCAGGGACGGTAGTTTCGTCGAGGACGATGGTGGCCTCGGCGTCGCTGGGCCGCACCAGGACGGGGCGGTTCAGGGCGGTGAGGAACGCTCCCCTCACCTTCGGGGCATTACTCATGATGGTCTCCCGGTTTCAGGTTTCACAGTCTGGGGGCGGTGGCGGCGAGTTCGGCGGCGTCGGCACCGTCGGCCAGGGCGCGACCAAGAGGCGCGAACGCGGCGATGCGGGCGGCAAGCCGCTCGGGTCGTGGTCGGCCCTCGCCGAGGATGTGCAGCGACGGGTCGATGGAGGTCAGGGCCTCGTGGGCGACGAGTGCCCAGGTTGCCTCGTTGAGTGCCGCGAACCCGGGATCCCGCAGCTCGGGACAGGTGAACGACTGCCGGGGCTGGTTGATGTCCACCCCGGAAATCTCGTACATGCCGTGACGGGTGGCGAGGTCGTGGATGCGGCGCAGCTGCTGGGGGGTGTTGCGGGGTGGCATGTAGGTGACGGCCCGCAGTCCGCGTTCGGCCATGGCGTCGAACAGTTCGTCAAGGTAGTCGTCCTCGAACTTCTCGGCCTTCTTGTCGCCGGTCGGCGAGGCGGAGACATCCCCCAGGTAGGCGTAGGTGGCGATCGCCCCGACGGAGTCGGCGAGAGCCACCACCTCCTCGGCGGTCGGGCATTCGTCTGCGGTGGGTTGGATGTAGATGCTGGCCAGGTATTCCGATTTCAGCACGCCCAACAGGTCGTAGGTCAGGTGCGGGTTGTCGGCATCGCCCAGGACGCCGGCGAGTTTCGCGGGGACGTCGATGCCCATGCCCTGCAGCCCCGCAACCAGGGCTTCACCGCGACCGAAACCGTCGATGAGGGCATCGGCCATGGCCGCCAAGAGATGGCGTTCGGTGATGCCGCCGCCGGTGGCGTACTGGGAGCGGGCCACCATGTCGGCCTGCGGGTCGAAGGACGCCAGGCCGAGGCCGGTAAGGATGGAATTCGCGGCCTCCGCCATCGCGAGAGTACGTTCCAGCCGCGCTGCACGACGCGGGGCGAGCCACGCATCCACCACAGCCCTGGCCGGGGCGGGGATTGCCTGCACGGTCATGTAGGCGATCCCCGCGGAGTCAGGGTTGTTGAGTTTCCTGGTGGCGAAGGGGCCGCCGGGATCGAAGAAAGCGCGACACTCGAACCCCGTCACGCTGCCCATCCCGAGGATGCGGGTGGCCTCAGTCATCTCGGCGGCGGCAGCGATGGAGTCGTGGTCGACGGAACCGACCACGCGCAACCCGGCACGTCTGGCGCCCAGGGCCGCACCGGAGGGGGTGTAGGGGCTGAAGGAGTAGCAGGTGTGGATGTGGTTGTTGGATTCCACCACCCAGTCGGGGAAGGCCTCCTGGCCGGCGACGACCCGCAACGCCTCCAGCCGTTCCTCCGGTGAGATCCCCGGGTCATTGATCTGATTCATGTGTTTCCTATTCCTCCTCTTCCCCATCGCTTCCCCAGAACTCGTCGAGCCGGTTCTGCCTTTCTCGAAGCCGGTTGAGCCGATCCGCGAAGGCCAGCGAGCAGTCCGGCTCAACCAACGTCGAAAGGTGGGGTCAGAGCCCTTCGCGGGTGCGGCGGGCCAGTTCGGCGGTGGTCTGGTTGCTGATGGTCACGTGACCCGGCAACGGCAGGATCCGTTCGTGGACCGCGTCGACCAGCCACTCGGGCTGCGGGAAGAACTCCTTCTCCAGCTCCGCCGCCGGGGTGATGGCGTTGCGCGACCCCACCACCGTGACGGGCGCGTCGAGGTGATCGAACGCGATGCTCTGCACCTTGGCCGCGACGTCCTGCAGGAAGGAGCCGCGCTCCACCGCATCGGAGCTGAGCAGCAGCCGACCGGTTTTCTTCACCGACTCGACCACCGGGTCGAGGTTCAGCGGGGCGACGAACCGCAGATCGATGACCTCAGCCGACAGCCCGTACTTCGACTGCAGGATGTCGGCGGCCTCGAGGGCCCGGTACAAGGTGGCGCCGAGGGTGGCGATGGTCAGGTCGGAGCCCTCGCGGCGAACCACCGGTTCCCCTTCCGGAACCTCGTAGTAGCCCTCCGGGACACCACCGGGCTGGAACTCCTCGGCCTTGTCGTAGAGCAGCTGGGACTCGAAGAACACCACCGGGTCGGTGCCGCGCAACGCCAGATTCATCATGCCCTTAGCGTCGTAGGGGGTGGCCGGGTAGTAGACCTTCAAACCGGGCATGTGTGCACACAGCGCCGACCAGTCCTGGGAGTGCTGGGCGCCGTACTTGTTGCCGACGCTGACGCGGATCACCAGCGGCATCTCCAGCAGACCAGCGGACATCGCCTGCCATTTCGCTGCCTGGTTGAAGATCTCGTCGCCCGCACGTCCCAGGAAGTCGCAGTACATCAGCTCCACCAGCGCGCGACCCCCGGAGAGGGCGTAGCCGACACCGGCGCCGACGATCGCGGCCTCCGAGATGGGCGAGTTGAACAGGCGATGGTAGGGCAGCAGCTCCGTCAGGCCACGGTAGACGGCGAACGCGCCACCCCAGTCGCGGTTCTCCTCACCCCACGCAGCGAGCGTCGGGTCGGTGGCGAAGCGGTGCGCCACGGCCTCGAAGATCGCATCGCGGTAGGCGAAGGCCTTGTTCTTGGAGACCGGTTTGCCGTTCTCGTCGCGGGCGGTACGGATCTTGTTCTTCAGCGCCTTGACGCGCGGGTTCTCGGCCAGCGGGGTGAGCAGCTGCGGTTCCTCCTCCGACAGCTTCTCCTTGGTGCCGTTGCTGTACATCACCGTGTCGATGAAGTCCATGTGCACGCGCGGGCTGAGGTCCTCATCGCGGGTCGCCAGGGCGATCACCTTGGTGAGGCGCTCGTCGAACCTCTGCTGAATGGCGTCCACGTCGGCCTGGGTGAGCACCTTGTTCTTGATCAGGTAGGCGGCGTAGTTCTTGAGGCCGTCGTGCTTCTCCCACAGCTCCACCTCCTCACGGGTGCGGTAGGAGGATGCGTCCGACGGGGAGTGCCCGGAGAAGCGGTAGGTGATGGTGTCGGTGAGCACCGGTCCGCGACCCGCGTCGAGGAGTTCACGTTTCCGGGCGACGGCGTCGGCGACGGCGAGCGGGTTGAGGCCGTCGACACGTTCGGCGTGCATGGCCTCCGGGTTCACGCCCATACCGACGCGCGCCAGGATGTCGTAGCCCATGGTTTCGCCGGAGGTCTGCCCACCCATGCCGTAGAAGTTGTTGAAGAAGTTGAACCAGATCGGCGGATTGCCCTCCACACCGTCCTTCCACAGGGTGCGGTACTGGTCCATGGCGGCCAGCATCATGGATTCCCAGACGGGGCCGCAGCCCATGGATGCGTCACCGATGTTCGCGATCACGATGCCTGCCCGGCGATTGATGCGCTTGAACAGCGCCGCTCCGGTGGCGATGTCCGCGGAGCCGCCGACGATGGCGTTGTTCGGCATGGAACCGAACGGGGTGAAGAAGGCGTGCATGGAACCGCCGAGGCCGCGGTTGAAACCGGCCTTGCGGGCGAACGTTTCGGCAACGGCACCGTAGAGGATGAAGTTCTCAGCGACATCGGCCAGGTCGTCGGCGGAGACCTGCTCGGCGAAGGAGAGGGTCTCGCCGTCCAGGAATTCCTTCATGATGCGTTCCAGGTCCGCGGCATCGAGTTTGCGGGAGGCGGAGAAACACTTGGCGAGGATCTCGCCGTGGCTGCGGTGGGATCCGAAGACGAAGTCATCGGCCCCGAGCTGCGAGGCCTGCCCCACCACGGCGGATTCCTGTCCGATGCTGAGGTGCGCGGGGCCGCGGTGGTTATACTCCACACCGTTCCAGGCGCCGGTGGTCTTGATGGAATTGAGCATGGTCTCGAAAGAGCGCACGGCGATCATGTCGTGCAGGATGTCGATGAGCCCCTGCTTGCCGTAGCGTTTCAGTTCCGCCTTGAAGTTGGGTTCGTAGGCGTTGACGGGGATCTCGGGCGCCGTGATGACGCCCTTGGCACGCACGTTCGTCGGATCGACGATGAGTGAGCGGGTCATAGTTTTGTTGTCTCTTTTCCTTGTCGATCAGGCCTTGGCCGCCCAGGCGGCCTCGCGGATCAGTTCACTGACTGTGGGATGGGGGAAGACGAGCTGACGCAGGTCGGTGAGGTCCAGTTCGGTTTCCAGCACGGCGGAGGCGCCCCAGATCATCTCGGCCGCATAGCTGCCCAGCACATGAATGCCCAGCACCTGGCGGGTCTCGGCGTCGAGGATGAGTTTGGCCAGTCCCGGGGCCTGGAGACCGTTCTCGGCCACGAACCGACCGGACATGTAGCCGGGGACGCTCGCGGTGATAACGTCGCGGCCCGCCTTCCTGGCCGCGGTCTCGGTGAGTCCGATGCCGGCGCACTCGGGGGCGGTGTAGACAGCCCACGGGACGGTGTGCCAGCGCATCACCTCGCCGCGGCGGTGGGCCTCGGGGTCGAGGATGTTGGCGGCGGCCACCTCGCCCATGCGGTAGGCGGCGTAGGCCAGCAGGCTGCGACCAGTGACGTCCCCGATCGCCCACACGTTCGGCAGGTTGGTGCGCATCCGGTCATCAACGACCACTCCGCGACCGGAGTACTCCAGGCCGGTGTTCTCTGCACCCCAGCCGTCGACTGCGGGCCTGCGCCCGACGGCCATCAACACGTAGTCGGCCTCGACGCTCTCCTCGGCGCCGTCGGCGGTGGTCCAGTTCACCTTTCCACCGTCGATGGATGTGACCCGGCAGCCAAGTTTGAAGGTGACGTCCTTCAGGGCCTTGCGGAGCTGCGCGGCCACGTCGTCGTCGGCGAAGGGGACGATCTCGGGCAGCATCTCGATGACGGTGACCTGCGTTCCGAGCATGGAGTACAGCGAGGCGAACTCCACCCCGATGACGCCGCCGCCGATCACGGCCAGGCGTTCCGGAATCTCCGGCAACGAGAGGGCGCCGGTGGAGTCGATGACCAACGGGTTGTCCTTGGCGCCGGGGATGGGAGGCATCACGGGCACCGATCCGGTGGCGAGGATCACGTGGGTGGCGGTGTGGGTGGTGCCGTCGACGGTGACCTTCCCGGGGCCGTCGAAGGTGCCGTGGCCGTGCACGACGGTGACCCCGGCCTTCTTCTCGGTGGCGGCGACCCCACCGACGAGGGTGGAGACCACCTTGTCCTTCCATTTCTGCAGGGCAGGCCAGTCGATATGGGCGCCGTCGATCTTCACCCCGAACTGGGCTCCGTGACGGGCGTGGTCGTAGGTCTTGGCAGCCCCGAGAAGGGTTTTGGTGGGGATGCACCCCACGTTCAGGCAGGTGCCGCCCAACGAGGCGGCCTCGACGAGGAGCACCTTCTTCCCCGCGTGGCCGAGCCGCTCGGCGGCGATGTAGCCGCCGGGGCCGCCGCCCAGCACGATGACGTCATGGTCGGTCATTGTTCGTCCTCTCAGCTCAGGGCGGCCAGTTCGATGTTCTCGAGGAAGGCCACGAGGTCCTGCAGGAAACGGGCCGCGTCGGCGCCGTCGATGACCCGGTGGTCGGCGGTCAGCGACAACCCGATGCGCTGCTCGACGCGGACCTTGCCCTTCTCATCCGCGTAGGCGCGCGGGAAGATGGCGTCGACGCCGAGGATCGCGGTCTGGGGCACGTTCAGCAGCGGGGTGAAGTGTTCGATGCCGAAACCACCCAGATTGGAGACGGTGAAGGTGGCCCCGCCCAGCAGGTCGGGACTGATACTGCCCTCGATGGCCTGCGCGGCAAGGTCCTTGCAGATCGTGGAGAATTGACCGAGGCTGAGCTGTGAGGCGTTGCGCACCGTCGGGACGAGGAGGCCGCGCGGGGTGTCGCAGGCGAAACCGAGGTGGACCCGCTCGAAAGTGGTCAGCACTCCGTCCTCGAGGTGGGCGTTGTGGGCGGGGTGTTTGGCGGCGGTCCTGACGGCGGCGAAACCGACGAGGTCGCCGATGGTCACCTTGTTCAAGCCGAGCGCCGGGTCAGAGTTCTTCAGCTTCTTGCGCATGTCGAGGAGGCCCTGGGCCCGCGCGGTGGTGGTGTAGGTGAGCTGCGCGGAGCTGGCCAGGGAGTGCATCATCCGCTCGGAGATCACCTTGCGGATGCCCTTCAGCGGGGTGCTTGTGCTGGGTCCGGGGAAGTCCGGGTCGGCTCCCGCCACCGCCACGGGGGCCGGCGTGGGGGTTTCCTCTGCCGGTGCGGCGGGGGCGGCGAGGTCGGCCTGGCTGACACGACCACCGAGCCCGG
>ERZ773014.759-NODE-759-length-21429-cov-7.424254_pt1 | contig 21429 bp, 15 predicted proteins | sample MGYA00580841_ERZ773014 | MGnify/ENA primary metagenome ERZ773014 (study PRJEB29015, sample SAMEA2737989) | human oral metagenome | biome: human oral; feature: human-associated habitat; material: dental | place: China | collected 2067 ...
CCTTCGAGGATTTTGCGACTCAAATCGTTGAGCACATAGTCCTGAATGGCACGTTTAACGGGGCGTGCTCCAAACTCGGGATCATAGCCTAATTCGGCCAAATCATCAATCGTTTCCTTCGTCCAATGCAAGGTGAAGCCCTGTGCAGCAAGCATTTTCTGCACGCGTTTCATTTGCAACTCAACCACTTCACCAATCTCCTCCTTCGTCAAAGCGTGGAAGGTGATGATGTCATCAATGCGGTTAAGGAACTCGGGACGCATCAACTTCGTGAGCTGTTCGCGCGTTGCGTTGCTCGTCATGATGATGATAGTGTTCTTGAAATTCACCAAACGACCTTTGTTATCCGTCAACCTTCCGTCGTCAAGCACCTGCAACAAGGTGTTGAACACATCGGGATGGGCTTTCTCTATCTCATCGAAAAGCACCACACTATACGGCTTACGGCGCACCGCTTCGGTTAATTGTCCACCCTCATCATAGCCCACATATCCTGGAGGTGCACCGATAAGACGCGTCACACTGAACTTCTCTTGATACTCACTCATGTCGATACGTGTCAGCATGTTCTCGTCATTGAAGAGGTATTCGGCCAAAGCCTTTGCCAATTCGGTCTTACCTACGCCCGTCGTTCCCAAGAAAATGAACGACGCAATGGGGCGATTAGGGTCTTGAAGTCCTGCACGACTGCGACGAACGGCATTCGAAACGGCTTCAATAGCCTCGTTTTGTCCAATCACTCTGCGATGCAACTCGGCTTCCAAATGCAAGAGTTTGTCGCGCTCACTCTGCAACATACGGCTCACAGGAATGCCGGTCCAACGGCTCACCACTTCGGCAATATCGTCAGAAGTCACCTCTTCGCGAATTAAAGACTCACCCTGTTGCTTACGAATTTCCTCACGGCGATGAGCAATATCGTCATCAATCTGCTTCATTTCGCCATACCGAATCTCGGCCACACGCTGGTAGTTCCCCTCGCGTTCGGCACGTTCGGCCTCAAGTTTCAGTCCTTCTTTCTTCTGTTTCAACTGCGAAATCTGGTCCACTTCGGCCTTCTGTGCTTGCCAACGAGCACGAAACGCATTCACCTTATCTTTGAGTTCGGCAATCTCTTTTTCCAATAATGCAATCTTCTCGGTGTCGTTCTCGCGCAAAATGGCTTGCCGCTCAATCTCCTTTTGCTTCAGGCTGCGCTCCATTTCATCAAGCTCTTCGGGCACAGAGTCGCGCTCCATACGCAACTTTGCAGCCGCCTCATCCATCAAGTCAATGGCTTTATCGGGCAAGAAACGGTCAGAGATATAACGCTCCGACAGCTGAACGGCCGCAATACAAGCATCATCTTGAATGCGCACATGGTGGTGGTTCTCATATTTCTCCTTCAAACCACGCAGGATACTAATCGCATCTAACTCATCGGGTTCATCGACTTTCACCATCTGGAAGCGGCGTTCCAAGGCTTTATCCTTTTCGAAATACTTCTGATATTCATTCAAAGTGGTCGCCCCAATGGCACGCAACTCACCACGAGCCAAGGCGGGTTTCAACAAGTTTGCAGCATCCATTGCACCTTCACCACCACCTGCTCCGACGAGCGTATGAATCTCATCGATGAACAAAATGATTTCACCATGCGCATTGGTTACTTCCTTAATAACCCCCTTTAAGCGCTCTTCAAACTCACCTTTATATTTCGCTCCGGCCACCAACTGGCCCATATCGAGCGAATAAAGCTGCTTGTTTTTGAGGTTTTCGGGCACGTCACCTTTCATAATTCGCTCGGCCAATCCTTCAACGATTGCCGTCTTACCTGTTCCGGGTTCGCCCACTAAGATAGGATTGTTCTTGGTGCGTCGACTCAAAATCTGCAACACACGGCGAATTTCTTCATCACGTCCTATCACCGGATCGAGCTTACCTTGGCGCGCCTTCTCCACCAAATTAGTGGCATATTTACTGAGCGCCTGGTAGTTTTCATCGCCACTTTGCGATTTCACTTGCTGCCCTTGGCGCAACGATTCAATGGCCTTTCTCACACCCTCTTCCGTGCATCCGGCATCTTTCAGAATACGACCTGCCGTGTGATTGCCTTGCATCAAGGCCAACAAAATAGGCTCTACCGACACAAACTCGTCACCCATTTTCTGCGAAAGCTCCTCAGCTTTGTTCAGCACCTGCACCGAATCGTTGCTCAGATAGGGCTGTCCACCCGAAACTTTCGGCAGATGTTGCAACTCATTGTGCAACGCCATGTCAACAGCTTGCGCATTCACACCGAGCTTTTGGAAAATGAAATGCGTAATATCTTGCACCTTCTCCAAGATTCCTTTTAGCAAATGTATCGGCTCAACACTCTGCTGCTGTGCAGCTTGTGCAGCCTGAACACCCGCTTGAACGGCCTCTTGTGCTTTAATTGTATATTTGTCTAATGTCATACTTTAAACTCCTTTCTTTTGTTTTCCTATACGGATGCAAAGCCGATACCAAGGCTATACACCCGCCAATTTGTCGCTCGCGTACGACATTCTGTCATATATTATACACACTATGCTATGAAAACATGCTGTAATCCACTCATCCAAATGCCGCTTTTCCACTTACTGTTAACGGATAAAAGTAAGAATAGCATTTTGATTACATCTCTTTATATCACAGCAAGATAGCTATACATTCCTATTATTACAAATCCAACAAATTACCAAAACATGCTACACGTTACCTATAATCTGTTTCTCTTATAGATATTTTGAAACATATCTATCTCACGTTTGCTTATACCAAGCCTGACAGCGACAGCCTCCCATTGCTCGATACCCATCATTACTTCACCGATAATTGCCCGGGCTTCTTCCTTGTTAATCATATACTCCTTGCAAGAGTCCAGCAAAATTTGTAAATTCGATTCATTCGTTGACGAATTGATAAGCAGACTTTGATATGTACCGAGCGTAGGATTCAGGTCATAAGCCGGTGCCAAAGTCCATCCTTTTGGAGTAAGCAAGAAACCATGATTACGGAAATGATCATCACAATTACCAATAGCTATATTGAAAGCAACCCGACGATAGAGTTGAAGGATGTTCTCCTTGACATCACAACAATGCTGAAGAATAAAGTCAACGATATCAAGATAGCCGTTTCCACTCCCTGCATCACAACCATCTGTAAGCCCTAATAATGTCATTGCTGATGCAAAGTGGATCCTTTTACCCTCTACAGTGCGGTCAAAACGCTTCGATAGAAACGTATGATACGTATCACCAGAATGAATAACTCTTGTTTCAGCGGCCACAACACCAGCTTCTTTAGCAAGCAGATGACTATGATATTCCCATAAAGCTACATCGTAATCATCCTTCCGTGAAGGGAATTTCGCAACATAAAGGCTCCCTTCTTCATCTACTACAACAGCCTTAGGACGAGCTCCACCCAAAGATGTCCCAGGATGAACAAGTTGCCTGATCCATTTCTTCTCAGGCATAAGGTGCCTTTCTTCACTACGTTCAAACTCCCTACTGGCTACAACCAAGGTGCGAATGTCTGTGATAGGCGGAATGCAAAGATTATCCCTACTGTTAATAAATGCACCTGCTGGTGTTTCCTTAAATCGGAAACCTCCCATACGAGAGAAATCATCTATGCCAATAAGATAGTCGAATGAAGACAAATGTCTTGCCGGACGCCTCTCTTCTTTCGCTTGAATTTGCTCACGACGGTTCAAAAGTGTTCTCCCCCAACGGTCTGGTAATGCATCACAAAAACAGCCAAAGATATCTTTTCCTGGCTGCGTGTACTGTCGACCTGGATAGCTATTGATGTCTGCACTCAAAAAGATACTGCCATAGTTGGCAAGCCATTCCTTATCAAACTCAAAAGAATAGGAGTCTGAACCACGAAGAGATTCATAACCAAGTGTACCTATCAGCATTGGAGATTCCAACCAATCGAAATCACCATACAGCAATAATCTGTTCATTTATTCACCCCTTTTTCGAAGCGCGCTCACGATGTTTGAGCGCAAGATCCTGCAATGCTCGCCCCATTTCGTCCTTCTGTGCCAAGCATAATATATCATCCTCCAACTGCAAAGCATACAGTACGCGCAGATAAATACCGATAGCAACCGTTGGTATTCCTTTTTCTATCCTATTAATCGTAACAGGAGAGCACGTAGCACGCTCTGCTATTTGCGCAATACTCAAATTACGACGCAAACGGGCAAGTTTAATCTGTTCGCCGACCACCTGCATTTTCTGTTCCAATTTGCGGGGAAGTTTTGTTCCCATCGTTGTCTTAACCATATTGTTATATTCAATTCAATGCACAAATATACCACCTTTTATTCATTTTATGATATGTTATGGAGAGAAATATTGTCTTATTCCAATCTTTAACATAAAAGCGAAACCGTGAAAATGAAATACCTCTTCATATTTATGAGCAATACCTCTATTTCAGAATAAACCCTGAAGAAAAGCAACATACGCTTACGTTTACCCACTTTTTAACAAGCTATGATAAGAATTCTTATCTCAAACAGGGGCAAACTCCCCTGGAAATGGTTATATTTGCAGCATGAAGCGCAACAGAAAAAAAATATTATATTTTCTCAAAACAGGGGTATGGTTGGAGGAACAACCCGTGCAACGCAGCAGCTATCGCCTGTTGCTCACCCTCCTACGCAAACTCTATATTGCCCTAAAGCTGTTCATTGAGCGCGGCCATTCCGACTATGCCGCCCAACTTTCGTTTAGCACCATCTTGGCCATCGTACCCATCTTTGCACTCATTTTGGCCATCGGTCGCGGCTTTGGTTTAGCCAACTACATCGAAAACTCGGTGAAAGACTGGCTCAACAGCCAACCCGAAGTGGCCAATTTCATCATTCATTTCTCCAACGCCTATTTAGAACATGCCCGCACAGGCCTATTCATTGGCATCGGCATCCTCTTTATGTTGGGCAGCATCATCAGCCTCATCTACAATATTGAGCAAGTGTTCGACAGCATTTGGCAGGTGAAAAGCAAACGCAGTCTACGACGCATCGTGTCAGACTATCTATCGATGATCTTCGTCGTACCCATCATTCTCATCATTTTATCGGGCTTGAGCATCATCGCCAACACCACAAACGCCGAACTACAACAATTCATTTTCTTAGGCCCCATCTCGCAAGTGTTGGTGCAGTTCCTGCCGTTCTTTGCCCAAATGATGATTTTCTTAGGCCTTTTTATCGTCATGCCCAACACCCATGTCAAGGTAGTTCACGCCCTGTTTCCAGCCGCTTTAGCCTCCCTTTTGATGCTCATGCTGCAATGGGCTTACGTGCATTCGCAAATCTTTCTCACCAGCTATAACGCCATTTATGGCTCATTAGCCGCCCTTCCTCTGTTCATGTTGTGGATGCATCTATCGTGGTATATCCTGCTGTTTTGCACCGAATTGTGCTACATGAGCCAAAACCTTGACAACTATGATTACATGATCAAGCCCAGCGAAATCAGCGAGCATACCCGCCGGCATATTGCCCTTTTGGTCATCACACAAATCATTAACCGCTTCAAAACGGGAGAAAAAGCGCCCTCACCGGTTGAACTCAAACAACAAACCCACATCCCCATCCGCCTCATTAACGATGCCCTTTATCGGCTGCAAGGGGCACAACTCATCGTCGAGGCCAATCTTTTAGACGACAACGAGCAGCGTTTTCTCCCCTCACAAGCGCTGAAACGCCTACCCATCGGGCAGATTATCGAACAATTAGACACCGCATGTGCCGACAAACGCAAGGACAAACGCATGCAGGTTTTGGCCACTTTAGACCCGCAAACAGAAGCGATGCTACACGAAGTGCGGCAGGAAGCACTCCAAAAGTTAAATCAGAGTCATGACTTTTAAAAGCCTTTGGCAACAACTTCTGCCGCAATATGATGCACGCGAAGCGCAGGCTGTGGTGCGGTTAGCCTTAGAAACGCTCTTCGGTTTCACGCTCACCGACCTCTATACCGGTGCGCTTGACAGGCTCAACCCTGCGCAAACGCAACAGCTTTCAGCCCTCATGCACCGATTGAAACACGGCGAACCCGTGCAATATGTGTTGGGAAAGGCTTGGTTTTGTGGCCGCCCATTCATCGTCAATTCCCACGTGCTCATCCCCCGACCCGAAACAGAACAGCTTTGCCAACGCCTCATTTCGCTGTTCACTCAGCCCTATTGCGCCTTGCAACCGCCTGCACCTCGCCACGGGTTAGACATCGGAACCGGCAGCGGTTGCATTGCAATCACCTTGGCACTCGCCCTTGATAATATCGCAATGCACGCGTGGGACATTTCAAGTGATGCACTGCTCACCGCACGAGCGAATGCACATTGCTTGGGCGCACAGGTGGATTTCGTGCTCCAAGACGCCCTCTTGGCAGCCGAAAATGCCGATAACAGCCCGCAATACGACTTCATTGTCTCTAATCCACCCTACATTTGCGAGTGCGAACAAGCCGACATGGCACCACAGGTGTGGGCACACGAGCCCTCAACGGCACTCTTTGTGCCCAACGATCAGCCCTTGCTTTTCTACCAAGCCATCGCTGACTTTGCCGCAAAACAACTCAAAAGCGACGGCTTGTTGGCGTTTGAAATTAACCCACTTCATGCCGATGCGCTCTACACCTTATTATATAAAGGCCCCTTCTACGATGTCGAAATCACCCCAGACCACTACGGCAAACAACGCTTTGCCTGGGCAAAAAAACAATAAGACACAGCAAGAACAATGGAATACGAGAGACAACTGAAAAAGAAAACAAAAGAGATGACCGAGGAACAGGCACTGCAACGCCTGTCAGCCCTTTGTGCAAAAGGGGAGCATTGCACCTATGAAATGGAAGAAAAACTGCGTAAATGGCAAATCGACGAGGCGGCACAAGCCCGCATCATGGCCTTTCTCACCGAGAAGAAATTCATTGATGATGCCCGCTATTGCGAGGCTTTCATCCAAGATAAACTGAAATATAACGGTTGGGGACGACGAAAAATAGCACAAGCACTCTATTTAAAACATATTGACAGCAGCATTTCCGAGCCCTTGTTGGATGAGATTGCAGACGATCTCTATATGGAGAAACTGCGCCCATTGGTCGAGAAAAAATGGAAATCTATCAAGGCACGCAACGATTATGAGCGCGCCATGAAGCTCATTCAATATGCCATGGGACGGGGCTTCGACATCGATCTCATTCGAAAGTGCATTCAGGAAATGGGCGAAAAGACCGACGAAGACGCTGATTGCTAAACCCAACGAAACCATGAACCCGCTGCTTTCCACCCCACTCCATACCGTCTTGCAACAGCTACGCGCCTTGAGCAACCTGTTGTTCCCACGCTATTGCGCCATCTGTGGAAAGCGATTAACGACCAACGAGATAGCCTTGTGCATCACCTGTAATTGGCATTTGCCCCGCACCTATCAACACCTCACCCCACGCGACAACCTGCTTTGCCGCCTCTATTGGCGCAAAGTGCCCATCGAACGAGCGGCAGCCTGGTTCTACTATGCAGCAAAATCGCCCGTCAGCAAGGCCATCTACACCATGAAATACCATCATCGTGCCGTCATAGGCGAACAATTAGGCTACATGATGGCCAATGAAATGGCACCCGAAGGCTTCTTCGACGGTGTGGATTGTCTTATCCCTGTGCCACTCACCCCGGCGCGAAAACGCCAGCGAGGCTACAACCAAAGCAGGTGTATTGCAGAAGGTGTGGCACGCATCACGGGCATCCCTATCTTAGACAAAGTGCTCATCAGAACATACTTTGCAGGCAGTCAGACAAAGGCTGATGTGCAAATGCGACAAAAAAATGTGCAACACGCATTTCAATTAACCCGACCACAAGCCATCAAAGGGCGCCATGTGTTGCTCATTGACGACGTAGTGACCACGGGAGCCACCACACTTGCCTGCGCCAAAGCATTGGCTGAAGCCGAAGGTGTCGTCATCAGTGTGCTCGCCTTGGGTGTGGTAAAAGAATAAAGGGCAAATAGGTTGCCAACCAAAAGTAATGCAATTACCCGCCAATGACGATGCTTTTATGCACAAATCTCTACCACATTGCAGCACAAAAGCATTGCTTTTAAAAAAGCGTTTCAGGGCACAACGGCACCAAAGGCGCATTGACCACAAAAAACATCAGCGTGGCGAGGGAGATAAACGCCCTGACCACGCTGACATTTTTACATTCTATTCAGAACGAACAGAGGGCTAACAAGTCAGCTGTTGCACGCAGATGAGGGTTAAACCTTATCTAAAACAAACCGCTCTACCACGTAGGCCACGCCATCTTCATCATTGGATAGCGTCACAAAATCGGCAGCAGCCTTCACGCTGTCCACGGCATTAGCCATGGCAATTCCCAAACCCGCATAGCGAATCATCGACAAATCGTTCTCGCCATCGCCGCAAGCCATTACCGCTTCGCGTGCAATATGCAGGTGTTGTGCCAACCGACTGAGCGAGTCTCCTTTGTCAATTCCTTTGGGAACGCACTCTAAAAACTCGGGCATCGAACAATAAACATCCATGCGATGGCTCATTGTGGCGCGCAGTTTAGCTTCTAAAGCGGCCACCTTTTCGCGCTCACCCACAATCAAACACTTGTTGACAACGTTGTCGGTGCGCGTCCAAAAGTCGGGCTGATGGATAATGGTTGAACGGTTGATGCGCCCTTCTAATTGCACTTCGGGATTGCTATCGTCGGTGGTTATCATGCCCCCTTTCTGGTGAACGAGGATGTTTAACCCCGCCTTCAAGGCCTCATCGTGCAACAAAGGCACCAAGTCGCCATCCAACTTGCGCTCGTAAACCACTTCATCCGTGTGGCAATCAATCACCTTTCCACCATTATAGGCCAAGATGAAACCGCCCGTCTTGTCCAGCGAAAGCTCATCGGCCAAAGGACGAATGCCATAACTCGGACGCCCCGAAGCCAACACAATCTTCACCCCTTTGGCTTGGGCTGCCTGTAAAGCCGATAGAGTACGCGGACTAATGACCTTCTCACTATTGGTCAAAGTGCCGTCAAGGTCGAGCGCAAGGAGTTGATAGTGTTGTTCCATCAGCAACCTGTTCCATCAATACTACATGCAGGCCCCTCGGGCATGGGCTCCAAACCAACCTCTGCTGACGACAAGGTTACGCTGCCATCCTCGCGCACATAGCACGGAATACCCACGTCACCAATCTTCTTTGCCTCATCAAAAGCGGGATGATGCTCGCGCAAATCTAAAAATTCTTTGAGGTTGTGAACGTGCTTGCCAATATCAATGATCTTGAAATTGGGATTTCCTTCTACCTGCTTCTCTACATAAGTGCAGTAAGGACAGGTCTGCATGACATACATCTTAATCATAATCTTTCTGTTTTAATGAAACTTATTGTAAATAGGCAAATGCTATGCCCCATGATTTTTGCGTGCAGGTTGCCCTGCATCAGAATGTTTTTTCGAAGGCCAAACGGTCGCCTCGAGGACCATAACTCACGCTGCCACACGCCTGATAGCCCATTGCTTGGAGCAAATACAACATGGCGTGGTTGTCGAAATGGGTATCAACCTTTATCGAATAGATACCCTGGGCACGACAAAGGGCTTCACACTCGGCAAAGAATTGCTTGGCCAAACCGCGCCCACGTGCCTGCAAAGCAATGGCCAAACGATGGATGACACCATATTTTCCATGCGTCAACCAGTGAGCAGTGGGCTGCAAATAGGCCGTTTCGCCCTGCAAATCGAGCACCCCATAGGCCAAAATCGCATCGCCTTCTGCAAGGAGATAGGCCTTGTGGGCTGCAATATCCTGCTCGATAATGGTGCGTGTGGGATAGTGTTTGTCCCATTGTTGCTTGCCTTCGGCCATCATGTTGTTGCGCGCATCATCCACAATTTGCCAACAGGCAGCAACGTCCTGCGCCTTAGCTTGGCGGAAAAGAATGGAGTGTTGCATTGTCTTTTTGCTGCAAAAATAAAGGTTTCAAAGTGAAATAGCAAATATTTATGCCGCATTCTCTATGTTATTCATGGAAAGAATATGCTTGTCCTTTCAATGTTTTATACTATCTTTGTCCCCATGAGCAACGCTTTTATCCCCGATGCCTCGCAAGAATTGGTGCTAAACCTCACTGAAGGGTTCCATCTTGTGTTGGCTCCTCCCGGCTGTGGAAAGACACAAATCTTGGCCGAACGACTCAAAAAGGCGTGCGAAGCGGGTGTGCCTTTTAGCGAAATGCTGTGCCTCACGTTCACCAATCGTGCGGCACGCGGCATGCAAGAGCGTGCGTTGCCGATGCTTTCGCTAACCGATGAAGCTCCGTTCATGGGCAATGTGCATCGGTTTTGCTCCCATTTTTTGTTTGAAAAAGGGCTCATCTCGGCCGCCACATCGGTGGTTTCGGACGACGATTTGCTGAGCATTCTCTGTGGATTTACAGGCGAAGACGAAAATGCTGTGGCTGCGAATCCGCGCCGAAAAAGCATGTATATGGAGGTGATGTTTTTGGAACATCTGCTCTTTCAGATTGAAACACAGCAGCCAAAAGCACTGCGTTTGCATCCCGATTGCCTCAACCGCGAAGACATCATGGCGCTAAGAGCGCTCTGCAAAGCTGCACAACAGGAATTTACGCCTGCGACATTGTTGGATATTTACGCCCACACCGACGTGTATAGCGAATATACTTTCGACGCTGGCACACAGGTTTTGGTGGGTCGACTGCTGCAAAAAATGCGGTTGGCATGGCAATATCGCCGCTATAAAAAGGAGAATTTGCTCATCGATTTTGAAGACATTCTGCTCTTAGCCTATGAAAATCGCGACTTGTTACCACACTATTCGTGGATACAAGTAGACGAGGTACAGGACCTTAATCCGCTGCAATTAGCCATCATCGATGCGCTGACGGCCGACGATGGCGTGGGGAAGCCATGCGTATTGTATTTGGGTGACCCGCAACAAAGCATCTTTTCGTTCATGGGTGCCAAGCTCTCTACGCTCGAGTTTCTGCGCCAACGTTGCGCAGGACAGGTGCACACACTAAGCTATAACCACCGTTCGCCGAAATATTTGTTGGATGTTTTCAACGCTTATGCCACGCAACAGCTGCACATTTCGCCCGAACTGCTGCCCACAACGCAGTTCAATCCGCCCACTACGGGCGACGAATTGCTGTGCATGCCCTCAACAACTTTCGACGAAGCCTATCGTGATGTGGCACAACAGGCAGCGACTTGGCTGCAACGTTTCCCCCAAGAACGCACAGCAATCATTGTGAATGCCAACGCCGATGCCAACGAAGTGAGCAGGGCTTTGCACGAGATGGGGGTGCCACATTTTAAGATTTCGGGCGACGATTTGTTCAATCAGCCGGCCATGAAATTGCTCTTTGCCCATCTCACCGTGATGAACGATGCCCTAAACTTCTTGGCTTGGTCGCGTATTGTGCAAGGAACGCAGGTGTTTCAGACGCCTACTTCTGCCCGCAATTTTGTGCAAGCGTGCGGCCAACGTGCATTGCTATTGCCCGATTTGCTGCGCAACGACGACGCAACCTACGTGCAACGGTTTGTCCATGCCTATGAAAACGGGGTGATAACCATCTTCGACACCGAGACAACGGGGCTCGATATACTGCACGATGACATTGTACAAATTGCGGCAGTGCAAATCAAACAAGGAGAAATGGTGCCCGGTTCACAGTTTTGTGTTTATATAGAAACCCATCGAACCATCCCCGAAATGCTGGGCGATGTGGTCAATCCGATGATTGAAGCACGCCGACATCAGCCGCTTGTTGCACGGGAAAAGGCACTGCAAATGTTTATGGATTATGCGCAAGGAACAACGCTCTTGGGACATAATGCCGACTATGATGTGCACATTTTGACAGCCAACTTGCAGCGCGATTTGCCCCACTATACCGACCTTTCGCTGTTGAATAACTATTTCGACACGCTGCTGTTGGCCAAACTTTTGCGACCGGGTTTGCGACAATACAAACTCAAACATCTGTTAGAGGTGTTGCATTTGGCAGGCGAAAACAGCCACTTAGCCGATGCCGATGTCGCAGCTACACACGAATTAACACGCTATTGCTATCGCAAGGCATTGGACATTGTGCCCCAACAGCAACAGTTTTTGGCGCAAGAGCGGGTGATGGCGCGCCGGAGAACATTGCGCAACAACTACCAACCGCTGTGGAAACACACGCAAGCGCAGTTGTGGTTGCAAGGCAAAGCGGCCGTCACCTTGAGCCAAGCGCTGCGCGAAGCCTATGAATTGTGCTTGCAAATGGAACTCTTTCAGCCTGTGGAATATTTCCAAACAGTGGTGCGCTATGTTGAACAGGGATTGCAAAAGGAGGATGAACAGCAACCGTTGGCCGTGCAACTGAGCGCACATTGCATGGAATTGAACACGCTTAAAGAGACCGATTTGTGCAGCAAGGGTGTGGTAGACGAGCCGGTTTTTGTGACAACGCTGCACAAAGCTAAGGGCTTGGAGTTTGAAAATGTGTTGGTGTTTGACGTGGTAGAAGGGCGCTATCCCAACTATTATCACCAGCACGACCCTGCACAAGTGGCCGAGGATGCACGCAAATTCTATGTGGCTATCACGCGCACTCGCAAACGATTGATCATTCATCACCGCACAGTGCGCATCGATAGTCGCGGACAACGCCACGAGATTGCCCCTTCACGCTTCATCGTTCCGCTGGCACCTTGGTTGCATTTCTTACCGCTTCCACCCGATTCTTCGGCTGAAAACGGATTTTTCTAACGCACTTCTTTGCCCACTTTCTCGCAGAAAACACGGGGAGAAGTATCGAAAAAGGCTGAAACCGAGCAGTCGATTTCAGCCTTTTTTAGCGATGACAGCAATGCAATGAACTACTTTTTCATGTCAAAGCCCATGCGAATGCCATCGTAGTTTTGGCTCAATGTGCCCAAGGTTTGCAACGCTTCGTTGCCCGAAAGCTTCGCCACCTTTTGCGCTAAGGCAAGCAGTTTCTGCGATTCGAAGAGGAAACTCATGCCTGTTGCCGTCTTTTTTACATAGACAGGGACGGTGAGTAGCATCGTTTTCAGCACCACTTGTTGCGTTTTACTGTTGAAAGTCCATGTGCCATTGAACGACTGTCCATAGAGCTTTCCCTTGAATTTCTTATCGTTAGTGAAGGTGAACTGCGTATTGCTTTGCTGAATTCCGGCCTGCTGGAAATAGCTTTTCAGCTTATCTTTCGCCTGCACAGCAGCCAGTTCGCCACCTGCTTTTGCGAGTACATTGTTGCTGGTGAAGGCCACTCCGGGCTCGTCATACGTCCAAGTAGCGATGAGATTGCGCTCGGTTACCTTGTCAGTTCCCAACACACTGTTGAGCACATTGCCGGCAGTTTTAGCCTTATTGTTGTTACCAAGAATACCCATAATGCTGCCCGTGATGTCCTTTTGCGGTGCAGCTTGGGCAGCCATGCCGCCCATACATACCAAAGAAATGGCCAACACTGCGGCCGGCCATTGTTTTTTATTCATCTTCATTTATATTTAGTTTGAAAAATATTGCTTATCTGCGGTTGAAGATGCGCAGCAGATAGAGGAAGAGGTTCACGAAATCTAAATAGAGATCTAATGCGCCCACGAGGGCAAGTTTTTGTGAATTTTCGCTCAAATCGGGTGCCGCTGCCAACTGATGTTTGATTTTTTGACTGTCCCAAGCGGTGATCCCGATGAAAACAGCCACGCCAATGTAGCTCACAACATAATCGAACATGACGCTCTTGAAGAAGAAATTGGCCAACGAAGCAATGATGAGTCCAAACAAAGCCATGTAGCACATGCTGCCGATGGTGGAGAGATCGCGCTTGGTGAAATAGCCAAAAGCGGCAGTTACACCAAAGGTTCCGGCCGTGATGAAGAACGTTTTGATGATGGCAACAGAATCAAAAACCACAAAAATTGCCGACAACACGGCTCCATTGAGCACCGAGAACAGTGCAAACATGAGCGTTGTCATGGCCAATGAGCGGTTTTCTTTATCAACACTTTTGCTGATTTTCCACACCAATACCAACTCCACAATGATGATACCCCAAAAAACTATCTCGCTACTGAATATCAAATTGAGCAGATTAGGCGATGTAGCTACGCCATAACCCACAATGCCACTGATGGCCAAAGCAAACACCATCCAGGTATAAACCTTGCGCATGAGCGCGGGAAACGCCTGCGAAACCTCGAAGGTGCGCGTGGAAGATTCTTGTTCGTTCACACGATTTTCAAAATCATTGTAATTCATATTCTTTTCTCCTTATTTTTAATTGTCACTTGTTGACCGTTGAATTTGTCTGTGTGCAAAAATACACTTTTCTGCAACGATAAGCAAATTAAATGCCATTTTTTAAGATTTGCCCCCACGAACCATCATCCTTGCCCGCACTATTGCTCGCATTTGCGCCGATATTCCAACGGACTACAGCCCAAATGGTCTTTCACATATTTGCCGAAAAAGCTGGTGTTGGGGAAACCCAAACGATGGCTTATCTCCTTCACACTAAGGTCGGTTGTGCGCAAATAATTGGTGATGGCCGACAAGGTGTACTCTTGTATCCACGCATTGGCCGTGCGTCCCGAGTTCTTTTTGCTAATGATGGTGAGGTATTTCGCCGAGATACACAGCTGCGCCGCATAGTCATTCACCGTTTGATGCTTTGCTTCGGTGGTTTGCAACAGTTCTAAAAAGCGGTTAAACAGCGACACATTCTGCTTCGGAACAACAGCTTGTTCGCCCGTATGCAGCTGCAACACATGACAAAAACTAATGAGCACCGAACTGATGAGCCCGCGAATCACGTCGGTTTTATATTGCTTGTCGAGATTGGTTTCGGCCTTATAATCTAAACAAAGGCGCAACAAGTCGCAGGTTTTCTGATAGAAATCGAGCGGTTCGCCCGTCATATCCACCACACGCAGCTTATTCATATAGACGAATTGGTTCCACACCTTAATATAATCATTCAACGCTATCTGCAACAAGCGGCTGCTTATGCAAATGGCTTGATATTCGAAATCGGGCGAAATGAGAATGTTCTCTAATGACATTTCGGGCGGACAAATGAAGATTTGACAGGCATGTATCTCATATTGTTCGCCATTGACGCTGATTTGCGACATGCCTTTCGAGCAATAGGCCAACAAATTCATGTTGGTATAGACGGCATTGGGCTCGGCCAAAAGCTTCACATTATCAATCACCACCAAATCATCGTCGATGTATTGCGGCACAATATTCATTTCTTCGGCCTGTTGTTTCACCAATAATTCCCTTTCGGTTGTTCTATTCTGCATCATTGTTTGCTACATTTTACATTATTGTTTCCTATTCGGACACAAAATTACAGCAAAACAAGGAGAAATAATGTTTTATTGAAGAACAAATGCTTTTTATTTCGATACATGTTCCGATATAAAACATTCTCATGCATATCTCAAACGTTTATGGTAGGCTTTATATGTCTAATTTTGCACCACTGACAACAAAATAAGGAGCATATATATGATGAAAACGAGAACAATGCTTGTTGTGTCGGCCTTCATGGTGCTGGCAACCTCGTGCAACAAGTCAACAACCAACGACGACAACCCCATCAAGGTGAAAACCATTTTGGCTTCGGCCACGCCGGATTGCGATGCCAACAGCTATTCGGGCACCATCGAAGCGCAAAATGGTATCAGCCTAAGTTTCCCTGTTGGCGGCACCGTGAAGCAGTTTAACTGCGTCGAAGGAGCGCAGATTAAGAAAGGACAGCTGCTGGCTGTGCTGGATGCTACTACGATGGGCAACCTCGCTTCGGCCTCTTCGGCCACCGTAGGGCAAGCACAAGCGGCCTTAGCGCAAATGGAACTGTCGGCCGAACAGGCTGCCGACGCCTATAAACGCATGAAACTGTTGCACGATAATGGGTCGCTACCCGAGATAAAATGGGTAGAGGTGCAGACCCGTTATCAGCAAGCTAAAGATGCCGTGAGGTTGGCAAAAGCCACCGTTCAGGCTGCTAAGGCACAAAAGAACATCTCGCAAAAGAACCTCAGCGACACACGTCTTTACGCTCCTTCGGCCGGTTTTCTGTCGAAAAAAATCACCGAAGTGGGGCAAAACGTGGCGCCCGGGCAGCCCGTTGCAACGCTGGTTGACATTCAACAGGTGAAGGTTAAGATCAATGTTGCAGAGGATGACCGCGCAAAAATACATGTGGGACAGACGTTTCGCTTCACGGTTTCCTCACTTCCCGGCAAGACTTTCGTAGCCCATGTGACGGAGATTGGCGTGGCAGCCGACCCCATTACGCGCTCGTATGAGGTGAAGGCTGTGGCCGACAATGCGCAACATCAACTGCTTCCGGGCATGGTTTGCGACGTCAAAGTGCAAGCCACTGCACCCTCCTCAGCCATCATGTTGCCCGCCAACATCATCCAAATCGATTTCGACAATCGCCCCTTCGTGTGGACCGTTGTAAAAGGAATGGCTCACAAAACCTATGTAATTATCGGGCAAAGTGCAGGAGATTACGTGCAAATTACTACTGGATTGTCGACTAAAGACATAGTAATTGTTGAGGGACAGCAAAAGGTGAGCAACGGCATGCGGGTGGAATGAGCCGCCAAAGGCCTTTGCAAAACGAAAGCACAGCATGTGGACAGAAGTTGAAACAACAAGGAAAAATGCGTTCGGGCGCGCCCGAACATCTGTTGCGCCTTGCAATAATACTTCGGGAACGCCCGAACATCTGTTGCAAGGTTGCAAGAACATTTCGGGCGCCCCCAACCACTTGTTGCACGTTGCAACAGCATTTCGGGCACACCCGAAGCCTCGTTGCAAGGCGCAACAGCATTTTTCGCCTGCCAAAAGCATGGCGTGCGACGCAAGAACAATAAAATAAGGGTAGAAGAGCATGAATAAAAAACGAAACATAGTAGAATGGGCGATGCACTATCGCCAAATTGTTATTCTCATCACCGCTGTGCTGGTAGCCTTCGGTATGTTTGCATTGAGCAAGATAAACAAGAACGAATTTCCCGACTTCACCGTGCGACAAGGTGTGGTGGTGGCCGTTTATCCCGGTGCAACGGTCAACGAAATGGAGGAGCAAGTGACCCAACCTTTGGAGAATTACATCTTCACTTATAAAGAGGTGAAGAAGGAGAAGACGAAATCCTACACGCGCAATGGGCTGACGATTGTACAGGTTGAGCTCAACGATGATATTGATGGCGCCGACAAAGAGAACTTTTGGAGCCGCTTTAAGTTGGGTGTTCAGCAGTTCAAGTCCTCGCTTCCGTCGGGCGTTTTGGTGCTACAAGTGCAAGATGACTTTGGCGATGCGTCGGCATTGCTCATCACCATGGAGAGTAACGAGAAAACCTATCGCGAGCTGAATGATTATATGGACGACCTGAAAGCGCGTCTGCGCCACATCGAAAGCGTGGGAAGACTGAGCGTTTATGGCGGTCAACAAGAGCAGATCAGCGTGTATGTCGACACCCGCAAGTTGGCACATTATGGCATTGGGCAGTCGGTTTTGTCCTCGGCCTTGATGACCAAGGGCTTCAATATCACGGCCGGCACGCAGGCAGCTCCGCAATATGAGGCTCCCATTCATGTGAGCCGATCGCTCAACATGGTGAACGATGTGGAGCAACTCATTGTCTATGCGGGCCCCGATGGCAACGTGGTGCGCGTGAAAGATGTGGCTGTTGTGAAGCACGAATATGCCACTCCGTCGAGCTTTGTCACCAACAATGGCAAGAAATGCTTGGTGCTAAGCGTTGAAATGAAGAAGGGACGCAGCATCACCGACATGGGTGCCGACATCAAAACGCAGTTGGAAGCGTTCCAGAAAACGCTACCCAAAGAGGTGACCATGTTTACCATTACCGACCAAAGTCAGGTGGTAGGCGACTCGGTGGTGAACTTCTTGAAAGAGCTTTTGATTGCCATTATCGCGGTGGTCATCGTGGTTGTGCTGCTCATGCCAATGCGTGTGGCGTTGGTTGCAGCGAGCACCATCCCCATTTCTATCTTCATTTCGTTGGGGCTGTTCTATGCGTTTGGCATCGAATTAAACACCGTAACGCTGGCAGCTTTGATTGTAACCTTGGGCATGATCGTCGACAATTCCATCGTTATCATCGACAACTACATGGAATTGATGGCCGAAGGCATGAGCCGTTGGGACGCCAGTATCAAGAGTGCGCGCCACTTTTTTAAATCAATTCTCACGGCTACGCTGGCCATTTCCATCACGTTCTTCCCCTTGTTGCTCACGATGACGGGCATGTATCACGACTTCCTGCTGCTCTTTCCGTGGGCCATCTTGATTGTGTTGCTTGTCTCACTCGTCGTAGCCGAGCTGATTACGCCCTTCTTGCAGTTCTATTTCATTCGCAAACCGATAGAAGAACGTTTGGGCAAAGATGGGCAACCGCGCTTCTCTTTCATGAACCTCATGCAGACTTATTTCGACAAACTCATCGACTTTTGCTTTCGTCATCCTTATGGTGTCATAGGATCTGCCGTCGCTTCGGTGGTAGTTGGTGCCCTATTGATGATGGTTTTGCCACAGAAAATGATGCCAACTGCCGAGCGAAACCAGTTTGCAGTGGAGATTTATTTGCCGACAGGTGCGTCGTTAAAACGTACGGAAATGATTGCCGATTCATTGGAACATATCTTGCGTAAAGACAAGCGTGTGGTGTCGATTGCCTCGTTTAAAGGCACGTCTTCTCCACGCTTCCAAACCAGCTATGCACCGCAGTTTGGTGGCAAAAACTATGCACAGTTCATCGTTAACACCGCGGATAGCAAGGCCACGTTGGGCGTTTTGCACGACTATCGTATGAAATATACCAACGCTTTCCCAGGGGCTTACGTGCGTTTCAAGCAGCTTAATTATAGCGCTGAGGGCAACTCTGTGGAGCTTCGCCTATCGGGTGACGACCCAAAACAGCTGCAACAAACGGCCGATAGCCTCACAACTGTGCTGCGTGCAAACGACAAACTCATCTTAGTGCGCAACGATATGAACGAACCTTTGCTCACTACCGACATCCAACTCGACGAGCAAAAGGCCAATCGTTTGGGCGTGAACAACGCGTTGGTTGAGCTGACTATGGCCACAAGATACAATCAAAGTGGCATTCCTGTGGCCACGATTTGGGACGGAGATTACGGCATGCCCGTGACATTGAAGAGCGATAAGGCCGACGAAGCCTCCATCAACGACTTGCAAGATGAACCGATTCCCGTCATGGGTGGCGTGAAAACGGTGCCGCTTCACCAAATAGCTAAGGTGAAACCGCAATGGGAAGTGGGGCAAATTTGCCATCGTAACGGCCAGCCTACCATCACGATTATGGCCGATGTGGTGGATGATGTGAACGTGATGAACGTAACAACAAAGTTGCAAAAGCAAATACAACCCGACAAACTCCCTGCCGGAATCACGATGGCTTGGGGCGGAGAATATGAGCAAGCCAACGAGGCTAATCCGCAAATCGTCAACGGATTGCTTATCAGTGTGGTGGTGATTTTCTTCTTAATGCTCGGCCACTTCCGCAAAATCAGCACGGCCTTCTTGCTGCTACTCTCGCTCACCTTGGTGGTTTTCGGCACGGCTATGGGCGTATTAATCCCCGGAGGCGCCTTCTCTTTGACGTGCTATCTCGGCGTTATCTCGCTCATGGGCATCCTTGTGCGCAATGCAATCATCATGTATGACTATGCCGAAGAGCTGCGCGAAACGGAACATCTCTCCGCACATGAGGCCATACAGCTGAGCGCCAAGCGACGCATGCGCCCCATATTCCTCACATCGGCCGCCGCATCTATGGGCGTTGTGCCAATGATGTTGGGCGGTTCGGGCCTGTGGGCACCAATGGGTAACGTCATCTTCTTTGGCACAATGATCACGATGTTGTTCATCCTCACCGTGCTTCCCATTGCCTATTGGCTGACGATGAGCGGCTCTACCCGGAAACGACAAGCCAGCTTGGAGTTTGAAGCGCAATAACAAAACCCCACAATGCAAAAGAACATGCACCATAAAAAGAAATCAACAATGAACAGAAAGATAACCCTTGCCGCCATGCTGCTCGCTGCATGTGCGGCACAAGCACAACAAATGCTCACCCTGCAACAGGTGAAAACGCTCGCACTGCAACACAACATTCGCATGAAAACGGCTGACAACGCCGTGCAACAGGCGCGCCAACAAAAGCAAGAAGCACTGACAAACTTTTTCCCACAAGTGAGTGCTGTGGGCATGGGTTTTAAGACTTCGACCGAAGCAATGAAGACCGATGTGCACTTGTCCGACCTGCTTCCGTCGTCGTTGGCAGCCGCTATTCCGCCGGCTATCGCAGGGATGCTGCCCTCAACCATTCCCTTTTCCATGATCAACAAGGGCGTGATGGCCGGCGTAATGGCTGTGCAACCCGTCTTTGCCGGCGGACAAATCGTCAACGGAAACAAGCTTGCGCAAGTGGGAGTGGCAGTGAGTGAGCTGCAAAAGCAAGTATCGGCCAACGCCGTAACACTGCAAGCCGAGCAATATTTCTGGCAAATCGTCGCCCTGAAAGAGAAGCAAAAGACCCTCAAGGCGGTGGAAGAGATGCTGAAAAAATTAGAGAAAGATGCCGATGCAGCGGTGAAAGCGGGCGTCGGCATGCGCAATGACCTGCTGAAAGTGCAACTCAAAGAAAACGAAATCGAGAGCAACAAACTCAAATTGGCCAACGGATTGAAGCTCGCACGCATGGTGCTGGCGCAATATATCGGGGCCGAAGACGACATTGATGTGCGCACAACCATCGACCCTTCAGTGCTTCCAGCCAGCCCTTTGCTCAAGGTTGACGACGCACAAGCCGTGGCTTCGACACCCGAATACCAGTTGTTGCAAAAGCAAGTTGAGGCCACCAAGCTGCAACGTCGTATGGAAGTGGGCAAGCAACTGCCGAAGGTGGCCATCGGGGTGGGTTATAATTATTACGACATGCAGCGCGGCATGAAAAATAATTTCGGTGCAGCTTTCGCCACAGTCTCGGTGCCTATCTCGCAATGGTGGGGCGGATTGCACGCCATTAAGCGCAAACGGCTGGCCGAAGAGAGCGCGCAACAGCAACTGACCGACAATGCACAGCTGCTGAAAATTCGCATACAAAAGAATTGGAACGACCTCGACGATGCCTACAAACAGTTGCTCTTGGCCAAGAAAGGCATCGACCAAAGCGAGGAAAACCTGCGCCTCAACCGCAATTTCTATCAGGCAGGAACCATCACAATGAACGACCTTCTCGATGCACAGCAGCAATTTCAACAGAGCCACG
>ERZ773014.764-NODE-764-length-21365-cov-23.142609_pt1 | contig 21365 bp, 19 predicted proteins | sample MGYA00580841_ERZ773014 | MGnify/ENA primary metagenome ERZ773014 (study PRJEB29015, sample SAMEA2737989) | human oral metagenome | biome: human oral; feature: human-associated habitat; material: dental | place: China | collected 2067 ...
TCCGAGGCGCTGCGGCAACTCCAGCAGCGGCTGGCGGAGGTGGAAAACCAGCGCACCGCCCTGGCAGCGGAGCTCAGGCAGCAGGTGGAGGGGGTCCGGGTCTCCGGCGAGGCGGTGAGGAAGGAAGCGGCATCGCTGGCGTCGGCACTGCGGGCCCCTCACGTGCGGGGCGCCTGGGGTGAGTCCAGTCTGCGGAGGATCGCGGAGGTCGCGGGGCTGGTGGAGCACTGCCATTTCGAGACCCAAACCAGCTACACCTCCTCGGAGGGCAACCGGCTACGCCCCGACATGCGCATCGACCTGGACGGGGGCCGGGCGGTGTTCGTGGATTCGAAAGTGCCCCTGTCAGCCGTGCTGGAGGCCTGCCAGGCCGAGGACGAGGAGGAACGCGCCGCGCACCTGCGGCGCTTCGTCAGACACGTCCGCACCCACATCGATCAGCTCTCCGCCAAGGAGTACTGGGCTCTCGACGCCGGCAGTCCCGAGTTCGTGGTGCTGTTCCTCGGCAGCGACGAGTTCTACCGCCTCGCCCTGGAACAACAACCCACCCTGCACGAATACGCCGCCGCCCGTCGGATCACCCTGGCGGGTCCGGGTCTACTGATCCCGCTGCTGCAGATCATCTCCCACGGCTGGCGGCAGTCACGGCTGGCGGACTCGGCGACGAGGATCAGCGCGCTCGGACGCGAGCTGTACTCCCGGCTCGCGACCCTGGGATCGCACTTCGAGAAACTGGGGGCGTCCATCAACGGCACGGTCAAGAACTACAACGCCGCCATGGGCACACTGGAATCGCGGGTGCTGGTCTCGGCACGACGCTTCCGGGCGTTGGACGTCTCCATGGACGAACTGCCGCACCTGAACTCCGTCGACGAGGGGGTCCGGGCCCCCGTCGCCCCGGAGCTGACAGCTCCTCCAGAGGCCGGGTGAAAGGTCTCATCACCGACGGTTCCCCTGTCCGCGAGCCGGGTGCGCCGGCCCTCACGAGTCGGCTCACCCAGCTTCGGGACGAACACCCACGCCCCTATCCCCGCACCCCAGGGATCTACGAGTAGATGCGCAGCACCCTGGGTGCGATCAGGCACGGCACCTCATAGGTGATGGTGCCCATCAGGTCGGCGAGTTCCTCCATGGTGATCTGCTCGTCACCCTGACGTCCGAGCAGCACCACCTCGTCGCCCACCGCGACCTGCGGGTCGTCGGGGCCGAGATCGATCATCGTCTGATCCATGCACACCCGACCCGCGATCGGGCAGGAACGCCCACCCACCAGCATGCGACCCCGGTTGCTGAACAGTCGCGAGTAGCCGTCGCCGTACCCGACGGGGACGGTGGCGATCCACGTGTCGCGGGGGGCGGTCCAGGTGCGGCCATAACCGACGGTCTCCCCCTTGGGAACGCGTTTGAGGAACGAGATCCGCGACGTCCAGGTGCCTGCGGGGCTCAAACCCTCCCAGGCGGTCGAGGAGTCGGCACGGTAGCCGTAGGCGATGATCCCTGGACGGATCAGGTTGGTGCCCGTCAGGTCGTGGCCGAGCACCGCCCCGGAGTTCCCGGCGTGGACGTAGGGGATCTCTCCGACGGCGTTGCGGATCTCGTCGACGACGGCGATGAACCGGGCGAGCTGATCCTTGGTGAATTCTTCACCTTCGGGACAGTCGCTAATCGGCAGGTGGGTGAACACGCCCTCGAGGATCAGATTGGGGCTTTCCTTGATCTGTGTTGCCAGGGCGACGGCATCGCCGGGATGGACACCGACACGTCGCATGCCGGTGTCGATCTTCAGGTGCACGGGGTGGCGGACATCCGCGCGTTCGGCAGCTTCCTGAGCCGCTTTCACCCCTGCAACATCACCCACGGAAATGGTCAGGCGCGCGGCGATGGCGCGATCCAGCTCCTCCGGGAAGCACGGCGAGAATTTCAGGGCGGGAAGCTCGACGCCCCCCTCTCGGAGCTGCTCGGCCTCCGATACCTCTGCCACGCCGAGCCACTGGGCAGAGCCCACGGATTCGACATGCCGGGCGACGGGAACTATCCCGTGCCCGTAGGCGTTGGCCTTGACAGGAAGGAGGACTGCACGGCCAGGATTGCGTTCGCTCGCCAGGGCAAGATTCGCGTCGATGGCGGCCAGGTCTACGTTGAACTGGGAAGGACACATGGCCTCATTCTGACGCACATAGCGAGACCGTGGGATGGCGGTGTCCGTTTCGAGTGGCAGAATGGCCCCCATGTCGAACAACCAGTGGACCGGCGCCCAGGATTGGAACGCCCAGCCCCAGCAGTCGAACGCCCAGGATTGGAACGCGCAGTCGGCCCAGGATTGGAACGCATCTGCGCAGCAGCCCGCCCAGGATTGGGGGGTGCAGTCTCAGGATCAAACCACCATCCAGCCCGCAGCCCAGGATTGGAACGCACCCGCACAGGACCAAACCTCTGTGACCGCGGCGCAGGATTGGAACGCCCAGCCCCAGCAATCCGTCCCGTCCGCCCCGGATTGGGGTGCGGGTGTCCCGGGCCAGGAGAACACCGCCCAGCAGAACATGCAGGACTGGAACCAGCAGGCGGCCTGGGGTGCGGCCCAGCAGTCGTCGCAGCCCCAGCAGCAGTGGGGTGGCCAGCAGCAGGCCGCTGCTCCCTACGGTGGCCAGCAGCAGTGGGGTGGCCAGCAGCAGGCCCCATCCGGTCTTGGCGCACTCTTTGACTTCGGCTTCAAGGGCAGCGCGCTCAAGAACGGCATCGGGACCGTCTACCTGATTGCCGTGATCTGCTTCGCGGTCTTCGCTCTCTTCGAACTCATCTATGGCATCGGTCTCAACTCCGGCCAATACGGCGGAAGCGCCTTGAGCATCCTCCGGTACCTGATCGTCCCGCCGGCGCTGGCCTTCGTGGGAATCATCCTGACCCGCGCCTTCCTGGAGGGAATGGCCGCCCTGGTCAAGAAGAACGACGACACCCAGGAGTGACACCTCCCCCACGAACCATCAGGCCGGGCCCACAGCGGGCCCGGCCTTTCTCGTTTCTGGGATCAGAACAGCAACGCCAGGGCGGGTTCGGCGAGGATCTCGGCGACGTCATGGAGGAACCGGGATCCCTGCTCACCGTCGATGACCCTGTGATCGAAGGAAACAGCCAGGGTGGTGACCCAGCGCGGCACGACCCTCTCCTCCGCACCGACACCCACCACCCAGGGGCGGCGCTGAATGGCACCCATGCACAGGATCGCCGATTCGTCACCGTTGATGATGGGGGTTCCCGCATCGACCCCGAAGACACCGACATTGGTGATGGTGAAGGTGCCTCCCGCATAGTCGGGGGGCTGAAGCTTGCCCTCACGGGAAACGGCGACGAGCTGATTGAGGGCCCGGCATAGCTCCAGGAGGCTGAGGTCCTGCGCGGCCTTGATGTTGGGCACCATCAGTCCCCGCGGGGTGGCGGCCGCGACACCGAGGTTCACGTCCCGGTGGTAGACGATCTCACGGTTCTCCTCATCCCAGGACGTGTTGAGGTCGGGATTGCGACCCAACGCCAGACACACCGCCTTCGCGTGGATCAACAGTGGCGAGACACGCAACCCCGCGAATTCCCGTCGTGCCCTGAGCGTCTCGACGAACTCCATCGTGCCGGTGACATCGGTGGTCAGCCACTCGGTGACGTGCACGTGGGTGCTGACGGAACGCACCATCGCCTCGGCGGTGACCCTGCGCACCCCCTTGATGGGAACACGACGCTCCCCACGACCCTCCGGACCGCGCGGCGACCCGAATCCGTGGCTTCGCGGCCCCGAATCCTGGAAACTGGCGGCGTCGTTGACGACCCTGCCCTGCGCGGGCTCCTCCCGGACGCCCTCCCCCGCTGCCTGGGACCGTTCGAAGACCCATGCGGCCTCGACATCGGCGCGGGTGATGGTGCCCTCCGGTCCGGTTCCCGCGACCTTCCCGAGATCGACCCCGAGATCGCGCGCATACTTGCGCACCGGCGGTTTGGCCCGCGCGGACTGCGGATCGGAGGCCAGCACCAGTGTCGATTCGGTGGGCGCATCACCCGTCTCCGGCAACGGATCACCGACGGGAGCGGCGACGACCCGGCCCGCGGGATCCACGTCGTCAGGACGCCGCGACGGCTCACGAGGGGCATAACTCTCCCCCAACGCCTGGCGAGCGGCCTCCGCATCCCAGCCGGCAGTGCTTCTGCGGCGGCGCCTCGACCTGGCGGTTTCATCGCGCGGCCCGTAGCCGACGAGGGTCGGGGGCTCCTCCCCGCCACCCTCTACCCCGTCCTCGATCTCAACGATGGCAGTACCAACCTCCACCGTGACCCCCTCCGCCACCAGCAACGACGTCACGGTCCCGGCATAGGGCGAGGGCAACTCCACCAGCGACTTGGCGGTTTCGATCTCGACGAGCACGTCATTGACCTCGATCTCCTGGCCGACGGTGACCCGCCAGGCGACAATCTCGGCCTCGGTGAGGCCCTCACCGGGATCCGGGAGAAGGAACTGGCGTTTCATCATCACTCCTTGTTCTTCTGGGTTCACCAGGTCAGGGAACGGTCGAGGGTGTCGAGGATGCGGTCCACCGACGGCAGAAACTCGCCTTCCAGGCGCGACGGCGGGTAGGGGATGTCGTAGCCGGTGACGCGCAGCACCGGGGATTCCATGTCGTAGAACAGGTCCTCGTGAAGGCGGGCGGCGATCTCCGCACCCAGCCCGAGGGTGCGGGGCGCCTCGTGGACGACGATGGCACGGCGGGTACGACGCACGGAAGCATTCAAGCTCACCCAGTCGATGGGCGCGAGGGATCTGAGATCGACGACCTCCACCGATGTGCCCTCCTCTGCGGCGACGGCGGCGGCGTCCAGGCAGGTGCGCACCATCGGCCCCCACGCGATGAGGGTAGCGTCGGTTCCCTGCCGCAGGATTCCGGCCTGGTGCATGGGAACGGGCCGCTGTTCGGAGTCCACCTCCCCCTTGACGTGGTAGCGGCGTTTGGGTTCGAGGAAGATCACGGGATCCGGAGATGCGACGGCCTGCTGGATCATCCAGTGGGCGTCGTGCGGGTTGGAAGGGGTGACCACCTTCAACCCAGGGGTGTGACAGAAGTACGCCTCGGGGGATTCGGAGTGGTGCTCGACGGCCCCAATGCCACCGCCGTAGGGGATGCGCACCACCATCGGCATCGGCTGGCGCCCGGCGGTGCGGGCGTGCAGTTTCGCGACCTGCGTGACGAGCTGATCGAAGGCAGGGAAGACGAAACCGTCGAACTGGATCTCGGCGACCACACGGTAGCCGCGCATCGTCAATCCCACGGCGGTACCGATGATTCCCGATTCCGCCAGCGGCGAGTCGATGACCCGGTTGGTTCCGAACTCCGCCTGGAGGCCCTCCGTGACGCGGAACACACCACCGAGTTTCCCGACGTCCTCGCCGGTGATCAGGACCTTCGGATCAGCCTGGAGGGCACGACGCAGGCCCAGGTTGATGGCCTTGGCGATCGTCATGGTGCTCATGCCTGCTCCCCCACTGCCCATTCGGCGTACTCACGTCGCTGCGCCTCCAGGGCGACGGTGTTCTCGGCGTAGACATTGTCGAACAGTTCATCCATGGTCAGGTCCGTCAGTTTCGGGATGGCGGCGCGAATCTCGGCACCGAAGTCGCGGGCATCGGCGTCGAGGGCGGCCAACCAGGCGTCGTCGATGACCCCTTGCCGTTTCAGGTGGGCAGTCAAGCGGGTGATGGGGTCGCGACCGGCCCACTCGGCTGTTTCCTTGTCGAGGCGATACTTGGTGGGATCGTCGGAGGTGGTATGGGCGCCCATCCGGTAGGTGAAGGCCTCGATGAAAGTGGGGCCCTCGCCCTGGTGGGCACGTTCCAGTGCCCAGCGGGTGACGGCGTGGACCGCCAGCACGTCGTTGCCGTCCACCTGCACCCCGGGGAACCCAAATCCCCGGGCGCGTTGGAACAGCGGGATCCGCGACTGCAACGCGATGGGTTCGGAGATCGCCCACTGGTTGTTCTGGCAGAAGAAAACCACAGGGGCGTTGTAGCTGGCCGCGAACACATAGGACTCGTTGACATCGCCCTGCGAACTGGCCCCGTCGCCGTGGTAGGCGATCACGGCTGCGTTGTCGCCGTCGTCGTTGCCGACGAGGCCATCCAGCTGCAATCCCATGGCGTAGCCGGTGGCGTGGAGGGTCTGGGAGCCGATGATGATTTGGTAGTTGCGGAACCGGTCGAGCTGATCCCAGGCCCCGGCGTCGCACCCCCGAAACAGGGCCAGGATCTGCTGGAAGGGCAGACCGAGAGCGAGGAAAACGGCGTGTTCCCGATAGGTGGGGAAGACGACGTCGCGGGCTCCGAGGGCGTGAGCGGAGCCGACCTGCGCGGCCTCCTGGCCGAGGGCAGGCGGCCACAAACCGAGTTCGCCGTGCCGCTGCAGGGCCGTGGCCTCGGTGTCGAACCGCCGTGCCAGCACCATGTCCCGAAGGTACTGGGTCAGGTCGTCGTCGGTTCCCTCGAAGGAGAACTCGGGGTTCTCGACGCGCTGCCCATCGGGGGTCAGCAACTGCACCATGTCGTGTTTCATGACCTCTCCTAAAACCTACGCAACCGTAGCCTACGAGTACGTAGGTTTCCTCCGAAGGCCGAAAACCTACAATTCCTCCGACGAGATTTGTTGGTTCCGTCCACCCGCCCTGGGAGCCACCCCACGCCCTCACATGCGACACAAGGCGCACTCGTGTCGTCTTTTTGGTCGACACGGAGTCGACGCGCGTCAATCGTTCACAGGTATTGCTCGAAGTCGGGTCGATTTTGGTCAGGTCCCAATACGAGACGTCCTGACCTCTCGCGCAACCCGGGGGTTGCGGGCGCCGGGGCTTCTTCGGTTGGGTTCTGTACCGGGGGTCGGCACGGCGGGCACGAATATCGCCGTTGAACTGTAGAAAAGGAACTACTGATGTCGCAGTGGAAGATCGTCCCCTCGGCGGTAAGGGCGGTGCTGCTGGAGGTTTCCGGGCAGCAGGAGGGCCTGGCCGCCACGTTTTCCGAGAAAGACCTCGAAGCCATCGAGGCTGCCTTGTCGTGGTGCCCGGAGGTCGCTGGATACATTCCGGCCGCGCTGAATCGGGTGATGGGAACCCAGAAGAAGAACCTGCACACGGTGGCGTCGCACGTGAACGCCGGAATCGTGGGCGTGGGAAATGCAACGATTTCTTACGAGCAAGCCCAACAGGAGATGGCGGACAACTTCGAGAGGGAGATGTTTAATTCAGCAGCATCTGGGGACTTCTCGTATTTCGATCAACACGGCTACAAGGGCGAGGAGTAGGACATGCCGGGCGAAAACGCTCCAGTGGACGAAACGGGCCTGATAAACCCAGACGCCTTTCCTTGCAAACCGGAAACCCTGGATCCCGAAACGATCGATTCCGCTGGAAAATCCTTGCGCTCCATGGGCGTCGATATCGTTTCACGGACGACTGCGATCAGGGAGTCATGGTCCAGGTTACCTGCCATCTACGAGTCTCCGGAACAGGAGCAGGTGTACAGCTTGATGCTGAAAACCACCATCCCCTCCTTTGAGATCAGGGCTGCACTGGTAATATCGGGATCGGCCATCCAGGATTATGCCAGCACGATGACCACGATAAAAAAAGAGCTTCAAGACCTGGAGAAGGATGCAAGGGAATTCCGGAAAGAGGCTCAGGCCGGATACGATGAACAGGTGCCGGATTCGAGCGTCACGATTCCCCGGCCCGCCGGCGTGGGATGGATTGGTGCCGCGCCACCGTTGAAGACGGAGAAGACCGACTGGCGGCGCCATCAGCATGCCGTCGACAAGAACAACGAGTTCGTGGCGAAATACAACGCAATCTACGTGAAGATCGCTCAAGCCGTCAGCGAGTGCGCGGACAAGATCAACAAAACGGACTCGACGGTGTGCATTCCAGCTCCTCCGGCCCCCACCCTCGAAGAACTGGAGCAGATGGGGCCCATGCCGTGGGGAGCCCCCGGGGAACGTCAAGCAAAAAACTGCGCTGACTCCTTCAACATGGGGGCCAGTCGGTTCCTTCAGGAGGCCTGGGACGGCACCAAACGCCTCGCCGGCTTCGACGAGCACGGCTGGAGTATCGGGAACACGTGGAACACGATCTGGAGCGGTGCGGTGGGCATCACAGACCTGGGCACATCGCTGGTCGTATCCGTTATCGTGACTCCCTTCATCGTGTGGGGAGGATACAAGCCCAGCGAATGGGAACGCGAACGCTTAGAAGTCTTCACCCGCGCCGGGTCGGACATGGTGGGCTTCGATCTCGATGCCCACTGGGCCGGAAAGGACGGCTGGCACAAGTGGACGAACGATCCCATCGCCACCGCAACCGAGCTGGGTCTCGGGTTCTTCGGAAAAGCGGCCGCTCTGAAGACCTTGGGCAAGCTCGGCCTGCTTCCCAAAATTCCACACCCGGCCACGTACCTGCGCAACCAGATTCCGAGATTCACAACCGGGCTCAAGAACTTCAACGCATCCCTCAAGGATTGGATGCACAAGGGCAACCAGAAGATCCTCGAAGGAATCGACAAACTCGGTGAGACGGCCGACAACCTGGCCAACGAGATCCGCAAGAGACACGGTCGCCAACCCGCCTACGCCGGCGCGCCCAACAATGGACGCAGGGGAATCGCCAACAACTTCGACGTCGTCCATCACACCGCGGATCCCACCCCCGGCACCGGCAAACGCTCCGAGAACTCAGCCAAACCACGCCGAGCCACCAACGATCCCCACCCGGACGCTGGCGATCATCAGGCTCACGGTTCCAACGGAAACGACCCCTCGACCCCGAACCCGGCATCAGGTCGCACACCCCACCATCTGCCCCCAGGAACGAATCCTGACTACTATCCCGACGGCCTACCGCACCCGGATCCCCACATGGGCAACGAATGGACCGGCGACACAAGACCCGGATTCGACAAGCCCCGAACCCCGACCCCGGGAGATTCCGATGGCGGTCCCGGGGAATGGCAGACCCGCAACCGCGGGATGTCCAAGGCAGCCGCCGAGTACCAGAAGCACGTCACCGGGGTCGATCACACCCTGAACGCGAACGAGAAGAGTTTCGCGATACAGGAGTACATTGTCCGCAAATCCGACGGGCAACCAGTCGACTTCGATGGCCACGTCTGGCGCAAGGACGGCAATGGAAACCCACAGGAGGTCTTCCTCGAAGCCAAGAACAAGTACGGCTGGCTCTTCGGAAAATCAAAGGGATTGGAAACAAAGCGCATCCAAACCATGGACGACTTCTACGATCAAATGGGGCGCCAACTGGAAGCAATGCCGAGGGGAGCAAAGCTCGAGTGGCACTTCCAGGAAAAAATCGTCGCAGACGAGGTCCGGAAAGGACTCCCACCGAAACTACAAAGCCAAGTCGACATCTACTTCAATCCCATCAAGGAATGACATCAAAAAATAAGCATCAGATTCGACCGAGAAAAACCCTTTCAGGGAAACCTAGCTTCATCAAGAAACCCCATCAAGATATATATCCCACAAGTCTCCTAAAGTAAAGGAATAAAATGACAAATCACGACACACATGAAACCCCTCTTGAGTGGCATGGTTTCACCGCCATCTGGTTCAACCCGGACGGGACGCTACGAGACTTCACCCCCGGGGTGTCCCGATTTCTCAAGGATGCAGAAGAAATAGTTCCGGAGTCGAAGGGAAACTGGTTCATCATCGAGGAGAACAGCAGCACCGACGCCGAGGTCATCGCATCCGCCATCTCAACCAGAAAGGTTCCAGGCGTTCGAAATGCGGACGGCTCACCGGTCTATTCCGAAGGCGTCTCAGGTGAGGCCTACCTCGATGGCGATGACGACAACCTCGCGTTGGAAAACTCCGTGGGACGGTTCCGGCTTCACAGGGATGTCGATCAGGCTGAGCAGCAGACGTTCGATCTCATTCTTCACAGGTCGACCTTCCCCATGCTGTCCGAACTGGTCCGCTCAGCTGCCAAACACCTCCACCCCGACTACATCTCCGGAATCAACACCACCTTCAACCAGGACATGATCAACGCCCGAACCGCTTCATGGGACGCGGTTCCCCTCGTTGGGCTCGTCTCCTGGATACGCGACCTCCACCCCCACGAACTCGCAGGCTACCCCGTCACCAACATCGAAGAATACGAAGGCGGCCTATACTTCGAAGCCATCTCCGACCAAGCCGGCACCACCCTCGCCCAACTCGCCGACCACCTCGAACACATCGGCACCCGCCACGCACTCGGACTCCTCCCCGAACGCAGCAACTCCGTATGGCCCAACCGCCCCGGAGCCCCCACCCCCCTCTACGGAAACCCAACCTTCCAGGCCTACGTAGCAGGCCTCGAACTCCCCGAAGACGGCAGTCCCCTCCCCGTCTACGTCATCACAGACCCCCACGGAAAAGAACTCCCCTTCCACGGACACGTCTGGCGCTCCGTCCCCGACCCTGCCACCAACCAACCCCACCCCCAAGAAATCTTCCTCACCGCCCTCGGCGGCTTCCCCACCAACCTCCCCGACACCGTCATCGAAGGCTGGGCCCAACACGCCATCCACCAAATCGCGGCCATCCCACCCACCGCCCACAACGAATGGCACCTCGACAACCGCGACCTCGCCAACCGCCTCCGCCAACACTTCCACGACCACAACATCCCCACCCGCGTCTACTCCCACAGCCAAACCACCACATGAGATCAGAACCTTCGACACGGCTCCTCAACCCGGCTCGAACTCGCCTGATCATGACGGGACCCGCCGCCTACGCGACTGGCGACTACTCCGGATGGAGCTCATCGCGGAGGTGGTCGGGTCGGTCTGCCAACCCATTCACGTGTGGCCCCGGCCTTCCTTGCTGCGCAGTAGCCTGAGTCATGACCACCTCAGACCCCCAGTTTGCCGAGTTCTGGGAACCGGGCATCCGGTTGTTCGTCTCGGAGTGCGACCAGGTGATCCTCACCGAGCCGATACGTTCCTTCATCCTTGAGGCACGCCACGACGGGCAACGACCGGTACTGCTCACCAAGGCCTCGGCCCACATCGGGTGGTTCGTCGCCGACGAGCTGCGAAACGCGGGTGGCCGCTGGGTGGTGCAGGATCCCGAGGGCCGCGACCACGACGCCACCACCGGAGTATTCATCTCCGGTATGGCCGACCTGTGGCAGGACCTCTCCCCGGATCGTCCCACATTGTCGTCCTTCGAACGGGGACAGGATCAACCCGGACTGGGAACCTTCTTCTTCGAGGTTTTCTCGCGAGAACGCGCGCGCAACAGCACCCGGTGCGGCAGGGTGACAGAGCACATGGTCTCCGGACTCGGGGGCGGGCGCCTCATCCGGTGGGACGAGTGCGAGCCCCTGGCCACCCCCTGGGATCTCACCGCCGTCACCACGTCCCTGCAACAACAGATGCCACTCACCTGCCGCCATCTCGGGCGAAGCGACCGGGGCGCCATGGTCAGCATCGCCGTCGCCAGAACCGACCAGGGTTTGCTGGAACACACACGTGGGCTGCTGCCAACCGGTCCTTACGGACAGCCAATCGGTCTTCCCGACGGGGCCTCCCTCGCCATGCACCCGGCGATCACGGAGACACTGATGGAGCTTGGGACCCGCTTCCGGCCCAACATCGCGATCATCTCCTACGGCGAGGCGGAGGAACGAGACGGTTCTCTCGGGCAGCTCGCGATTCAACGGCACGGCGAGGTGCCACTGGCCGCGCTCATCGGCCCTCCGGCCGTGCGTGACCTACGCATCGACATGGAGGAAATCTCCCGGACCCACGACGTCACCCCCGTCGGCTTGAAGAAAGCCCCCAGCATGCTGGTGCGTTTCAGCCGGGGCGACGACTTCTGGCTTCAGATGATCTCCTTCATACACGCCCTGGATCAGGAAAGACTGGCCACAGCCCTGGGAGGCACCCCCGTCGATCACCCCGGGAAGGAACACCACTGATGGCTGTTGAGCTGGTTCTCCTGAGCGACACTCCTCCCACCCTCGAACTCCAGCAGCTGGTTCTCGGTGCCATCATCGGATCGGGCACGGTGACCCAGTGGAGCAATGGCGCACTCAGCACCATGTTCTCCGAAACCGGAACCCCACTGCTGCGGGTACACACCCCGAAACCGATTCAGGACGGCACCGAGGCCAGGGCCGCTCTCCACGATCCCCCTAAGACCTTCACCTGGTGGACCGACCTCGTGCTCCTCGACCAGCAGAACAGAACCACCATGCAGGTGGCCGTCGCACTGGCATCACACGTGAACGGCATCCTGCGAATCAGAAAGTGACATTCACGAGGAAAGATTCTGTTCTCCCTCCAAGATGTCCCCTTAAGCTGCCACCATGCTTGGACTTCACCTCCGCCTCGACGCAGCTGATGTCTCCCGCCTGACGGACAACGAGGAAGACCTCGCGGACATCCTGGAAGAGTTCGAAGAGGACGAGGAACTGTTCGACCGCGCATGCCAGACCGACAAGGCATGGGAGCCCATCCACAACGCCCTGGCCCCCGACGGCGAAGACGACGAATGGCCCGCCCGAGGGGTCATCGGCGGGGCCCGCACCCTCCACGAGGACGACGACGTCTGGGTCACCCACTCCAGCCCTGACGAGGTGACGGAGATCGCCCGGTGGTTGGACACCTTCGGCGACGACGACTTCCGTCGCTCCTACACCGACATGCCCGAGGAACTGCGCGGCCCGGAACACGGACCGGAGGAAGAAGACTACGCCCTGGAGTCGCTGTCGGATCTGCGCAGCTTCTACCTCGAAGCCGCAGCCGAACGCCGCCACGTCATCTTCACGGTCTACGGCTGAGTCGACCCCACGCACCGCAGGTACGCAGTCGACCGAAGAGTGGGGGCTCAGTCAGCGAGGGTCGCCACCAGAATGGCCTTGATAGTGTGCATCCGGTTCTCGGCCTGGTCGAAGACGATGCTCGCCTCCGACTCGAAGACCTCGTCGGTGACCTCCAGCGAATCCAGTCCGGTGGTTTGGTAGATCTCCTCCCCGACGGTGGTGTTGCGGTCGTGGAAGGCGGGCAGGCAGTGCATGAACTTGACCCGTGGGTTCCCAGTGGCCGCCATCACGTCCGCATTGACCTGGTAGGGCTTCAGCAGTTCGATGCGTTCGGCCCACAGTTCCTTTGGTTCCCCGAGTGAGAGCCACACATCGGTGTGGAGGAAATCAGCTCCCTTCACGCCCTCCGCGATGTCATCGGTGATGGTGATGCGGGCCCCCGTCTTCGCGGCGATGGCCTCGGCCTGGGCACGCACCTCGTCGGTGGTTTGGAGCTGCGTGGGAGCGATCAGACGGATGTCGGCGCCGACCATGGCGGCTGAGATCAGGTTCGAGTTGCCCATGTTGTTGCGCACGTCGCCGATGAAGGCCCACGACGTCTCCTCTAGGGGCTTGCCGGAGTGCTCCAGCATGGTGAGCTGGTCGGCGAGCATCTGGGTGGGGTGCCAGGAATCGGTCAGGCCGTTGTAGACGGGAACCCCGGCATAGCGCCCCATGATTTCGAGGGTTTCCTGGGCGAAACCGCGGTACTCGATACCGTCGTACCAGCGACCGAGCACACGAGCCGTGTCAGCAGCCGACTCCTTGTGGACGAACTGCGACCCAGCCGTATCGAGGCGGGTGGCATAGCCGCCCTGCTCCGTCATGGCCACGTCGAAGGAGCAGCTGGTGCGGGTGGAGGTTTTCTCGAACAACAGGGCGACCTTCTTGCCCACCAGTCGCTTGACCTCGCGTCGTTCCCGCCGTTCAGCCTTCAGCTGGGCGGCGAGGTCCAGGACGGCCACCCACTCGGCAGGAGTGAGGTCGGTTTCCTTGGTGAAGCTGCGTCCTTTGAGCATCACGAGGCCTTTCTGCGAGGAAGTTCACAGGGTATCGCGACAACCCACACGCGCACGCCGGTGTCCGGAACAACGCATCGCCTGCGACGAGACAGGCGGGATCAGGTGAGGGTGTCGAGGATGCCCGGCATGGCGGCCTCAATATCAGTCAGGGTGCTGCGGAACCCGGAGGCGGGACCGTACCAAGGGTCGTCGAGGTCCCGGCCCTTCGGCATCGCGGGATTGAAATCGTTGATGAGGGCATAGGTGGCGTCGGGGCAGAGCTGTTCGAGCCTGTCGATGTGGAACCGCTCGGCGGCGACGACGAGGTCAGCCGAGGCGAGGTCGTCGGCGGTGACCCGCCGGGCCCGGTGCCCATCGGCGGAGTACCCGGCTTCGCGGAGCACGGCGGCGGCCCGTCGGTCGATGGGGTTGCCCGATTCCTCGGACGAGATGCCGACGCTGTCGACCTCCACGTCGAGACCCCGCTCGGCGGCCATTCCACGGGCCACCCGCTCCGCCATCGGGGAACGGCAGATGTTGCCCCAGCACACAAACACGACCTTTGCCATGGACAGCAACCCTAAGGGCTCCGCGGACGAGCACCGGAACAAACCCGACCCCGGGTCGCATTTCGCAGACTGATGGACCCTCCCACGTGCACCACGATGTACCTCCTCGGGGTGGTTTGCCTGCCGCACCGGTGTTTTTCGTTGGGTTTCAGGTTTTTGATGGCAGGCTTGTGCCATGCAGATCCTGGTGGTGGACGACGACCAGGCCGTGCGTGACTCGCTGGCCCGGTCCCTGAAGTATTCCGGCGACGAGGTGACGACTGCCGCTGACGGCGTCGAGGCGCTGGCGCAATTGGCAGGGCACACCCCGGATGCGGTGATCATGGACGTGATGATGCCTCGTCTCGACGGTCTGGAAGCCACTCGCATGCTGCGACAATCAGGCAATGACGTTCCCATCCTGATCCTCACGGCTCGTGACGCCGTCGGTGACCGGGTGGACGGTCTCGATGCCGGCGCCGACGACTACATGGTCAAACCCTTCGCCCTCGACGAGCTGCTGGCACGGCTGCGGGCCCTGACCCGGCGCTCGAAACCGATTCAGGAAAATGACTCGAAGGTCCTCGTGTTCGGCGATGTGACGCTGGATGCACAGCATCGGGAGGTGACCCGCGCGGGAAAACACATTTCCTTGACCCGCACCGAGTTCGCCCTTCTTCAGGCCTTCATGGAAAATCCCCGCCGCGTGATGGAACGCAACACCCTTCTCAACGAGGTGTGGGGATTCGAATTCCCCGCCACCGCGAACTCTCTCGAGGTCTACATCGGCTACCTGCGTCGTAAGACCGAGGCGGGCGGCCTGCCCCGTCTGATACATACGGTCCGCGGCGTCGGCTACGTGCTGCGTGAAACCGCCCCGTGATCGGTTCGTTTTGGATCCGGTTCCGGCGGGGCATCGAAAGACTCATCACGGGTCAGTCGCTCCGCTCTCGCCTGGCTTCATTGACCGGGATATCGGTGGCCGCAGCCGTGCTCCTGGTCGGTTCCACGGCCTATTTGTCCACGCGGATCTCACTGCGCGACCAGCTGGATCGCGAATTGTTGTCGGCTGCCCGCACCACCGCCGCGATCATCAACTCCGACATCAGGAATCTTGACAATCTCGGCCCCGGGCTCGGCACCTCCCAGGAGTTGTTGGCTGTCACCACATCAACGGGAGAAACCGTCCAGGCTGGGAAGCAATCCTTGGCGCTGGCCCCCGAGGCCGGGGAGGTCGCCGTCGCCCGTATGCAACAAGGGCATCGTGCCCGTTCCGTGAAGCTGGGAGACGGTCAGCAGTATCGCCTCGTATCAGTGCCGGTGCGGGCCCGGGATCGCGCCGGCCAGCCGCAAAGCTACGCCATTCTCTACGCACGGCCCCTGACATCGCTGGACACGACGCTGAACTCACTGTGGCTGGTGATCGCACTGTCCGGATTGGTGGGGATCCTGACCACGACCCTCACGGCCCTGTGGATGGCGCAGACCGCCCTGATGCCGGTTCGGCGCCTCTCCACCGCCGTGAAGAACGTCACCCAAACCGATCAGCTGAACCCGATCCGCATCTATGGCCGTGACGACTTGGGTGAGTTGACGCGCAGTTTCAACCTGATGCTGAAAAGTCTCCAGACCTCACGGGAACAGCAACGACAACTGATCGCGGATGCGGGCCACGAACTCCGCACCCCCCTGACGTCGATGCGCACCAACATCGAGCTGCTGGTGGCCGACGACAAGTCCGGAATGTTGCCGGAAGGGGCTCGCTCCGAAATCCTCGACGACGTCTCCGCCCAGCTCGGTGAGTTCTCCGCCCTCGTCGGCGACCTGGTGGCCCTGACCCGCGACGACCATCTCCAGCGTCAGCCGGAGAAGCTCGACCTGTCGGAGGTGGTGGAGGCGGCACTGGCCCGCGCAGCCCGTCGCGGACCGAACATCACCTTCCACACGACCCTGGAGCCGGTCCCGATCCTGGGAGATGCCCCCACGCTGGAACGCGCCATCACGAACCTGCTGGACAATGCCGTGAAGTTCTCCCCCAGCGACGGCGAGATCTGGGTGGAGTTGACCTCGGCCGGGGTGCTGACGATCGTCGATTCGGGTCCGGGAGTCGCCGACGAGGACCTGCCACACATCTTCGACCGGTTCTACCGCTCCGACCGGGCCCGCAACACCCCGGGTACCGGCCTCGGTCTGGCCATCGTCACCCACACCGTCGAGGCCCATGGCGGCTCGGTCCGGGCAGGGAACCAACCAGGCGCCGGGGCGAAGTTCACCATGCGGCTGCCGGTCCTGGCCGCCCCCGAATCGCCCCTGTCTCCTTGAGGAAACACCGCCTGAGCATCTCCACTGCTTCCCGGGCCGGGTGTTCCGGGGGCGTCGGGTCTTTGCGGACGGACCGCGACCACCTGATTCCACAGACTTTTCCACAACCTGGGTAGAACTACACGGCTGTAACTCGGTGGAGTGGTTCAGTTCCTCGAGTCTCTGGAAGACAGGCCGGAGAGACCCGTTTCCCACAGACTTTTCCACAGCTGGGCAAAACTACACGGGTGTAATTCGACCTCGGATGCGTGGTGTCCGGTGTCGTCAGCCCACGCTCACGCGTCTCTCATTGGCTCGTCTCACCCTGGAGGACCACGGATGGACCCTGGTCCCCGGGCTGCGAGAAAAGCTCCGACGCGGAGCGCCTGGTCTGCGGGAAGAACACCAGGTAGGCGATCCACGCCAACAACGCCAGCACCATCAAGGTCACGATCACCCAGGCCCAGGGGCTGCGGCGTTTCGGGGCCTGCCGACCGACTGGCTGTGAGCTATAGACCGGGACCGCGGATTGATAGGGAGCGCTTGACGGAGGCGGCAGGCTGAGCTCGTAGTGCCCGTAGGACGGCGGTGGAACGTACGGCGGGACGGCGGACGCGGCACCGTGGTCCGGGTCAAAGGCCGGGGACGCCGTCACTGCTGGGTCCGGAGGTGGCGGCATGGTTGCGAGAGGGTCATGACCGTGGGGGCCCCAGGGGGTCTGCACGGGAGGAGCCGGCGGAGGCATGGCTGCCAAGGTGGCTGGGGACGGCTCGTTGGGAACCGGAGGCGGCATATGAGGGACCGCGTGACCCGCAGATGACGACGGGACGGTCTGCGCCATCGGATCGGCTGGGGTGCTGGAAAGTGGCTGGTTCGCGGAATACGGAAGCACCGGCTGTGGTGGCTCGACCGTCTCCCCGACCGGAGCCGCATCCTCCCGAAAGATCGGCAGGTCCTTGATGGCATCCAGGATCTGGGTGGGCGCCTCGGAATCATCGAAGTTGATCGGAGCGGAAATACGGGTGATCATTTCCGTCTCCTCCGGTTCCGACACGTCCATTGTCTCCTCGGCCTGGACGGGTTCCTCCGGAGCAGCTTCAGCCTGAGCAGATTCAGCCTGGACGGCTTCAGCCTGAGCAGATTCAGCCTGGACAGCTTCCTCCGGAACAGCTTCAGCCTGAACAGCTTCAGCCTGATTGGGTTCAGTTGTGGCCGGTTCAGCCGGTTGCATCAGCGACGTCACCCATGAGGGATCAGCCGAGGGCAGCTCGTCCCAGGATGATGTGATCACGCTTGGTTCGTCCGGCGAGGGCGCAGAAGGCACCATGACGACAACAACCCGGTTCACCGATCCGTCATCATCCGTCTCGGTCGGTGAGAGCGCTGCTTCCGATCGTGATTCGACCTGGGACACCTCCGTTGACCTCTGCCCACGCCGCGAGAGCTCGGCGGTCGGTTTCTGCCCGACCGGCGCCAATGCCGTCGATGTCGATGCCTGTTCGACGGAGGACACCTCAACCGACCACTGCCTGATCGGGACCAACTCACCCGGAACAGTTTCGGCGGACACCGCGGGCGGTTCGGATGGTACGACCGGAACCACGTGAGTTGCCGGTCCGTCCGCCTCGGGGAACCCCGGGGAGACAGCCATCACCGGTTCCGGAGGCTCCTCATCCGTCTGAACCTGGGATTTCTCCCGATGGACATCATCCTCGTCAATACGGACGTCCTCCAGACGGGCGGTGTCCTCGTCGACCCCGGTCTCCTCCAGAAATGCGGCGCTCTCATCCACACCGACCTCACCCAGCAGGGCGGTGTCCTCATCAGAGACGAGATCTTCCTCGGGGACGACATCCTCCTCCTCGCCCGGGAGCGAGGGAAAAGAATCGATCGGGGAGGACTGGGTCGTCTGGAACATTTCCCAGGGTCGGGGTCTCGGTTCGACCGGCTTCGAGGAAAGGGGCACGGGAACCTCGTGCCCCTCGTCAGTGAACCCCGGCTGCCCAACCGCTGGAACCAAATCCTTGATCAAGGCGTTCAGGTCCCTCTTGCTCACGGCGAGCACCAACGCTCTGATACGCGTCCGGTACTGCGCGGAATCCAGCTTGTCGGTCGCCAGCGCCTCATCCAGGACGCGGCGGTACCGAAGCAGGTCCTCCGAGGTAAGGGGAAGTGAACTCACCCCGACAGTCTGTCAGAGACCATCGTCAAGAACCATGACTGTGTCCAACCAATGGCCAGAAGTCACCCCAATTTCGCGGCCACGTGTGTCGGCGGGCTAGGGTTTGGGGGACCCAACTCCAGGAGGCAGCATGCTCGGTTTCGCCGCGGTGGATCGACGTTCTGATGCGGTCGCGATCTGGCTCGTCAGCCGCACCAACACCGCCGAGGCATCCAGCACGAACGCCGTCGTGGTGGGCTTGGCCGATGAACACGGCCTGAAAAAAGTGCACTCTCTGACCCGCGAGCGCATCGTCATCACCACTCCCGGAAGCGACCTGACCGGCCTGCCGATCAACAATGGGCATCCGACGACACTGCTCGAGGAGTTCATCGATGCCACCCGCAGCCACCAGTGCGCCATCGTTGAGGCCGTGCGCTCCTACGCAGCCTCCCGCAAGGGCCAGAAGCTGGTGGAGCCCACCTTCCCCACGGACCCGCAACTCCCAAAGACCTGGCCCGCGACCTGCCAGGACCGCGCCCTGGAGCTGGCCGGGGTGGTGTCGCGGGCCTGGACGAACTGGCTGGTCAGCGACGGCGAGCGGCTCCGCCGCACCACCCAGCCACGCACCGGCAAGACCCCGTGGATCATGCCCGGGGAACTCAACCAACCGGAGCTAATGGCCCTGCCACCAGCCCTGACGGAGAAACTTCGCCCCGAACCCGTGGGACCCTTCCCCGGTTGAGCGGTTCTGTCCTCAGCTCTGCCCCGCCGGGACCAGCGGAACGTACCACTCGACATCGGTGATGAGGATGCGGGTGTCCATGTTCCCATTCCAGCTGACGCCCATGCCGTGTTCCTGGAGGATCGGGATGACGACGGTCTTCATCAAGTTGATGGTCGTGGCGTCGTAGAGTTCCTCGCGCTGGGAGTTGCTCAAAGCGTTGTACTCCTCCTCGCTGATGTGGGCGGGCCAGAAGATGCCGTAGCTGAGGCAGGTGCTGCCGTCCTCCACGAGGTTCTCGGTGTCCTGCTGGTGGAAGAACACGTACCCCAAGTCGTCCTGGTCGCCCTCGATCTCCGCATGCCCGCAGGTGCCGCAGCAGGTGAAATCCTGCTCCGCGACGACATGGGCCCTCCGCAGCGCCTCGAAGGCGCGGTCCAGATTGCTGGCGGGCGCCTCCCCGAAACCCGCCTGCTGGGCGCGGCGCGCATCGATCAGGTACTGGGCGATGGCGCGGCACTGCGCATCGGACAGCGTGCCACCAGCGCCCTCCTCGTCCTTCTCATCCTCCACTGCGCAGGCGATCTCGTAGGCATGGTCGTTGATGTCGTCATTCCCCCTCACGAGTTGCATCCAGATCATGTCGCGGATGTGCTCCTCGAGTTCGGGATCGATCACGCCCCCGAGCAGCTCGGCGGGGATTCTCAGCCCTTCGGGTTGGGCGTTCAGTTCAGTCATGGCCGAGACCCTAACAACCGCCACCGACAGAGAAAGGGTCGGACGACGCCGCCCGACCCCTCACCGCGGTATCTCACCGCCAAGGGTTCTGACCCGGCTGCCCCGGATACCCCTGCTGACCCGGCTGACCACCCTGGCCCGGGTATCCCTGTTGCCCGGAGGGCTGGTGGAAATTGCCCGGACCCTGGAATCCACCCTGCGGACCGGGCTGTCCGGGACCGGGGCGAGCGGCCTTCGCCCTGCCGCGTTGCACCAGAATGACGGCGACCACAGCACCGCCCACCACCATGACCCCGAGCACGACCCACAGCCAGGTCAGGTCGGAGGTATTGCTGGCGGTCGCTTTCAGGCCCTCGGAACTGGTCAAGTCGGCCGGGTCCTTCCACGTGACGGTGTTGCCGGAGATCTCCCCTGTGCCGCTGGCGGTGAGAACTTTGCCCGGGAAAGTCACCTTGATCTCAAAGTCGGTGATCATGCTTGCGCTGATTCCCTGCGAATTGCTGCCCGGCATGTGGAAGCTCCATTGCTTGCTGGACTCGTCGAAGCTGAGATAGCTGATATCGGAGAGCTTGGCGGTGCCGGAGAGCTTGCAACCGATGTACTTGTCGTCTTGGTAGCCCTCCTGTTTGAAGTCGCCTGGAAGTTTCACCGAGCTCATCCCACGCTGGCAGACTGCATCGGAATCCTTGACGCCGCCCGACTGCGATTTCTCCTTCAACACTCCGTAGTCGGCCTTGACTTCGATCTTTTCCTGGTTATTCACGTTGATTTCCTGGCGCATCCGGATGCAGGAGCTGAGCACCAGCACGAGAGGCAGGATCACGGCAACGATGCCGATTCTGCGTAACTTCATCATGCACGGAACATACAACCTTCCCCTCTCCTGTTGCACGGGGTCCCCCACTGTGCAGCATGCTGATGGATTTCCTGGGAAAAACCCTTCCCGCCTGCAGCGGAACACGGCACCATTGACCCGTGAAACCAGATCGCAACGCCACCGTCGC
>ERZ773014.765-NODE-765-length-21363-cov-22.525202_pt1 | contig 21363 bp, 19 predicted proteins | sample MGYA00580841_ERZ773014 | MGnify/ENA primary metagenome ERZ773014 (study PRJEB29015, sample SAMEA2737989) | human oral metagenome | biome: human oral; feature: human-associated habitat; material: dental | place: China | collected 2067 ...
GCAAAAGCAGATACTTCCCAAGAAGCTCCCGCTTCTAAAAGCGGGAGTAGTTCACAGATAAATAATAAAATATATTTATGAGAAATGAATAAAAGGAGTTAGCGGTGACAAAAGAGAATTTATGGAAAAACTATTCCGAAGAAAAAAAATCAAAAGTATTTGAGTTTGCCGAAGGGTATAAAAAATATTTGGATTTGGCAAAAACGGAAAGAGAATTTGTGGTAGTAACGGAAAAAGAACTTAAAGAAAATGGTTTTATTGATATAAATGCAAAAGAAACTTTAAAAGAAGGGGATAAAGTTTATTTTAATAACAGAGATAAAAATATTGTTGCAATAATTATCGGAAAAGAAGATATAAAAAATGGAATTAATATGGTCGTTTCGCATTTGGACTCTCCTAGACTGGATTTGAAACCGAATCCGATTAAGGAAGTAGAAGAATTTGCACTATTAAATACACATTATTATGGAGGAATAAAGAAATATCAATGGGCTTCAACTCCGCTTGCATTACACGGAGTAATTTATCTAAAAGATGGTAAAAAAGTAACTTTATCAATTGGAGAAAAGAAAAGGAACCTGTATTTTGTGTACCTGATATTTTGCCACATTTAGCTCATAAACTACAAGGAGAAAGAGAAACGGCAGAAGTAATAAAGGGTGAGGAATTAAAACTGCTTTTCGGGAATACGCCTGTAAAGAACAAAGATATTGATGAAAAAGTGAAACAATGGGTTTTAAACAAATTAAAGGAAAAATATGGAATAGAAGAAGATGACTTTTTTACAGCAGAGTTAGAAATTGTTCCAGCTGGTAAATTAAGAGATGTAGGTCTAGATGAAACTATGATAGGTGGTTATGGACAAGATGACAGAATTTGTGCATATACTTCGCTAAAAGCGTTATATGAAGTTAAAAATCCTAAAAAAACAGTTATGGTTTATTTGACTGATAAGGAAGAGATTGGAAGTGAGGGCTCAACGGGATTAAAATCGACATTACCAGAATATATTGTAGGAAAAATTTTGTCAATGACAGAGAAAAATTATAATGACCAAATTTTAAGAGAAACATTGTGGAACTCAAAAGCATTGTCATCAGATGTGACGGCGGCTATAAATCCAGTTTTTTCTTCAGTTCACGATTTAGATAATGCGGCGAGATTATCTTATGGAATAGCTTTTGCAAAATATACCGGTAGCGGAGGAAAGTTCGGATCAAGTGATGCTGACGCGGAATTTATTCAAGAAGTTAGGAAAGTTTTCGAGAAAAATGCCATAGAATATCAGATTGGAGGGTTTGGCAAAGTAGACGAAGGCGGTGGAGGAACTGTTGCAAAATTCTTGGCTTATTATGGAATAAGAACAATAGATGCAGGACCTGCACTTATATCTATGCATTCGCTATTTGAGATTTCTTCGAAAGCTGATTTGTATGAAACATATAAAGCGTATAAAGTGTTTTTTGAAATATAAAGGAGAATATAAATGAGCTATAGAATAGATATATACAAAGATAATAAGTTTTATAAAAAAGCCGATTTCAGAGAAAAGGGAGATAAACTTCTAATTTATAAATGGGAAAATGTTGATAAGGGAAGTTATTTTTTTGAAATAAAAGATGAAAACGACGAAACCTATGGGGTTACTTATAGTCACACAGCTCCATTTGCTGAAACTTTTGAGGCTGTTGTCAAAAAAAGTGTCCCTTCTAAACCAATAACAGGTTTTCAAAAAGGTGTCGACATTTTAATTATATTTGTACCAGAAGAAAAGAAATTTATTTTAAAAAAGATGAAGTTTTATAAGATGAATTTAAATATAGCTGAATTTGGATTGAGTGAAGCTAAGAATATAAAAATTGCAACAAATTACGACGGTTGGAGATTGGAAGACGAGCCAATAAGACAGCTTGACAAGACAAATTATGAAGTAATTTTAGCAATTCCTGAGGGAAGTTACGAATATAAATATGAAATTGATGGAAAATGGTATCCTGAAGGTGCGAATAGAAAATTAATAATTGGAGAAAATGGAGATTTATTTGCCAAAGGAGACTTAGGAACTGGAAAATTTGTGTATGAAGCAATTGACAAAAATGTTAATTTAAGAGCGATTGCACATAACTACAAAAGTTTACAGTATTTTAATAAAATTTCTGATAGGGAATATGAATTTAAGCTTAGAACGCAGATGAATGATGTTGAAAGAGTTTATATAAGCATAGTCTTACATGAAGAAGACAACTATGAAATGATTTATGAGCTTGAGAGATTTCGTGACAGGACAAATGGATTTGATTATTTTGAGAGAATGATAGATTTTGGTAAAAAAGTTGATAAAATTCGTTATTACTTCATTTTGGAAGATGGTGGCGTAAAAGCTTATTTTAACGGGAAAATTCTGGATTATAAAGTGCCGCCTAAAATTGTAATTGATACAAAATCAGATGACATTCAAATTTTTAGTATTCCTGACTGGGCTAAAGAAGTTATTTGGTATAATATTTTTCCTGATAGATTTTATAATAAAAACCATTATAATGATCCTGTTTTTAATGAATTTGGACCAGAAGTATTCAAAAAAAATGAACTTCACGAACAAAACTTTATAGAAAAATATAGATGGGGAAAAGTTAATAATTTATATGGAAAATTTGACAGGAACCGTTGGACAGCTGATTTTAAGGATAAAGTTGGCTGGGAGAGAGTCGGGGAGCAAAATATAGATTATAGCTTAAAATATGCTAGAATGTATGGTGGCGATTTGCAGGGAATAAAAGAAAAGATACCGTATTTGTTGGAATTAGGAGTAACCGCAATATGGTTGAATCCAGTATTTTTTTCATATCAAAACCACAAATATGGAGCAAATGATTTTAGACATATTTCACCAGATTTTGGAACTATTAAGACGAGTGGAAAAGAATACGGTGTGAGAATTAACAAAGAAAATAAATTTGGGAATAAATCTTATGTTGATGTACTTAGATCAAATGTAAAAAATAATAGTGAACTGAAGTTATTACAAGTAAATTTAAAAGGAGAAAACAGAGGTAAAAACGGCTATGGTGAAACTGAAGATCCGGCGACTTGGGTTTGGACAGAATCAGATTTGATAATGGTTGATTTAATAAAAGAGTTGCATAAAAATGGAATAAGAGTTATATTTGACGGAGTTTTTAACCATAGTAGCGATAGACACTGGTCATTTAATATTGTAATGGCACAAGGGGAAAGTTCAAAATATAAAGATTGGTATAAATTTACTGATTTTAGTGGTCATATTCCAGTAACTGATGATATGACTGATGAACAAGCTTATGAAACGCTTATAATGAATAAGAAAAAAGTAGGTTATAATGCTTGGGCAGGATTTAATTCACTTCCAGAATTTAATACATTTAATCAGGAATACAAGGACTACATTTTTAATATCACGAGAAAATGGATGTATGGTCCAGATGGAGTTGAGAGTGAAGATTGGAGACAGGACGACGGAATTGATGGATGGCGATTAGATGTGCCAAATTGTTTGGAAAATCAAGGATTTTGGAATGAATGGAGAAAAGTTGTAAAAGAGAGCAAAAAAGATTCATATATAACAGCAGAATTATGGGGAAATGCTTCAGCTGATATAAATAACGGAAATAAGTTTGACACAGTCATGAATTATGAGTGGCTAAAAACTGTAATTGGTTTTTTTGTAAATCAAAGTAGCCAAGGTGGAGATCGATATAAGTTAAAGGCACAGGATTTTTTTAACGAACTTCGGGAAAAGAGCTCTTGGTATCCGTATCAGGCACTTCAAGCCAGTCAAAATTTAAATGGTTCTCACGATACGGATAGACTTTATTCAAGAATAGTGAACGATGGAATTGGAAGAAATCTGGAAGAAGGAAAGCAGTTGGAAAAAGGTTATAACAGCATAAAACCGTGTCTTGCAGGAAATTATCATCCAAATACAACAATTGACTGGAGAAATAGCGAAATTAAGCCGAAAGACATTTTAAAATTAATTTCAATTTTCCAAATGACTTATATTGGAGCACCAATGTTATTTTACGGCGATGAAGTTGGAATGTGGGGAGCAACTGATCCATATTGCAGAAAACCTATGTTATGGGAAGAATTTATTTATGATGATGAAAAAAATCCATCATATATCAATCAAAATGAAGTTTATCCACAAGAAGTTGATAGAGATTTGTTTCAATGGTACAAAAAATTAATAAGAATAAGAAAAGAAAATAAAGTTTTAGTCTATGGAAAATTTAAAGAAATAATGGCAGACAATGAAAAAGATGTCATTGTTTATGAAAGAATCAATGACAGGCATTCAATAATTGTCATAATTAATAATTCTTTTTATGAACAAGAAATTGAATTTTCAACTGATTACTTAGACGAAAGATTTATAAATTTGATAAATGGAAATACATTTCGTTCTACTAGTAACGGAAAGATAAAATTAAAATTAAAGCCAAAAGAAGGGAAAATTTTAAGAAAAGGGCATAAATGAGAAGATTGGAAGAAAAAAAAGTAAATTTCCGATTTGCGACAGCTGAAGATGCCAGTAAAATTTTAGAAATTTACAAATATTATATAGAAAATACGACTATAACTTTTGAATACGACGTACCAACATTTGTGGAATTTAAAGAGAGAATAAAAAATACTCTGCTTGAATATCCATACATTGTCTGTGAATATAAAAATGAAATACTAGGTTATGCCTATGCTCACAAAGTTTGGATGAGAGCTGCATATCAGTGGGATGCAGAGCTTTCTGTTTACATAGATAAAGATTACACAGGAAACGGATTAGGAAAAAAATTATATAAAATATTAATCGAAATTTTAAAATTGCAAAATGTCGTAAATGTGTATGGCTGCGTAACTTATCCAAATGAAAAAAGTGATAAATTACATGAAAGTTTTGGCTTTAAAAAAGTTGGAATTTTTGAAAATTCAGGCTATAAATTTGGAAAGTGGATAGGCGTAACCTGGTTTCATAAAGCAATTTTAGAGTATGAAAAAAAACCACGAAAATTAAAAAAAATATCACAAATTGACAAAGAAAAAATAAAAATGATTTTTTTTAACAAATAAAAAACGTTTTTAAGAGAGAATAAATTTGTGCAATAAATAACTTGAAAATTAGATTAAAGAGTGATATAATTTTAGTGGAAAATAAAATAATAAATATAATAAATTTAGGAGGCACTAATGGCTAAGAAAACTTTAAAAGATTTAGACGTAAAAGGAAAAAAAGTATTAGTAAGAGTTGATTTTAACGTACCTATAAAAGACGGAGTTGTTGGTAACGATAACAGAATTACAGCTGCATTACCTACATTAAACTATATTTTAGATAATGGTGGAGCCGTTATTGCTTTTTCTCACTTAGGAAAAGTTAAAACTGAAGAAGATAAAGTTTCAAAAACATTGGCACCTGTTGCTAAAGTATTGGCGGAAAAATTAGGAAAACCAGTTAAATTCGTACCTGTAACAAGAGGGCCTGAATTGGAAAAAGCGGTTGCAGAATTGAAACCAGGAGAAATTTTAATGTTTGAAAACACTAGATTTGAAGATTTGGATGGTAAAAAAGAATCTAAAAATGATCCTGAATTAGGAAAATACTGGGCATCGCTTGGAGATTTATTCGTAAATGATGCATTCGGAACTGCTCACAGAGCTCATGCTTCAAATGTAGGAATTGCATCAAATATCAAAGAATCAGCAGTTGGATTCTTAATTGAAAAAGAAATTAAATTCATTGGAGGAGCTGTTGATAATCCTGAAAGACCATTAGTAGCTATTTTAGGTGGAGCAAAAGTTTCTGATAAAATCGGAGTTATTGATAACTTGTTAGAAAAAGCCGATAAAGTAATTATCGGTGGTGGAATGATGTTTACTTTCTTAAAAGCTTTGGGAAAAAATACAGGTTCTTCATTATTGGAAGCTGATAAAGTAGATTTAGCTAAATCATTGATTGAAAAAGCTAAAGCAAAAGGTGTTGAATTATTGTTGCCGGTAGATGCTGTTGTAGCTCAAGAATTTAGCAATGATGTACCATTTAAAACAGTTTCAGTGGATGACATTGAAGATGGATGGATGGGATTAGATATAGGTGAAAAATCAGTAGAATTGTTCAAAAAAGCATTAGAAGGTGCTAAAACAGTAGTATGGAATGGACCGATGGGAGTATTTGAAATGTCTAATTTTGCTAAAGGAACAATTGGTGTTTGTAAAGCAATCGCTGAATTGAAAGATGCTAAAACAATTATCGGTGGAGGAGACTCTGCAGCAGCGGCAATTCAATTAGGATTTGCTGATAAATTCTCTCACATTTCAACTGGTGGAGGAGCTTCAATGGAATACTTGGAAGGAAAAGTATTACCAGGTGTAGCAGCTATTTCAGAAAAATAAGATATAAATAAAAAATAAAGCTTGTTATTATACATAATTTTTTTATTTTAATTATGGCTGTTTCTAAAATTAATTATTTTGGGAACAGTCTTTTTTATTAAAAAAATTTAGATAGGAGAACTATGGCTATTGATATTATTAGAATTCTAGCTTTTATTTTTATTGTATTGCTTCATACAGTAAATATTCAATACGGGATAAATATATGGATTTTGTTATATGGCGTAATTTCTATAGGGGTTAATTTGTTTATAATGATTAGTGGATATTTGCTTCTAGATAAATCAGAAAAAATGTCAGTTTTTTTTAAAAAAAGAATTAGGGGGATATTTCCACTTTTCATATTTTTCAATATAGTTTATATTTTTGTAAATAAAGTAAAAATAATGCCAGTATTGCAAGGAAAGGAAATTGTAGCTCCACATTTTTGGTATATTTATATGATTTTGGGTCTTTACTTTATCACACCTTGGCTTCAGAAAGTTCTGAAATTTGCTAAAAAGGAAACTTTTATAATATTAATTTTATGGTTTTTGTGTAGCATTTTAAATCCACATTTGATAAAATTTGATCTTCCAAGAATTCCATTTTCACATTTTCCAATAACAGAGTTTATAGGCTACTATATTTTGGGTTATTACATAAAAATCGACAGAAATAAAATAAAAAAAGTATCTTTTTCTATAATAATTATAATTTATTTAGTCGGATTTTTTATAAGTGCAATTTCCACAAAATATGTTTTATTAAAAACAGGAAATAGAATCAGCGACTTTTTTGATAAAAATTCACTCGGAACATTTTTTATGACAGTTTCATTTTTTACTTTTTTTATAAAACTTGATTTTAAAAATAGAAATGAAGCAGTTAAAATTGTCTCAAATTCAACATATTTTGCATTTTTAGTACATTTATTAGTTTTAAAAATTGTTGTGAAATTTAGTGATGAAATGATTTTTAAATCTTTTACTACAGTGATTATCAGTATTTTACTTGGAATAATTTATGAAATATTTGTAAGAAAATTTTTTTTAAAAATAAAATTATAAATTTTATAAAAATATTGTTTTAAATATAAAAATATTTTATTTACAAAATAACATTTATTACAAAAAAGGTTGATTTTTTCTCAAATTAAGGGTATTATTTTAGAGTAGTATGATTTTGTAATCATATTTATTTTAGTTTAATTTAAAAAAAAATATGGGCAACAAAACTTGTCTATATTATAGAAGGAGAGAAAATGAGTATAAAAAAAGATTGGGCGGCAAAAGTCGTGAAAAGAGAAAAAGTTGCAAATAAAACTTATGAGCTGACTGTTTCAAAACCTGAAGGATTTAAATATGAAGTGGGGCAATATGTTAATTTTAAATTTCCAGAACCATATTTTGAGACTGAAGACAATATGATGAGACCACTGTCTATTGCTTCACATCCTGAAGAAGATGTATTAAAATTCGTAGTTCGTGAAAGTGAAAGCGATTTTAAAAAGATGTATAAAGAAATTAAAACGGGAGATCCTGTTTCACTTTTTGGACCACTTGGAAACTTTATTCCAGTAGAAATTCCTAAAGATCAAAATATAGCTCTTTTAATTTCGGGAATTGGAATTGCACCAGTGTTGCCATTTTTCAAAAAATTGAAGGATGAAAAACATGAAGGAAAAATTAAATTATTTTACAGCAATCGTACGCCTGATATTGTAACTTATGACAAAGAATTGGAAAATTATCCACTTGGCGATAATTACGAATATATAAAAGTTTTGACAGGAGTTCAAAAAAGAATTGATGGAGATTTTATTGAAGCTCATGTTGGAGATCTAAATGACTATGTTTATTATATCGTAGGAACTAAAGAATTTATTAAATCAATGAGAGTGGCATTAAAAGATAAAGGTGTTGACAATAAAAAAGTAAAAATTGATAATTTTGGATAAAAAAAGAAGGTTGTCGAAAAAGACAGCCTTTTTTCTTTTTATTGATTTTTTGAATAAATACTTTTTATAAGATCATTTCAGATTAATCAGAGAAATTTTTATCATTTACTTCTCTAATTTCATTTTCACTCTTTGCCACAACAATTGTACAGACAGCGTCTCCTGTAATATTTACAACTGTTCTAAACATATCAAGAATTCTGTCGACACCAATTACAACTCCAATTCCTTCAAGCGGCAATCCAGCTTGTTTTAATACAAGTGACAACATTAACATTCCAGCTCCTGGAACTCCTGCCGTACCGACTGAAGCTAGTACCGCTGTCAAAATAATTCCAATATATTGTGTTGGTCCTAAATGGATGTTATAAAGATTTGCGATAAATACTGCCGCAACTCCTTGCATAATCGCAGTTCCATCCATATTTACTGTCGCTCCCAATGGAATTGTGAATGAGCTAATTTCTTCTGAAACACCGAATTTTTCTGATAGTGTTTCAATATTTACTGGAATTGTCGCATTGCTGCTCGATGTAGAAAATGCTACTGAAATAACGTTTAAAAAGTTTTTGAAAAACTTAATTGGATTCATTTTTGCCATACCTACAAGCATTATTTGATAAACTCCTGTGTGAATTACAAAAGCTATTAATGTCACGACAACAAATCCTATTAGTTTAACAAGCACATCTATTCCTGTTGAAGCAACTACTTTTGAAATCAGTGCAAAAACTCCAAGTGGAGCAACTTGCATTATAAGTTCTACCATTTTTAATACAAGTTCATTTGCTTCTTCAAGTAAAGTCTTTAAATTTTTAACTTTATCTCCCAAAGCTGTAATTGCAACTCCTAAAAGCAAGAAGAATATTATTATAGCAAGCATTTTTTCCTCTGACATCGCATTTACGATATTTTTTGGAATCATATCAAGCAATACGTCAATAAGTTTGCTCTGCTGAGCAATTTCGTATTCTCCTTTTGGAAGATTTCCGTGAATCATTCCTTTTCCAACATTAGTAATTTTTGCTACAAATAGTCCAATAGCTACGGCAATCGCAGTAGTTGCAAAATAAAATCCTAAAACTTTTGTCCCAATTCTTCTAAGTTTCTTTACATCTCCAATGGAAGCTGCTCCCATCGCAAGAGAAATAGAAACAAGCGGTACAATCATAACTTTCATAAGATTGATAAACATTCCTCCAAAAAACGCAAGAATCGAATCAATAACAACATCTTTCACAAATGGATTTTGTGAAAAAGGACTCAAAATTAACCCAAATACAACCCCAAGTGCCAGTCCAATCATAATTCTGGTTGTCAAACCAAATTTTTTCATAAATTTTTTAACAGTATAAAATACTGCCTCCTTTCCAAAATTTTGTAATATATCCTGTATTTTAACTTTTTATGAAAAAATTTACAACCTATTTTGAAAAATTTTATTATTTTTAAATATTTTTTTAATATATTTATTTTCTTTTAAATTTATTTCATCTAATATTTCGTTAACTTTATCGCTAAAAAACATTCTGATTGTGTAAAAAATATGTGAGAAAATATACATTTTTCACTGTGCTGGTGCAAACATTGATGTATTTTCATCTATTTTTTATAAACAGATAAATAATTTCCATAAGCAACGTTCCACTCCAAAATGTCAAATAAAATACCTTATCTTTCTTATACTTTGTTTCTAATTTTTTACTTAATTCTGAATTTAAAGAAATATTTTCATCTAAATCTCCTGTTTTATCTAATTGATATTGATATAAGATTTCTTTTTTACTCCCAAATTTATCAACAAAATTCTCAGCATCCTGTAATTTTATTTCTTTTAAACCTAATCTTTTTTCTAAAGTTTTCTCATCTAAGTTATATTCAATCTTATTACCGTTAATCCAAAAATATGTTTCTGGTTTGACACCATATTTTCCTTCGTAAGAATCTGTTTCTTCTATATAACCAACCCAAGTATTATTAATTTTAGCTAATCCATTTAAATACAAAATCAAATCTTCAGGCTTTGTCTTATCGACAAGTTTATAAACTTCATGCTCTGAATCCGAACTCAAAGTTCTTTTTATTAAAAAATTTTGTGATATTTTAATCTCACTGTTACGGTTAACTGTGTCATAAGGAAAACGAAGATACCTAACAAATAATAATGATAAAATTGTAAATGCGATAAGAAAATTAAACTTTCGTTTTGAAACAAAAAACCAGAAAGTTAATAAAATTAATATTGGAATTATAAAAGGGGATAACAAGACAAATCCCCAAGTTATATTTGTATCTGCAAGCATATTTTCTCCTTAATTTCTATATATTTATGACCCTTTTATTTTTCAGAAATACTTTTTAAAAAACTCTCATAAATCTCAAGTTTATCATCAAGATTTTGTAAATATTTTTGCCACTTTTCAATTTCTATATTTACATATTTTTTATGATTTGTCAAAATTTTTATTCTTTCTTTTATCGTTCCGTTCCCTTCATACCGTAAATCTGAATATTTCTTAATTTCACTCAATTTCATTCCCATATCTTTTAATCTTTTTAACATTTTTATCCATTCAATATCAGTTTCATCGTATATTCTTCTATTTTTTTCATCTCTTTTGACACGAAACAGCTCCTTTTTTTCATAAAACCTTATTGTGTATGGAGTTAAACCTATTTTTTCTGAAAATTCCTTTATTTGCATTATTTTTACTTCCTCTTTCAAAAACAATTTATAAAACTATTATACAACAAAAAAAGGCTACTGCAAAATACAATAGCCTAAATTTATCATTTTATTTCAAATTATCTTTAAAGAAACTTTCAAATTTATCAAATGGAATTACATGATTTTTTCCACCATCATATAAATCTGTATGCACTGCACCTTTTACAATGTATAATTCCTTATTTTTATTTCCCAATGCTTTATAGGCATCTTCTGAGAAATATCTTGAATGTGCATTTTCACCAGCAACTATTAAAGTTGGTGTTCTCATTTCAGAAGCATATTCTAATATAGGCATATTAATTAATGGTAACATTCCAGTTGTAGTCCAAGAACCATTTGGGTTAGAATTTACTGCACGAGGATGATATCCTCTTTTTGTTGTATAGAAATCAGAGTATTCTGCAACAAATTTTGGTGTATCTTTTGTAATTTGTTCTTTTCTCAGATTATTTGCCGGTAATAAATCAGCATAGCCATCTTCAACTGCTTTCCATCTAGCTTCGTTCAATTGTTTTTTCAAATTATATCTTCCTTCTGCATCAACCGAATCGTTGTAACCTTTTGCAGAAACTCTTGTCATATCGTACATAGTAGAAGTTGCAACTGCTTTAATACGAGTATCTGAAATTGCCGCATTTAAAGCAAATCCTCCCCAACCACAAATTCCTAAAATTCCGATTTTATCTCTATCAATAAATGATTGCGTTCCTAAGAAATCAACTGCCGCACTAAAATCTTCTGTATTAATTTCAGGCGATGGAACATTTCTTGGCTGTCCTCCGCTTTCTCCAGTGTAAGAACCGTCAAACGCCAATGTTACAAATCCTCTTTCTGCCAATGTTTGTGCATATAGTCCAGATGATTGCTCTTTAACTGCTCCAAATGGCCCTGAAATTGCTATTGCGGATAGTTTTTGATTTTCAATATTTTTTGGAACATACAAATCCCCAACCAAAGTTATTCCGTAACGGTTTTTAAACATAACTTTTGTATGCTCAACTTTATTGCTTTCAGGGAAAACTTTATCCCATTTTTGTTCTAATTTTATACTCGAATCTTTCACTTGCTTAATTGCTGGTATTGCCATAATATTTCCTCCTATAGTCATCATTCCTAATATTGCTCCTACTAATAATCTTTTTTTCAATATTTTTATCACATTCTTTTTCTTTAATTTATTTTTTGTTTTCTTATCTCGTTTTCATAAATGAATTATACATCAATTTTTAAATTATTACAAATATATATAATTTATATTCTATTATAACTTATAATTATACTTGTGAGATAGAATTTTTTAAATTTTCTAAAAATTTTTTCGCAATATTTGATAAAGTTTGATTCTTTTTCCAAATAATACTCATTTCTGTTTCAAGCTCTGGTTTTAATGGAATAAATTTCAAATTGCTTTCACTCGTATTTATTATTCCATCAAAACATAGAACGCTTCCAATATTTTGCTTTGCCATTAATGATGCATTATAAAGTAAGTTAAAAGTACCTACAACATTAAAATTTTCTATACTTTTTCCTATCCAGCCAGCTAAAAAATTATCCACATTTGTTTGTTTTGAAATAATTAAAGGAATATTTTCTAAATCTTTGGACAAAATATAGTCTTTTTTTGCAAGAAAATTATCCTTTCTCACAAGTAACCCCCATTTATCACACCAGGGCAAACTCAAATGCTCATATTTACTTTTATCCACAAACCCAAATGTAATTGCAAAATCTAAAGTTCCATTATCCAGTTTTAAAAGCATTTCGTCTGCATTTCCACTAGTAACATTTGTTTTTATATTTGGATAATCAATCATCATATCATTAATAATCTTAAAAATATGTCCCATTTGAGCACTCTCACCTGCACCAATATTTATCTCTCCTCCAACAATATCTTCTTGTGTCAAGTTGGCAACTGTCGTATCAACTAATGCTAAAATTTCTTTTGCTTTTGTTAAAAAATAAACACCATCTTCTGTTAAAGTAATATTCCGATTCCCTCTTTTAAAAAGAGTAACACCCAATTCTTCTTCCAAATTTTTTAATTGTTTTGAAAGTGCTGGCTGTGAAACATAAAGAATTTTAGCCGCATTAGAAATATTTCTTTCTGTTGCCACAACTAAAAAATATTTTAAAACTCTTAATTCCATTTTTTCTCCTTTTTTACTATAACTAAAACTAATAGATGAATATTAGTTATAAATATTAGATATTTTCATTGTTTTATATTATACTAAATATGTAAAATTTTAAATATTAGTTTTTATTGTTGATTTTCATAAAAAAATATTATAAAATATAAAAAAAATTATTATTTGGGAGTGATTTTATGAAAAAATTTATATTTTTATTTTCTTTGTTAATTTGCAGTTTAAGTTTTTCTGACACTAATATCGACCAAATATCTTCTGAAGTTTGGAGATGTCCTCATTCTGTTGACAGAACTTTTAAGGGACTTACTTATATAAAATTCTTGAATGAAAATGGCAAGCCGTCTATTTCAGTTAGCATATTGGATAATCGTGCAGCATTAAAAACAGGAAAAGTTTCGCTTGAACTTTCACAATTAGATTACGAAGTAAAAGAAAATGAAAATTCTATCTATTTTACAAATTTGAGTGACAAAACACAAGTTTTTTCAAATTACAAGTTATCTTATTCGTTTGATAAAAAAAATAGACCTAAAATGGATTTATATCGTATTTCAGATAACAAAAAACTTTGCAGTCTTATAACAAATTAAATTATCAAAATACAAAAAATAATTAATAATTTTTAAGCAACGATTTTTTAGTGATTTTTGTTGCTTAATTTTTTTCAAAATTTTTTATATATGATATTTCTATTTGCTCCTACTTTTTCCAAAAATTCAATTATTTTATAAGTTCTGTATACAAATTTTTTTCATTTTGAGAATATTGATTTTATGCTTTTTTTTAAAATTTCACAATTACTTTTCTTGGCTTTTTCTTCAATTTCATTTTTGTTAAAATAACTAATTTTATATTTTTTTGTTTTTTCCTTATATTCTTCTAATAACTTTAATGCTTCTTCTGAAAAACCTCCAGTAGACCATAATTCAAATTCTATTTCTTGATTTGAATTATTTTTTCTTAATCCTTTATATATAATAGGAATTTTTTCTTTTAAATATTTTTTAGTTTCTTCAAAGTTTAAATAATTTTTTCTCCCTTTACATTCTACTATAATTAATTTATTATTTTTTTCTACATAAATGTCTATTTCTCTTTTTGTTTTTTTTATTTCGTTTTCCTTTTGAAATTCAATAATTTTATTCATATCAAGATACTTACATCCCAAATTAAAAAAATAGTATCCTACTGAAATTTCAAATAAATCTCCAAATAAATTTCCCATTTTTCCTTTCAAAAGTTCATTTTCTTTAGCTAACTCTTCTAATATTTTAGGATTTTTGGATATTATAGCAGCTGAATTAGTCATTATTTCTATTAATTTTTCTAAAAGTTCAACATATTTTTCAGAAAACAAATCTTTTACTGTAGAAACAACTATTCCTTTTTCTTTTAATTTTTGATGTGTTTCTTTATCGTAACTGCTTGCAACTATTATAGGTGTAAAATTAGATAATTTTTTAAAGTTTTTTATAATATCTAATTTGTCTATAAAAAATTTTATATCTTCTTCAATTAATTTTTTACCTATTTTTATATCACAAATGAAAAATCCTGGTTTATTATTTTTCTTATTAAATAATCCTGTAATATAAGAAGGAGATGAAAATGCCCATTGAAATTTTGCAAATTCTGCTTCTTGAAAAAATGTTTTTGAAGAATTATATGCAACTAGGTTTAAATTTCTCATAAGATTATTCAAATCTGAAATTACTTGTTTTTGTGCAAATTCTAAAGCTTTCGTTCTAGAAATATTTAACTTGGTTAATGGATAAAGCAACTGATAATACTCATCGTCAAATTCATCTATAAAACCAAGATTAATAAGATTTTCGATTAATTTATCATATCTTAAATGTCCCTTTAGGTCTTTAACTGGAGCTGATACATAACTAGCGAGAACTTTTTTTGAAATGAATCCTCCGTTGTTTTCTATTGCAATTAAAATTTGATAATAATTTTTAGATGCTTTTTTAAGAGCTTCATATAAATTATCTTTATATTTTTCTTTATTATACTGTTCTTCTAAATATACGTACCTTTGTCTATTGGAAAAATTTATTGTCTTTAATTTTTGAACTGGTGATTTTGCTCTTGAAATAATTTGCCTTGCATTTTCATTTGTAGTATTGTATTTCATTTTTATTTTTTTAGCTAATTCTCCAGATAGCATAGGTCCTTCTAATTTTAATATTTTTATTATTTCTTTTTTCATATATTTTTCTCCTTGTCACAAAGCACTATTTATAATATATAATATGGTGTCGTCAGAAAGTCTTTTTTTATGTTTATAAATCGCTAAAATAAAGAGTTCTATAATTTGATTTAATCATATTGTCACAATGGTATCATTTAAGTAATTTTTTCTTATAAAGTTTTTCAATAATTCTTCACATACCCATTCCCATAAAACGCAATTCCCAGTTGTCCCACCATCACAATCCAAATCAGCGGCTCGCAAATCATTACTCCAAAATAGCCTAATTTCGGCACGACAAAAATTACGAAGATTATTTTTCCAAAAAATTCGATTACGCTGGAAACAAGAGGGATTAATTTCTCTCCAAGAGCCTGTAAAGCGTATCGCAAGTTAAAGAGGATTCCCAGTATTGTGAAAAATGGAGAGGCGATTTTTAGGTAGGTTGAGCCGTTGTGAAGTACGATTTCAGATTCGGAGCCTGACATCAGATGAATCATATTTTTGGAAAATAAATATACAAAAATTGTGATTCCGATTGCAAAAATTATATCCATCATATTAGCGTAAAATACACCTTTTCGGATTCTGTCTACTTTATTTGCACCTTTATTTTGGGAAACGAAAGTTGCAAGTGCGAGTGCTATTGTAGTTAGTGGAATGTTACAAAATCCCATAAGTTTTCTTGCCGAAGTATGCCCAGCGATAATCAAGTACCCAAACCCATTTATCGCATACTGTAAAATCAGCGTTCCCATAAGAACAATCGCAATCATAAATCCCATAGAAAGTCCCTGTCCGAGTAGTTCCTTGTACAATTTTTTATCAAATCTGAAATGTTTTTTTCTAGGAATTAAAATCGGCTCTTTCACGTAAATGTAGATGATACTCAAGATAACCGAAATTGCCTGTGCAATAACTGTTGCAATCGCAGCTCCGCCAATTTCCATTTTAAGAGAAGTTATAAAATAAATATCAAGGAAAATGTTTAAAATTGAGGCAATTACCAAAAATATAAGCGACATAAAGCTGTTTCCGATTGCACGTAAAAGTCCTGACGACAAGTTGTAGGAAAAAGTTACGCCAATAAACATTGTTATTATGTTTATATATTCAAATGCTTCTTTTATAATATTTTCAGGTGTATGCAAGATTTTTAGCAGTGGCATAAGAATAAACCGTGATAAAATCATTACTCCCACAGTAATCCAAATTCCAATAACAATCGAGCCAGCCACAGACTTTTTCAAAAGATTCTTGTTATTTGCCCCATAATTTCTAGCCGTAACCATACTAAGCCCATTTCCAATTCCTAACGCAAATCCAAAAATCAGCTCAAAAATAGCTGCCGAAGCCCCAATAGCCGCAAGCGAATTATCTCCCAAAGTATGCCCCACAATAGCAATATCCGCCATATTGTAAAGCTGCTGAAAAATATTCGACACAAGTATGGGTATCGAAAAAATCAGAAGCGACTTTAAAATATTATCATTTATCAAATCAACCGAAAAATTAAATTTTTTCATTTTCTGTCCTTTCTTTTTACTTTTTAAATCGTAAGTTTTTATTCTTATTTTAAAAATAGTTTTTTGTAAAAAATATAATTTTTCTATTTTTCCAAAAATTCTTTCATATCTGTAAACATTGGTATTTCCAGTTCAACTTCCTTTTTTGTTGCAGGATGTGTAAATTTTACCTTGTAAGCGTGTAAAAATTGTCTATTTATTCCAAGTTCTTTATTTAAGCCATTTCCATAAAGTTCGTCTCCTACGATTATGTGTCCGATGGATTTCAAATGCACACGAATTTGATGTGTTCTCCCTGTAAAAAGTTCACATTCTACCAACGTTACGTTTTTTTCAGGGTAAGTTTTCAATACTTTTACAGCCGTTTTTGCGTATTGCCCCCGCTCATCAATTATTCTTTCCAAATTGTCCCCATCCCGAAAAATCCGTCTTTCAATAATTATTTTCGTTTCGTCTTCTTTCAGATTTTCCTTTCCAAAACTACTTTGAGCCTCTAAATCTAAGTCATTTTCTTTATTTTCATTTGCAAAATCTGCACTTTTGCTAATTTTACTATCTTCGTTTTCAAGAGTTAAATTGTTTTCTATTTTCTCCATTTCATCGTATTTTTTCATCTCTCCAAAATTAACTTTTTCAATTTTAGGTTTTAAATTTTCCTTTTCTAAATCCTGAATCTTATGTTTTTCCCCATCTTTTGCAAGTTCTTCATTGATTCTAGCAATTTCCTTATCATCAATAATTCTATTCACAATCGCCAGATATTTTTTCTCAAAAATCGAAAAATTTTGTAAAAATGCCTGTGCAAAACTATTTTTTGCAATAATAATCAGCCCAGATGTATTCATATCGAGCCTGTTGTAAAATCGTGGAACTCTCACTTCCCCATATTTTTCAAAAAAATGATTTACAATTCCGTTTGCAAGTGTAAAATCAGCTTTTTTCTGTGTCGGATGTGTCAGCAAAAATGGCTCTTTATTCACAACCAAAATATCTTCATCTTCAAAAATAATATCAAGTGGCAGTTTAATCGGCTTAATGTCCGTCCCCTTTTTCTTCTCTACAACTCTCAAATTCCCATGTGACGGCAATTTCTTAGTTAATCTTACCTGCTTTCCATTCAAAAAAACTTCCACATTTCTCAAACTTCGCCCCGAATAATTCTGCACTTCCCGCAAATACTGGGAAATTTTCATTCTCTGATGTTCCTTCTCAATCCTAAATTTTTTCAATATTTATGCACTTCCTTTTTTATTACTTCCAATTTTTATTGCTTTCAAAATTACCAAAATTTTTCAACAAATAAATTTCTCTTACAAAAACCAAATTTTTTCTAAAAATATTTATTTTTCTACAATATTACAACTTTTTATTTTTCAAAATTACAATCAATTTCCCACTTTCAAATTCAATACTTGCCTCATTTTCACAAATCACATTACTCACAAGCCGAGAACTTTCCCTTTTTACATCAATCCCATCAGTCTCAAACTTAAATCCCTTAAGTGTCAACTTTTCCACATTTTCACTAATCGGAACAATCGAAAATTCAAAGTCCTTTTTATTTTTTAAGACAAACGATTTTTCTGCATAAAAAATTTCTTCATCTTCCAATAAAAACACAATATTTTTATACTTTTCCATCAAAAATAAATTACTCAAAGTCATATCAAGCCTATTTCCAAGCCCTCCAACGATAAATATCTTCTCAATAAAATCTTCATTTCCCAAAATTTTATTAATTTCTTCTAAAATTAACTCAAAATCAGTAAAATCCTTATCTCGTGGAAATTTTTTTATCAAAACATTTTTACTTTTATAATATTCCAAAACTTTTTTCTCAATCGAATCCAGATCCCCAATAATCACTTCTGGCATTTTCCCATATTTAAATGCAAAATTTGCCCCGCCATCTGCACAAAAGCAAACTGCATTTTCCGAAACTAATTTATCCATAAATTCCTGTGAATATTTATATTCGCCATTCAAAAAAATCACAAATTTTTTCCTCATTTTTCCCTCCAAGTCAATAAATATAATTATTTTACATTTTTATATTATACTGTTTTATCCAATTATTTACAAGATTATAAAAAGAAAAAATCCCTTCACATTTCAGGAATCTGTAAAACAACCTTAAATCCCCCATATTCACTATGTTTCATCTCAATTTTTCCATTATGTACATCCATAATTTGTTTTACAATAAGAAGCCCTAAACCGTGCTGCTGTTCTGTCGTATTTTTGTCACAAACCATATAATGTGGCGTATTATTGAGCTTTTCTAGCTCTTCATCAGAAACTCCTATTCCATTATCTTCAACACAAATTATACAATTTTTTTCATCTTCTTTTACTGAAACATAAATTGTGCAACCATTTTCATTGTGATTAATACTATTTTGGATTAAATTCGCCAAAGCTCGTTTTATCAGATTTTTGTCAACATTAACAAAGCAGGATACAAATTCACTTTTCGTCTTCCATTCTATCGGAAATTTCTCGTCAATATCCATATTCAAAAAATCAACAATTACTTGCCGAACGACTGCAACTGCATTTTCTTTTTTCTTTTCAAAAGGCTGCATATTATATTCTAATTTTGAAGCAAGATTCAAATCATTTATTAGATTTTTTATACGCTCACTTTGTTTCAAAATAACAGAAAGTTTTTTTGCCATTTCTTCTGATAAATTTGAAGATGTTTTTAATTGACTTGCATAGCCCATTATCATTGACAATGGAGTACGAATGTCGTGGGAAACTCCTGCAATCCAGTTTGCTCGTGCCGTATCTTTATTTCGCAGTTGTTCTCTTTGATTTTGCAAAATTTCAGAAGTTTTATTTATACTTTTTGCAAGTTCAGATAAAACGCCTTTTTCATCTATATTTACTGGATTATCTTTTGGCAAATCCTGTATACCTTTTATTATTGGATTTACTGATTTTAAAAGTTTTGAATTTGAAAAAATGTAAATCAAAAATACAAAGAATATATTGGATATTAAAAATGTAAGAAAAAAATTAGGAACATTTTGAATTAAACGATAGTTCCAGGTAGCTGTGGAATATTTCCAGTAACTGTCTTTTGGATATCCTAATACAAGTAAATCATTTCTAATTTTTGCTGTAAAAACTGGATAACCTTTTATGTAAGCGTGTGAAAATAGCGCTATATCAAATACCGAATATTCTTTTGGAATCTCGCCTGGCAAGTTTTCTGTTTGCCATATCACTTTTTTAGAATCATTGTCAATCACAATTGCCCAAATATTTTGCTTTTTCAAATTGGAAATTTCTTTATCTGGCAAAAAATATTTTCTGTCTTTAAATTTTATCATTTTCGCTATTTCAAAAGTTTTATCTGAAGGAGAATCATCTGTCGAATATTTGAAAAATATAAATTCAAACAAAAAAATATTTAAAAATAGAAGCAAAAATATGCTTAATATTATTGTTATTACAAAACGGCGTATAAGTTTTAATATATTTTTCATGCTATTTTCCCTCCACGATTAATTTATAACCTAATCCTTTCATTGTTATAAGAGAAACTGGATGTGACGGCTCTTTCTCAATTTTTTCTCTAATCCGTCTAATATGAGTCATCAAAGAATTTGAGTAAACATAAGCATTTTCTCCCCAAATAGCTTCACATAGCGAATCAATCGTTACAATTCGTCCAGCATTTCTGTATAAAGTTTTTAGTAGTTCATATTCCTTTGCAGTTAAGGAAAATTTTCCCCCATCTTTTACAATTTCTCCTCGTGAAAAATCAATCTGACAACCATTTAAGTTCACTATAAAATTCTCTTCCTTGTAAGTCCGTCGCAAAATTGCCGTAATCCTAAACAAAAGTTCTTTTGGCAAAAAAGGTTTCACAATATAATCGTCCGCTCCCAATCCAAATCCTTTAAACTTGTCTTCATCTTCTCCTCGTGCTGTTAAAAATAAAATCGGATAATCGCTGTCCTTTCTCAACTTTTCAAGTAGCTCAAAACCATTCCCATCTGGAAGCATCACATCCAATATTGCAAAATCTGGCTCCACTTCTTTGGCACATTTTAACGCTTCTTTTACATTTCCAGCAGTCCTTGTATTTTCATAACCTCCATCTGCCAAAATCGACACAACCATATTCAAAATTTCCTGCTCATCATCCACAATTAAAATACATTTATCTCTCAAATATTTTTCAACCATTTCAAACTTCCTCCAATTATCACTAAAATTCATAAATCATTATATCACAAAAATCACTCCCAACTTCCCAAATTTCCAAAAAGTAAGGTAAATGTAAAGTAGCAAAAATGTTGCCGTAAGGTTGATGTGGTAATATATGAATATAGAAAAGGAAGAAACAAAATAAAAAAAATAATGAGAGG
>ERZ773014.767-NODE-767-length-21345-cov-9.681916_pt1 | contig 21345 bp, 23 predicted proteins | sample MGYA00580841_ERZ773014 | MGnify/ENA primary metagenome ERZ773014 (study PRJEB29015, sample SAMEA2737989) | human oral metagenome | biome: human oral; feature: human-associated habitat; material: dental | place: China | collected 2067 ...
CACACGGTCTTGTGTCCTGTGTCGATGTGTTGTCCGGCAGGATCTGGCAGAGTGACGGTGGACTATAAGTTTATGTTGTAGGCGGGCAGGATTCCGCTGACGCTGTTCGATGTCCCGCAAGCGCTCGGACGAAAGCGCAAGCACAAGCGAAACCGCACGAATAGGCGCCTGAAAGGGCGCAGCATAGAGGAGCGTCCTGCCGTTGCGGACAAAGGTACGGAAATCGGACACTGGGAAGCCGACACCATTGTCGGATCACGAAAAGGGCACGGTGCGGCCGTAGTTTCAAAGAGCTTTTCTGCGTGTAGAATATACGTGAGCATCGATAAATTCAGCCCGATCACCTTATATGAGATATATGGGAGGGAAACCTTATGGAAGATCACTTTTTTTCCTACAACGCTATCCAAAAGACATGGCAGGAAACAAATTGTCATGGGCTTTCAGGAACACTGGCAGAGTACGTGCCGCAAATCATCTTGATAGAGAATAAAGAGCAAATGGTTTGGTGCCCTATTCACCATACCTACGAGACCGTGGAAACATTGAGCCATAGCAAAGCAAGTACAACAGACGGCTGTATCTTATCCGGGGCAGTTATTCCCATTGGTGCCATAGATATTACGGCCGATCAAGATGCAAGGCGCGATTTGTTCGATCTTCGTTGGCATATCAGCCAAGAACGGTCACGAGGTCGATTGATGATCGCCGTTGACCGTGTCGTCATTGGTTTGGGGGATGGCTACGACAATCGTCTGGGAAGAGTACTTGTTCCTCATGTCTATGGACGATCCTTTCATAGTATATCCGTCGCGTATGCCAAAGAAAAAATAATAGAAATCGGACTCTGCCAAAAAATTCCCACAACCATACTTATTACAGCCTTGACCAAGCTGCAAGGAATTGCCGAGGAGTATTATGGCGAAAAGATGCCATTCTCTTGGGAAAAAATTGTTTCTTATGGGCAGTATTCCGATCCGGAATGCTTGAAAGCCATGCTCCATTACCCCTTCTCCCCTATACTGTGGCTGATGCGAAACTATTTTAATATCAATGAAAATTATCGCATTGTCACCCGTGATGATCGGCGAGGTTTTTCTAAAATATGCGAAGCTCTTCAGCTCGTGAGCAATGAAGCATTTTTATCTCAGGTGCTAAAAAATCCCTATACGTTTATTCTAAACCTGCGTCTGAGACGGCTGGGCTTTCAAGATGAATGTCTCATCGAATCCTTTTACGGATTAAAAACGTTCTGCGGCAAAGAAATGGATCAAAGATTGGAGGGGGAGTATGTATGGGAAAACAATGGCTTATCCTATGACAAATCACTTTTTGAAGATGATGCCGCCATGGCTGCATTTCGTAAGGATAAGCTATGTTTATTTAACGATTGGGAAGCTCTTTTCTTTTATTGTCAATGGAATTTGCAGCAATCGGGAGAAGATGTATTTTCGCCAATTTTTTATCGCTTGCTTGCCGAATGGCAGCCATGCTACACGGAGGCTCTTCGCTCCCTTCATCGATATTATCTCGATTTGCCATTAAATTTACGTGCATCTGTTTTGGAAAACGGATTAAGCCCACAAATTTGTCTGCACATAAACGAGTTATTGGAACCATGACCGCAGCATTTCTTTCTCTATGAATCGAGACAGAAGCGGCTAAGTGCAGAATTGGGGAACTTCTATCCGGATGATTGTGACACAATAAGGAGGCATACCGCCATGAAACGAGTATTCATTTTTCTGCTTATAGGCTCCGTTCTCTCCCTGGGAGGAATGATTGATCTGCTTAACGGAGGCTTTCCTCTCTCCCCTTTGGTTGTTTTCCTTGGTTTTTATATTGCTTTCTTCCCCTGGAGCGTTCCTTCTCATTTAAGAACAAGCGACTTTGATATCTATAAAACAGAAAATACGACAGCGACACATGAGCCTTTGTTGCTCGCAAGGTACTTTATTGCCATGAGTATGATTTCTCGGCGCGAGGGCATCCTTTCCTTGTGGGAGAAAAATTTTGACACACACTACAAAAACGGTCTTTACCGCATGGGAAAAAACATGATGATTGACGGTATTGCGCCGGAATTTGTTCAACAAGAATTTTCTTCTGTCTCTTATGCGTTACGTCAGCGTTACCGTGAGCAGATCGGACGCATCTTACAAACGGGAAAATACCTCGTAGCAGTCACTGTTATTAGTTGTGTTGGCAGTGGCAGTATGCTTTTGTTGCGTGGCGATGCAGCCTTTGACCTTCGCTGCGGCGTATGGATTTGCACGACGCTAATTAGTGCAATATGCGCCATATCTGTTCTTTGCTTGCTTCCTGGCAAAATGCGCCATATTCTGTATCGCCGTAATCTCATTGATCGGCAAATACAGATCGGATTTGATTGCATCCAGCAAGGGAAATCCCCGATCGCTACGGCTCTCAGCCAGATCCCTTATTTAACAGTGAAAGAACAGGCGCATTTTTCTCAAATGCCTCTGCCTGAAGATATCGGAGAAACACAACCTACAGATGACTTTTCCGACGTCGCAGAAAACATCGGGAAATCTATTCGCGAAATTTGCCATTACCAGCTATGATTGGAACGATGGCGGACATTTGATTTTTGCTTTTCTTTGCATCCGCTCCTTTAACAAAGAACGTCCGGCGTATACGCTTGGATACCTTACGCCGAAGCAGTATCGGGAACGGTTTGCACCTAAGCGAGAGCATGCTGCCCAGACCATCGCGGGTAACGTTTGAAAGGTTTCTATCGGTATTCCGAGTACCATATCTTCGATGGAACTATATGATATTCAAGGTTCCATAGATAATTTTTAGATTTTTGTGTCCAGTTTTTGTTGACTAGTACAAACCGACGTTTTTGTGCGTGCGCCCCCTCCCCGATCCAGTAATGGCGCGGTTTTAGAGATTTGACCGCCCCCTGGGGACAAGAATGTGTTGCATTTGCTTTACTTTCGCGTTACAATAAACAAAAGGAGGTTATGCACCATGTCCAAGACCGCAACAATCAATATGCGCATCGAACCGACAATCAAAGCGCAAGCTGAAACCGTTTTTCCAGTTTCGGTATCTCCGTGACCGACGCCATCAACATCTTTCTGCATGCATCCATCATGGAGGGAGGTTTTCCCTTCCAACCAAAACAGCCCCGTTACAACAGAGAAACGCTTCTTGCTATGCAGGAAGCACGCGACATCATGGATGGTAAAATCGAGCCGAAGCATTATTCGTCGCTGTCCGCACTGATGGATGATCTGGATGCGGAGGACGCTCATGCTTGATCTCGTCACCACCACGCAGTTCCGCAAGGATTTAAAGAAGCTGCGTAAACGTGGAGCAGATATGCAAAAGCTGGATGATGTTCTGCAAATGCTCTGCGCGGAAAAACAACTGCCCGAAAGGTATCGGGATCATGCGCTCGTTGGTGATTACATTGGTTTTCGCGAATGCCACATCATGCCGGACTGGCTACTCGTATATGCCATCGACAAAGGAAAACTGATTCTGACCGCTTCCCGCACAGGTTCACATAGCGATCTCTTCTAGCCGATTCATTGGAGTCGGCTTTTTATTTTGGTGCTTTCCGTTGATGAATCCGCTCATGACACGATACGCAGAGCGACATCAAATTGCTCTCGTCATGCGTACCTCCGTCGTCAAGAGGCTTGATGTGATGCACAAGTGTTGCGAGAACATATCTGCCCTGCTCTTTGCATTTCTCACAGAGCGGATGCCCTGCCAAGTGGCGATCACGAATCCTGCGCCACGCGCTGCCGTATCTCTCGTGCTGATCGTACCCGCGTGTGAAGTGCTCGTAATGTCTCTGCATCGTTTTCTCGTGCTCCTCGCAGTAGCAGCTCTTTCTGTCCGTGAGGTTCGGGCAGCCCGTCATGCGGCAGGGGCGCTTCGGCTTTCTTGGCATCGGACACCTCCTTGATGGCATGAAAAAACCTCCGCCGGGATTGCTCCCATTGGAGGCTGTCGCTTACACTTTTCTATGATATAGATTACCATGTCAAGGGTGTGACACGCAATGTGACAAGTAGTGCCAACAGATACCATTCGAGTGACACAGCGTGTCAATTTTCGAGATTTTTTATGATTTTTTTGTGAAGACGATGAACGGAGCGCAGACTGCAATCCATCTCCTCGGCGATTTGCGCCCATGATTTTCCCATTACGTAACGACTACGCAGAAGACACTGCCATTGCGGATTGCGGACTCTGCCAATAAAACCGCTGATTTCCATCTTCACGCTCACCAATCGGTCGATGTCTGCATCCAGTTCCTTTTCCTTCTCCACGATGCGCTCTACCCACTTGGTATAGGAGGCCTCCTCCGGTGCGCTGCGGCTGACGTGCTCCTCCAAGCGGCCGGCGCTAATGCTCTCGGCAAGTCTGCGGAATTGATTCACTTCCTCCATCTTAGAGTGAATCAGCTGATCCAGTTGTAACGCCCGCCCCAAATATTCTTTTACAGCCATCTCAATCATCCTCCAACTCCTGCTTGACCTGCTCAAAAAGTTGATGCCCATCAGTCGATGTCAGCTGCGTAAACCACTTGGAGTGGAAGAACCGCTCCGTCTCTGCAACCATCTGCTCGCTCTCCCGAATGGAATCCAACAGACGCTCTTCCTTGCTCTTTTTCTCTTTCCCGACGGGGAGACGCCCTTTCTTATGCTCCTCGCGCAGTTTTTTCTTTTTAGCAAGCCGCGCCGCGACACGATCCTCCAGTTCCTTTGTGCGAGGGTTCTTTTTGAGGAACTTTGCGGCTTTCCGATAGTCGTCGACGGCCTGCGTTATGATAGCGTTTGCCAGAATTTCGTATGCATCCACAGGATCATCTCCCCTCTTCCAACACATCCTTGACATCAGCCACAGAGCGAACCACTGCGGCTATACCGCCGACCGCATTGATTTTCCGCAGGATTGCTTCTTGCAGTGCCGTGATCTTGCCACGCTCGGTCTTGACCTCAAATCCGTAAAATTTACCGCCAATGCAGGCGATGATGTCAGGGATGCCCGCCGTTCCGTACAGCCCTCCATGCGTCTTCCAGCAGAAGCAGTCCGGGCGGGATTTCAAGTACATCAGAATGGATTTCACGATTGACGATTCTTTCATGTGTTCCACCACTTTCCTTTATTTTCAAGGGTTGGAACACATAGAACACGAGAAAAGCGATTACTATATACATTTTCTATAAAAATTAAATGTGTGGTATTTTTTATAATATATATAGAAATAGGATTTTCGTGTTCCACGTGTTCCGAACCGTTCCTTTTCCGTTCATAAAAATCCTTCCGAAGCCCTATCACGCAAGGATTTCTCCAAGACTGATGCCGACGAGAACACGTCGTTTGGCGATACGATCAATCTTCCGCTCCAAATGGGGAAAGGAAGTCATAATCTGCTGCACAAAGGATTTCTGCGAGTAAGGTTTAAGTCCGCATTCCTCACAGTAGCCTTTGTAAGCGCTCCACAGCTCCGTGGAGCCCACGCAGCCGTCTCCTTCCGACAGGACGATGCAGCACTCTTTGACAAAGGACAGCACCGAGTCGGATTCCTCTCGATATTTCTGAAGCTCCATTCGGTTCTTTTCCGTCTCGGAGAACACATAGTGATTTCCCATAAGCCGCCGCAGACCTTGGAGAGCAAAGCGAAAAATCCCGTCCGCCTCGGCGCGGAACTTCTCCAAAAGCTCCGGGTCGCGCTTTTCCTTTGGCACAGAATGATTGAACCGTACGATGATAAGCCGGCGATAGAATCCCTCGGACTTGTCCCCATAGTTTTTGGGTATGCTATTGCAGGAAAACAACAGCCGCGCCGTGGATTGGAAGGAAAACGGGTTCTTGTTTTTCTTCTCCACGGTCAGATAGTCCTCGCCCACCAGTGCCTTGAAAATGCCGTTGTCGTCAATGTTCTTCGTGGGGAGGTCGGCAAAGATATTGGCAAGTTTTCCGAACAGCTCCGCCGTTTTGAAGCGCTCGTTCAGCGCCTGCCACGACACATTGGACACATTCTGCTTGCCGAGGAGGACGTCATTCAGGACGCGCAGGAGGACGGACTTTCCTGCACTCGCAACACCCACGATGACAAAGCATTTCTGAGCAGAGTTCACCGGAATGAGAAAGTAGCCCAATATCTCCTGCAAGAGCGCCACCTGCGCCATATCGCCGCCCATGGATTCCACAAGAAAATGCTTGAAGCGGGGACAGTCCGCTCCCTTGTCATAGGCGACATTGAGCTGCACCGTGGAGCAATAATCAGGGGTATGCACAGAGAGGGTATCCTCCAGGACATTATAGAGACCGTTTTTCACGTTGATGATGAAGGGATTTGCATTGAGTTCCCGCACATCCCGCTGCACAAGAAGCCGCCATTGTTTTTCGGCATCAACGATATGGCGCATCCGCGACTCACGGAGCAGGAGCTTTTCCTGCACCATTCGCTGGGCTTCCATCTCGGGCATTTCATGATAGACGCCCGCCCGATAGCAGAAATGTTGCTCCGCCGCATAGAACACCTGCTGCGCTCCCGCCATTTCCTTTGCCAAGATGCCCGGCAGGAAACGCAGCCCGCTCTTGGTCGGCTCGTACCAGTCCGGCACGGAGCTTCCCGCTTGAGCGCGTTTGGTTTCCTTGCCGGATTGATATTGACGGCTGACTTCTTTGTACGCCACATTCAGCGATTTCAAGAAGTTCGCACGGAGTTTGAAGTGATCGCGAATTTCGGCGTTGATCATCACATCGGCGACGACGACGTCCTGATTGTAGAGGTAGTCCGTCACAAAGTCCTTTGCCGCCTGCAAGTCCTTCAGCGTGTCCCCGGTTACGGGAATTTCTGCCAAAACGGCCATCAAGGCGTCCGTATTCAGGGGCTGAAAGCATAGTGCTGTCGGAGACTTCACCGGACACGCCCCTGCGACAAATTTTGGACACTTGAAGCCCTTTTCAGAGATAACCTTGCAGGTGATTGGCTTTGTACCGCTCTCCAAGAAGTGATTGATTTTCTTCTGCGTACCGTTCTCGTTGTACCCCGGGTACCGCGCGGAAAGGGCATGAATCAGCGCCGTTCCGCCGTCAAAGGGGGCAAGGTTCGTAATCATGGCATACCATTCATGCTCGGAAAGGTTCGCCGCATCATCCCGGCAGTGCTTCAAAAAATCGCAGGAACGCATGACAATGTCCAGTCCCCTGTCATTGCCGGACTTCTTCTCTACCGCCTGCTCATCCATCTCCGGCAATGCATCGGACAACTGATCCTGTGTGTATTTCCGTTCCGGGTGAAAGCTGATGCACTCCACGCTGACCGGCTCTTTCTTGCAGTGATGAAACCCCGGAAGGCGCATAACGCGGGATTCGTTGACACAGACCGGATCGCCGTCAAACTGCTTCACCAGCTGTTGCTGGATCGTGCGAAAACGCTCCACCCGTGCCGTGCCGTCCATAAAGTAGTAGACGTGCAGGGATTTTCTGGTCTTTATCACCATCGACGGCGGCAAAGGGAATGCGTCAATCTTTGCTTGCTGCTCCTCGAAAGTGCCGTCATCCATCTCGAAAAACTGGGCGTTGATGCGGGTGATTGCGCCATCGTCGTGACCGCCGTAGTTCACCACGAAGAAAATGCCGCGATTCTGCGCGTTGTGCTTTTTGAGCGTTTCCTCGATGCCCATGTATTTCCCGCACTCACATTCCAGTTTTGCTCCGTGGAACACGCCGTCCTTCCTGTCCTCAAAGACACGGAAGCAGACGGTTTCAGCGGGATTGAACAGGCATCCGAGGACATCCATCGCCGTGACATTCATATCAACACTCTCCCATATCCATCTGCTGTACAGGAATCCCCAGCTGCGTGGCTTCCTCGATTTCCCTCTTCATGCCGGAGGAAATTTCACCGTTTTCCGTAAAGATCCATACCTCGTCACACAGCGCAAGAAGAGCAAGCCCGAACATCAAGCCCATTTCCCGCTCATGCGGGGATCTATCATTCAAAATCTGCGGATAGAGAAGATGGCTCGCCACGGGCATATTCCCCCGACCTATGACATAGCGGCAGCACCGGACGGCATTTTCTTTGTTGGTCGCGACGTCTCCGGCGTACTTTGACACCACGTAAATCTTTCTGCGATTCTTGGCGGCAAAGCGCCGCCGCTGTCTCTGTTTATACTCCTTCAGCACTCGGCTCATCGCCGTCCCTGCCGTAGGGTCCGGATAGCCCTCAATGTTTTTGAACATAATCACACCTCCAGTTCCTCCATAGCTCCAAAGTTTTCTCCGGCGGAGGCTTCAGCAATAAGAGGTAAGTCAAATTCCGGGAAAGGCTGTTCTTCCATGCACGCACGGATAAACGCCACCGCCTCATCGAGCCGTCCGGCAGGGATAATGAAGGTCAATTCGTCATGGATCTGCAGGATCGGCTTCAGCCAGGGTCTGTCCGGCAGTCCCTTTAAGATGCGGACAATCGCCAGCTTCAAAATATCGGCCGCCGTCCCTTGGATGGGAGTGTTCAGGGCGCAACGCTCTGCAAAGGACTTCTTTCCCCATTCCTTGCTGCGGATATCGGGAAGGTAACGTCTGCGTCCGAGCCATGTCTCCGAATACAGTCTGCGTGCGGCCTGCGCTTTTGTCTCTTCCTGTCACGTGGAAAGTCCGCGATACCCGGCTTTGAGGTTGGCAATGACGGACTCGCATTCCGGGAGCGTCTTTTCCACCCCCGCTTTGAACTTGAGGGTATTCTGCAGCCCGCGGGGGAACAGTCCGTAAAACGTGCCGAAGTTGACATTTTTGGCGATGGTGCGCCGCTCCTTGTAGTCGGCGCGGTGCTTGTCTTGGGCTTCCTCATCGGTCACGCCGAAAATGACGCAGGTCGTGGCGGCGTGAATATCGCCGCCCGTGCGGTAGGTCTCCATCATGCGCTCATCCCGGCAGTAGAACGCGCCGACACGCAGCTCGATCTGTGAAAAATCCAAGGATAAAATCAGGTGACCGCTCGGTGCTTTGATAAAGTTCCGAACACCGATGGGATCATTGGACTTTCTCGGCATATTCTGGCAGTTCGGCTTTCGGCAGTTCATTCTGCCCGTATCCGTGGAAAGAGCAAAAATGTCGGGATGCAGCCTTTTGGTCACGGGGTTGAGGAATTTCAAGTAACCGTCGATGTAGGTGGACTGTATCTTTCCCAACCTCCGATATTCCTGCACCAGCTTGAAGAGCGGCACGAGTTCCGGCTTATGTTCCTCGCACCATTCACCGAGGAGAACCATCGCCATATCGTCCAGAGCGACTTGGGATTTGTTGGTAACCTTGAGGACGGGCAGTCCTTGACTCTCGAAGAGATATTTCTTGAAATCGGCGGTTGAACAGTTGGCTCCGATGTTCACATCCCCGATGAGAAACGTGATTTCCTGCCGAATCCGCTCCATCTCGATTTCCGACTCGGCTTTTCTCCTTTGCATCAGTGACCGATCAGTGGGTACGCCGTTGTTCTTCATCACGCCCAAGTAAACAGCCGTGGGAGATTCCATGTGTTCCACAATCCACCGATGCCGGGAAAGATACCGGTCAAACCAGTCGTTGAAAATATGGTAGAGCCGCAGAGAAAAATCCGCGTCGGCTGCACCATAGCGGACAGTTTCTTTGTCCTGTGCGGGAAGTTCGTCAAAGTGTTTCCCCCCCCGTCGTCTCGGCGAAGGTTGGCAGCGACTCGCCCAAGAGTTCTCCCGCTAAATGTTTCAGCCCGCTTTCATTCAGTCTGCGGTACCCGTATGCAGATTTCAAAGTCATCTGTGCCGCCGCTATGGTGTCATAGACGGGCGGCTGTATCACGATTCCCTTTGCGTATGCCATCGAGGATTCAAAGGCAATATTATGGGCGACCTTGGTGATGTGGGGATTGGCAAGGAGATCGGAAAGAAACAAGAAAAACGCCGTTTGGTCGATATTTGCGCCAATTTTATGCGCGACAGTAACATAAATGCCCGTTCTCTCCTGAGCGGAGAAAGCGCAGCCGACAATATGCGCCCTTGCAGGATCAAGCGCGGCTTTCTCCTCAGCCCGATAGGCCTCGTCCGGTGCGGTTTCAAAGTCAAAAGCGATAATCTCCGCATCGCTCAAGTAATCACGAATGCCCTGGATCGTAGTCACGCATTGGTAAATTGTCGGTTTCATTTCACTCACCTCACTTACCGTAACGCCGAGGAATGGTATCCCCGGCGCATGGGAGGAATGGTATCCCCGGCGCATGGGCAGTACATATAGAACCTATTTCAAAGCCGGGATAATCTCGCCCGTCTCAGTGTCAACAAAGATTTCCTCATCCACCGGAATAAGGGTAGCCGTGGTGAGATTTTTGGCATACTCCCTCATCTGCTGAACATAGGGAGCGGTTGCCGATTTTCCCCATCGGTGAGGTCGCGTACACGCTGAAAGACGGCTTGAGAGAAGTCGCGGTTGGTTGCATTACTGTGCGCCTTTTTGAGGGAGATTTTTACCACCATCTGATGCGGCAGCTTCATATGCTTGGCGAACCACAGCTTAACAAAGTCCTCAAACTTGCGGACAGAACCGACAGGAAGGGAGAGCATCATGGGGAGCAGTTCACCTTCCTGCAAGATATACAGCATCTTGCGGTTCTGACACGCTTTTCCCTGCCCCTCTGTACCGCTGCCAAAACGGTTATGAGGACACTTGCGGCAGTCGCCGCCGGGGCTGCCGATACCTTGTCTGCCGTCAAAGGAGCCGCAATCCGGAGGATTGCTTCCGCCTTGATATGTCGTGGTGTAATAGGAAAAGGACGGATGGCTGTGGAGGATGATCCCCACAATCTCCGCTACCTGCTGTTCCTCCTCGCCATCGGCGGGAACAGTGAAAAACTTGGAAACGCCGGATGGCATCTTGATGCGATCCATGGAAAACTCCATGCCCACGCAACATTCCATCAATTCGCTCTTGAGATCGGTCAGTCGGGCAATATTGGAAAATCCGCCCGTCTCCACCGTTGCTGCTTCGTTATTGGTCTTGGTTGCCATGATAAATTCCTCCAAGCTTAACCTTTGCGGATATTGACATTGACTTCCTCGTGCGCGTTTACCACTGCCGCCAGCCAATCGGGAAGGTTGCCGTCATTAAGTGCCATCTGCTCTTTGCAGAAAGAGGACAGTGTCCGAACGTTCACATCTTCCTTAACGAGCGAACCGTACCCGGCTTTTTTGAGTGCAGCGCACATCGCAGCTTTCTTCCCGGCTTGTGCCGAGGCATGAACGCCCGTATGCAAGTAGAACAGTTTTCCGCCTCGAGAAAACTTGGTGCATTCGGCCTCCACCATGCCGGAGGAGAGTTCCCTATCGAGCGTTTCAATCGAAGCGTTCAGTTCCTTGACGCGGCTCTCATGATCTTTCTTCTCCTCACGGCAGGTACGGAGTTTGTCCGCCAAACCGAAAAGGTGCGATATGTCCACGTTTTTCTTTTGTGTATCTTCCACTGAGATAACCTCCTATTCTGCATAAGGGTTGCGCCCCTTGCGGTAATCGTCCACGAGCAGTTTGGCAAGGTCGGCTTTATCTCGGAGTGCCTTCAGCACCTTGCGGTCAACCGTCCCCGCCGCTACGATGTAGATGTAATGGCAGTTCTCCTTTTGGGAGACACGGTGAATCCGTGCCTTCGCCTGCTCAAAATTGCTCATGCTGTAGTCCATGCTGAAAAACACCATCGTTGCGGCGGCGGTCAGCGTTATGCCGAGTCCCGCTGCCGCGATCTGACCAACAAACACACGGCAAATCTTATCCTCCTGAAAGTGCCGTATTTCCTCTTCTCTGTTTTTGATGCCGCCACGGACGGAGGCGTAGCCGATGTTTTTCTTGTCCAGCAGGTCTTGGATCGCATCAAGCTCCGCTACGAACCGCGCCATAATGACCAACTTTTTTCCATCCTCCATCACCGTGTCGATGATGTCGGATAAGGCATCCAACTTGGCCGTACTGATGGGATGTGCGCTGCCGTCGTCGTCCGTGATAAATCCGCCCGTCAATTGCGAGAGCCGCAATAGTTTCGTCAGCACATTCACCGCCGAAACCTCGCCGCAAGCCAGTTCTGCGTAGGATTCCCGCTCCAAGTTTTTGTAGACTTTGACAGCCTTTTCCTCCAATGCCACAGAACGGACTTCTTCGGTGATCTCCGGCAAATCCAAGCACTCCGTTTTTGTTACCCGGTATGCAATGGCATGAAGCCGCTGCAGGAAATCATCTCGCATAGACTCTTTGAAAACGGGAACATACCCTCCGTAACCCGCCATATCGAAAAAACGATTCCGAAAGGCGAAGAAGCTCGTGCCGAAAATCTCCTTGTTGAGAAAGCGATACTGACTGAACACGTCCAGTTCTTTATTGGTGATGACCGTCCCCGTCAGGAGCAGTTTGTACCGTGCAGCATCGCCCAAATGATGCATTGCCTTAGACTGCGCCGTTCGTCCCTCTTTGAGTTTGTGCGCCTCATCCGCTATGATGAGATCGGCATCGTAAGCCTTGAGCGCGTTCTCCAACCGCCATGCGCTTTCGTAGTTCACAACAACAATTTGGAGATGTTCCCCCTGGACGGCTGCCGTCAGCAGCTGCTCCTTCTTCTTGACACTTGTTCCTTTTAGGACAGTCACCGTATGGGGAAAGTCTGCAAAGCGGGAAAATTCCTCTTCCCAAACCCCGAGAATACTGAGCGGAGCTACCACAAGAACACGCTTGACTTTATCTGCCCTGCGCAAGGCTCCAGTGATGGCAACGCTGCATAGTGTTTTGCCGCAGCACATTTCGAGTAGGAGTGCCGCACCACGGCTTTTGATGCCCCCACCCTCCAGTCCGAACAGACGGCAAGCAAACTCGTAGGTTCTGACTTGGTGCTGATACGGCTTAGCCCGAATTGGCATGGTGGGGATTTTTATAAGCTCATCCAAATTACTCTCTTCCTTTCCTCTGAGATGGGGATACGAAAAATATCCCCTCAATTCACAGGCAACAGATTTCCGTCAAAAATTAACCATCCGGCAAAATTTTTTTGAAGATAATTTCCTTCAACAACTTTTCCAGTTTCATGCGACGCTTTTGGATTGCCGGTACAGACACGCCCGCCAGCTTTGCAATCTCCGACTGAGTCATCTCCTCAATGTAATACTGCCGAAAAAGTTCCTGCAGACTCGTCTCCAAATAACTGACCGCTTCGTAGAGAAGGTCCTTCCTGACATCGCGCCGCCGTTCCTCCTCGTTACGATACGCTTCTTCAAGCAGCCTCGTGTTCTCCCGATACGAACCGTCGGATTCGTCCGACAACTGATTGAACGACAGCACCCACTGAGACTTTTTCCTTAAACCAATGCTCAGCTCCATATCTGCCGTCTTATGATTGACCATCCCCGAAGTGCAGTTCTTGTGATTGTTGTAAACCTCGGCGTCATCAAGGCTATGCAGGAACTTGATATGGATGTCGGTCACTTGGGTTGCCGCATCGGGACGAAGCGTGATGACCAACTGTCCCTTGGCATCGTAATAGTTGTACGTATCACGCCGACTGGTGGGAGTCTTGCGGATTTTCTGTTTCATTTTCGTGTCCTTTCTGCCAATACGCAGGGCAACGGACACGAAACAAGTCGGTGTATCGGAAACCACAGACCTTGTGCAAAAAGGGCGCAACGAGGCGAGGGTATTCCGACTAGGCTTTTGTCTTCCTGTAAGTGGAAAACTGCAGACCTGTGAAATATCCTTTACCCTAAATGCGCACTTGGGCTTCGATATTTATTTTTGATTGAAAACAAAAAGACGGACATATCTGCCACAATTCATGTAGCTTCAATGTCCGTCTGGCGGCTCTAAGTTTGATTATTTAATTCGGATGACTTTGACAGGTTTTCCCTCCGTCAGTTGGATCACCGTTTTCGTCCCCTTTCGTCGGATCTCAACCTGACGTTTTACAACGTCGAGGTGACAAATGGTCTTTCCGGTGGAATCTTTGATGATTTCACGCATCCTCCTTAGCTCCTTTCAAAAATTCAAAGGGGTTCTCGCCAGATTTCTCGATAAGATACTGCCGCATTCTCTCTTTTTCTTCCTCGGAGATAGGTGGCTGTGCTAATATTTTCTTACGATCCTCATCCATCTCTTTTTTATAGAGAATAGCCTCTGTCAGCACTACATGTGGATGTTTAAGCACCAAATGTGGCTCCGGTTCATCAGGCATAATGTCGCCGAAAAAATCCTGCTCATAACCATTTGCGATTTCCTTTATTTCATCGACTATTTGCTGATAGCGCCCCTTTTTCTTTTTGATAAAATTCTCTTCGGCAATAAGAGCATCACGCTCTTTTTCGAGTTCTATGTATCGCTCGTCCTTCGAGACAGCTCTATACACCTGTACTGTTCGCAACTCACGCTCTATGATGTCAAATTCGCTCGAGTTGGTCGACTCTTCCATTGCCAATTCAGAGATTTCTTCGCCACGAACTTCATCCCAATAGTAGGCAATGTCCTTTAAATACTCGGCAAGTTCCACCACTTTTTTGACTGCAAAATCAGCAAACAGAACCTGGTCTTCATGAGAAAAATAGGACGCTCCTAATGGTCGAAGATTTGCCACATGATTGTAAATTGACATTAACTGCGTATGCAGTAAATTTAGGTTTCTCTGTAGCGCACACTTCATCCGATATTCCATAAGCTGCCGTTGATGCGCGATAACCTTGGCATCATATCCAGCCTTTTCAAGATATTCAGTAAATCCGTTAATGAGCCATTCCTTTTTATCGGCAGACACCTCAAGAAAATTTTCCTTACGGAGAGCCTTGGCCTCGGACGATGTGTGCCAATTCAACACATCAACAAGGAAGTCAACAGAAATCTCTGGGATGTTAAGCGGGGAATTTCCTTTGTCTCCTTTGCGGAGCAATGCAGCATCGATACCAACCGCAGCAACAATCTCCATCAACTTATCCCTGACCTGGGACTCCTTATGTCCAACATCTTCCTGCCGGGCTTTCCCGAGAGCGGAATATTTATCAAAAACCGCCTTGAAATTCACCATTTTTTCATCCATATAGCATACCTCCAGTGTGTAATTGAGTGGAAACATCGACATCTCGTATTATACTGCGTTGAAACTATCCTGTATGTACCAAAAATCCGATTGTTTTTTGGGCGGTACTATGTTAGCGTTCTTGCGAACCCTTGCTTAAAAAAATATAGAAGGAATCTCTCAAACCATATTTACTCCTACAATGCCGCCATCAACCCCAAATCTCGAAAGCGATACCGCATAGCCTCGTAGGACACTTCGTAAAAACCTGCCATCTCGACCAGAATTCCCTCATCAATATCGACAGACTGCATTTTTTCCCATGCTATCCCAAGTTTATGAGCAAGCACCATCTTTACGGTAGGCGCAGGCATCAGTATGGCCGCCCCCAATCAATTTGCCTGCCATTCTCGAATTTCCTCATCAGTCATAGGGGGGCGTCTTCCCCATCTCCCCATGTGATATACCATACAAGGACTGGTTGGGTATATGACTCCCGGTCTCTGCACAAAGAATCGTCGGTGCAATATCCAGTGCGCACACTCGTGCGCTATGGTGAACCGAATCCGCCCTTCATTGGAACTGCTCATTAAATCATTGTCCAGAAGGATTTCACCTTTTTCAACATAAAGAGGAAATGACCTCCGCTTATCTTTATCCCATACCATCAGCTGTCCATCGTTGAAGCAGGTACATCCGAGGGTATTGCCGTCATCTGAAAGATATGCATAGTCAAAGATCATTCCAAGATGATTCTCGGCAAAATCGTCGATGTTCATTGGTTGAGGTGTTCGTAGCAACTCCCCTTTCCTATAGCCTGAAAGTATCTCGACTGCGTTCTTTTCCAGACGCTCTGACGAGTATTGATGATACAATGACATCTTCTCCTTTTGTTCGTCACTCCTGAACTTTTTTTTCGATAAGATCAATGACCTCCTGCCATCCCTCATCTGACAACTTGCCAGCTTTTGCCCTTCTGAGCGCAACACGTGCCAAATCTTTCTCCATAATGTATTTTGGCAGATCAGCCGAGACCGTATTGTCCTTGGTCACAGCTGCCAAGTCGAAAAGATGGTTGGTCGCATCATCATTCAACTGAAGTGCTGCCGCAATTTCGTAGAGTTTCTTTTCCGGCGGGTATCGTCGACCTTTTTCGATATCGCTCATGTAAGCCGGTGCAATAGCAAGTGTGCCGGCCAAACCTCTCAGCGTGATGCCCAGTTCCTTACGACGGGCTTCTATGTATTTTCCACAAGCACGCTCGTCCTCATTCATCTCTACACCCCCTCTTATATTATATATTCGCTAACATAGTTACATTCTAGTCGTCATATCTTATACTGTCAAGACCTGTTCAGAAAACTTTTTCCAAACAAAACGGCGAGAACATTTCTGGTCTCGCCGGATCGCATTACATTTGAGACAGGCGCTCATGTACCAAGGGCAACAGCACCTTGTCAATCTCCCTGCGGAAATCGTCGTCGTCCAAATACTTTTCGCAGAACTCTTGGTTTTGGGTCATGCGCCGCAACACAATGCTCATGATGTTTTCGTCGTAGACGATTTTGAAGAGGTCGAGCGTATTCTTCGCCCGCAATACCAGCTCCTCGTCGGCAGACATATCATCTACCAGCTGCTCCAACACCTTGTCCATCTCCGTGAAGTTCGTCCCGAGACGCTCGTTAAGACTGCGGATAATCTCGGACAGTTTTTCCTTCTCATCCGTAAGCGGCAGTCCGGACTGGGAGCCATACGGTAGCACGCCCTCCCTCGCCTCAAGACCGATGGAACCTTCATATCCTCTTTGAAGGCGATAGTACTGCAGATTGACATCGCTTTCGATATTGGGAATACGCTCCGCCCGATCCTTTGGGATTTTTCGCGCCAAGGCTTTGGCGAAGGCGTAGAACTTATGGAGCTTCACATCATCAAAGCGAATGATATGTGTGAGAAAGGAATAGGCGCGGACAAACTTCACTAACGTCCGGCGAAAATCGCTCCGTTCCTGCTCGTCGGATAATTGCAGGTATCTCTCTACCACCGGGTTAAGAAAAGCGTTCAGTTTTGCCAAATCCATATTGCTCTGCTGGTTTTTCTCCTTGAAAAAAACCTTTGCAAAGCCGTCGATATCCCGCTCATCGTACAGCATTGCACCGTCCAAAAAGCACTTCATACCATATACCACGTTGGGGTCAGTGGTGTCGGAAACCGTAGTGGAGATGTAATACTCTTGAAACGCCTTCTGAATTTCCTCCCGTGTGTTGACAAAATCCAAGATGAAGGTGTCGGTCTTGCCCTTGCACATACGATTGACACGGGATAATGTCTGCACAGCCTTAACGCCGGAAAGCTGCTTATCCACATACATGGTATGGAGAAGCGGCTGGTCAAAGCCCGTCTGATACTTTTCTGCCACCAGCAGGAGTTGGTAGTCATCCCCGGCAAAATTCTCCGTCAGTTGATCCTCGGGGAACTTGTTGATTTTTTCCTCTGTGTATTCCACTAATTCCCCGGTAATGTCATCCTTAACCGTACCGGAAAATGCCACCAACACCCCAAGATCGTCATACCCCATCTTTCTGATGTATTTATCGAACTCAAAATAGTAACGGAGCGCATGAAGGCGTGAGCCGGTGACAATCATCGCCTTTGCACGCCCGCCGATTTGCCCCATCACATGACTGCGAAAATGCTCCACAATGATTTCCGTCTTTTGTCTCAGATTGTGGGGATGGAGGCTCATGTATTTGCCCAGAGCTTTGTTCGCCTGTTTCTTGGCATATTCAGGATTTTCTTTCGTCGCCTTCCCCAACTGGAAATATGTTTCATAAGTGGTGTAATTTTCAAGCACATCGAAGATAAAGTGTTCTTCGATGGCCTGACGCATACTGTAGGTATGCCACGGCATCGGCTTTTTATCCGGCTGGGGTGTGCCGAACATCTCCAACGTCTTTTGCTTCGGCGTTGCCGTAAATGCAAAGAAGGAAAGATTTTTCAGTCTGCCGTGCGCGGCAATTTGCTTTTGGATTTCGTCTTCCAGATCCTCGTCCCTGTCCGGTGTTTCCTCCTCCACTTTCGCCTCCGCTACGGCATACGCATGAAGTCGCTGTTCGATTGTCTCACCACCATCAGCGGAAATATCTGCCAGCACTTCCTTCATGCGTTCACTCGCCTTGCCGCTCTGGGACGAATGCGCCTCGTCCACAATGATGGCGAATCGTCGCCCCTTGGTGCAAATCCGCTTCACATCCACGAAGGGGAACTTCTGCAAGGTGCAAACAACGATGCGCGCCCCTTTCTCCAAGGCATCCGTCAGCTGCTTGGCATTGCGGCTCACGCGTACCACCACGCCCCGCTTATGTTCCATGCTGAAGATGTCCCTTTGGAGTTGTTTGTCCAGTACCCGCCGATCTGTAATCACAATAATACTGTGAAAAATCACCTGTTCATCGGCATCGTGAAGGCTTTCCAGATGATGCGCGAGCCAAGCAATGGAATTGGACTTGCCGGAGCCTGCGGAATGCTGGATGAGATAGCTATGTCCACAGCCATGCTGCTTGACATCGACCACCAGCTTCCGCACCACATCCAGCTGATGATAGCGCGGGAAGATGATCCACTCATGACCGTTTTTCTTGTCCTTTTGCTGTTGAACGAACCGCTCCAGGATATCTAAGAGGCTATCCTTTTGCAAAACTTTCTTCCATAAATAGGATGTGCGATAGTCCCCCTCTACAGGCGGATTGCCGGCAGAGCCGTCCGCATGTCCACGGTTGAAGGGAAGGAAATTAGTGTCCAACTTGTCGAGCCGCGTGGTCATCCACACCTCATCGGGATCCACAGCGAAATGCACCAAGGCGCGTTTCTTGAAAGACAGCAGTTTCTCACGTGGGCTGCGGTCTTTTTTGTATTGCACAATGGCATCCTGATAGGTCTGCCCTTTGATCGGGTTCTTCAGCTCCATCGTGACGACGGGAATCCCGTTCACGAACAACACCGTATCAATCGAATGTTCACTATTCATGGCATATTTTACTTGGCGCGTGATGGAGAGCCGGTTTTTCTCGTAGAGCGCAAGGGCGCTCTGATTCATGCGGCTTCCCGGTTTCCAGTAGGCCAACCGCACCTCCACGCCGATATCGATGATGCCGTGGCGCAGACAGTCAATCGTGCCGCGCTTGTCCAGTTCAATGCCAACCCGATGCAGCAGGCTTTGAGCGGCAGCCTCCGCACCGTGCCGCCTGACGATGGCCTGCCACTTGTCCGGCTGTGTGTCCTGTACGAATGCTATGAGCATCTTCCCGTCCAACGCCAAAGCACGGTCAAAGTCCTTCGGGTTGCCCTTGATATACCGCTGCGACTTCTTGCCCAGATGCGTGAGGCAGTATTCGATTTCACGCTCAAAGACACGCTCCGATGTATCGATCGGCATGACGATACCTCCTAAACAAGAAACATTTTGTCGGGAAAGATTATCATGGATACAAGAATGTTGGTATCAAGCATTACTCGCACGACGAATTCTCCCGCCTCTCTGCCCGGATTTCCTTCACCATACGGACAACATCATCTTCGGTATATAGCCCCACCTCCTCCGCAGCCCCCTGAAAAGCCGCCTGCACTTCTGTCAGTGCCGTCACAGGATCACTCGTGATGATAAGTTTCTCGCCATCGCGCACGAAAGCAACGCGATCGCCGCTGTTCAGTCTGAGTTGTCTGCGCACAGACAAGGGGAGCGTTATTTGTCCTTTCGCGTTAATCGTTGCCAACTCCATCTCAATTCCCTCCTCGTATGATACTTTGCTAAATCTTTATCTTGCCCGTCACTGCATCGTGAATCAGAATGCGGCGGTAGTCTTTCAATTTTTGGATTTCTGAGGTTATGTCAGCGACAACGGCATCAATCTGTCGTATCTTTTCGTCCAAATATGCGGCAATCCGCTCCTGCTCCTTCACTGGCGGTTGCGGCAGCTTGATATTGCGGAACTGATCGCTCTGCAGCCGCCATCTGCCGAGATTAGACACCCCTTGTCCCAAACGATAGAAAATACGATTCGTGTAGCACATCTGGAAAAGATATGTGAAGTAGGCATGGCATTGAGGCTTGTCCTCATAGAAACGAAACACCCGATAATCCGGGCTGGTGACGCCCTCATAAAGGCTGCAGTCTACCCATCCCGTCAACAAATCCATCGAATTCATGGCAAAGTCATTGACGTTCACCACCTGATAAGTGCCGTAGGATTCGGCATATTGTCCCTTGTTTGATTCCATATCTTTGATCTTGATTCCCTGCTGAGTAATTGCCAACACATCACGGTCTTCCTTGCCGTAGATACGTTTGACAATCTCGAACATCCACTTCAGTTTAGTAATTTTCCAATGCTCAGGCACGTCGCCAATCCAATCCTCCCCACTCAGCTTCATCGGCGCGGATTTGTCCAGTCCCTTGGTGACGCACTTCGCAATAAGGTCGCGCTTGTAGCGCGTGAGCAGGGAGAGTTGATTTTCGTGGTGCCCGATCAAGCAGTCTACCTGGCATAGCACTGTGTCAAGGTAGTCTATTATTTTTTTCTGTTCATCTTCAGTCGGAATAAGAATCTGAACATTTTTCAATATTCGTTGTGTGAGACTAAAGACCTTTATACCCATTGCTTCTGAACGGACTTGTTTTCTCCACCCCTCATCTTGGAATAAATACGCCATGTATTTTGGAAATTTCAAGTTGCTAGGTCTAGCAATCAGAGTATGGTATCCTGCAAATATATTTCCTTTATAATCGACAAATAAACAGTTCCCAACACCGCTATAATCCTCGGATGTATCTGCAAATATAATATCCCCTTCAAATACAAGAGCACTTTTTCCAAGCTCAAGATAGCTTTCATCAACATATCTGATTAAATCATTGCTGATATGAACACCAGTATTATTTTTTGAATGAATTTGCCCGTAGCTGATCACAGGCATACCCTCATCAACAAGGTCCGCCTTTGTGATATTAAGCCCCTTGCTGAAGGTAAACACATTTTTCATTCGCAGAAAATCCCAATGCGCCGGAATCTCGCCAATCCACTCTAAGCCGCTATCCTTATACTCCGCATACCTACCCATTCTCGCCAAACCTTTTTTTAATGCTGCTCAACGCACTTCTCAGTTCCGGCATATCATCGGAAATAATCTCCCAAATAAGCCGCAGATTCACGCCCTCGTAGTCATGTACAATACGATTCCGCAAGCCGTAGATTTGCGCCCACGCCACCTGTGTATTTTCCTTCTTGAAAGCTT
>ERZ773014.771-NODE-771-length-21285-cov-10.548045_pt1 | contig 21285 bp, 19 predicted proteins | sample MGYA00580841_ERZ773014 | MGnify/ENA primary metagenome ERZ773014 (study PRJEB29015, sample SAMEA2737989) | human oral metagenome | biome: human oral; feature: human-associated habitat; material: dental | place: China | collected 2067 ...
CGGCGGAGCCGACAAGCTCCTCACTCCGGGGCGTGCCGTCGCCCTCTACGATCTCGACCGCCTGGGGCGTGAGCGTGAAGAGCGCAGCGTTTGCCGTGTCCGCGCGTTCCTCGCTCGCGAGAAGCTTCGCCAAGGCTTCCCGCTTCGCCCGGACGCGCTTCTTCGCCTGCCGCACGGCGAAGAGCGCCGCGACTTCTTCGGCCATGCCCGAAAGCTCTGCCTCGATGGCGGCGAGGCGCACGCCGTTCCGCTCCTCCATGCGTGAGAGGAGATCGTCTCCGACGGCGGCGAGACGCGAGCGCGCGCACTCTTTGACCGCCTTTTCGAGCGCGGCCGTGTAGTTCAGCACATAGCTGCCGTCGTAGCTCGTGCTCGCGCCTTCCTTTTGATTCTTTTCCAGCACATCTTCTTCAGGCAGAGCCGTGAAACTCTCGGCGAAGGCGGCGGCCGCCCCGCCCTCGATGTGCCGGTCGCGTGCGAAATCCTTCAGATACGTCGCGATGTGCCAATCGACCTGCAGCCGCACCTTCTCCGCGAGAGCCTGCCACAGGCGCTCGCGGCGGGCAGCACGCTCCGCCGCCGTCTTCTTGCCGCGCCCGAAGAAGCCGACCTTGAAGCCGGGCGCACAGGCTTCGAGGTAAAGACGCGCCAGTTCGCGCACCTCGTACGGCATCATGTAGGCGTTGGCGAGGATCTTTTCGATCCCTTCGTTGAAGGCAGCGCGTCCATTCTCACGCAGACTCTGCGCCTCCTGTTCCAAGGCGCGGCTGCCCGCCCAGAGCGCGTCGCGCTCCGCGACCGACAGAGGTTCGAGCACGCGGCGGGCGTCGGCAAGCCCTTTCTCCTCTGCTTTTTCCTCGCGGCTTACGGCGTCGGCGCAGATCTTTTCGAGAGAGCGTGCGATCGACTCTTCGAGTGCCGCCGCACGATTTTTGAGCGCATCGCGCAGGAAGGCCTGCATCGCCTTGAAGTCGTTGTGCGCGTGCGCCTCGTCCTTCATCGAGGTGAAGAAGACCGCCTCGGGCGCGACGCCCCATGCGGCGAAAGCGTCCTTGACGCCGGCAGCAAACGCGGCGAAGGAAAGCTCCTCCTCGCGGTGCTTGTCGATCTGGTTGATGACGAGCGCGACGCGCTTTCCCGCTTCCGTCAGCGACTTCGTGAAGAGGAAGCTCTCCTCCGACTGCACATGGTTGTAGTCCATGACGTAGAAGATGAGGTCGGCGAGGTGGATCGCCTCCTCCGTCGCCAGGCGGTGCGCGGCATCGGTCGAGTCGATGCCCGGCGTGTCCATGAGCACGACGCCCGCAGGAAGAGATGCAGCCGCCGTCGAGATCTCGATGCTCTCGATCGCCGTGCCGTCGCGGCAGAACGATTTCACGAGGTCGTAGTCGTAGGGCGCGAGGTAGCGGCGCGGCCTGCCGTCTCTAAAGCGTGCCTCGGCGTACTCTTCGCCGTGCCTGACGTAGACGAGGTTCGCGCTCGTCGGTATGGGACTCGACGGCAGGAGCATCGCGCCGAGGAGGCGGTTGATCATGCGCGACTTGCCCGCCGAAAAATGACCGCAGAAAGCGACGCCGAATTCGCCGCGCACGAGCTTTTCGGCAAGCTGGCGCACCTTGCGGGCGCTCGCCGCATCGCCCTCGGCTGCAAAATGATCGTAAAGCCGCAGCAGTCGGCTCTTCAAGATGACGCTTTGCATAGATCCTCCTTTGAGAAAGGCCCGCTCAAGAGAAGCCTTTCTTCCGCGATAGTCTTTCACTTCCTTATCATACCATGACGCGCCCTTCTTTTCCATCGCAATTCCCCAAGCACATATAACGAAAAACGGCTTTACTCCAAACAAAATATGGAGTAAAACCGCATACGCCAGAAACGCTCTTCATGGAGATTTTTCTTTATCTGTTCCCTTAACAGCAAAAAGAGCAAGTGCATCAGAGCAAGCTGTGCATTCTGCCGATTTCCTGAATCTTATCCATGGAAAGGTTCGATACTTTTTCTATCATTTCCAACGGCAGCCGCTCTTTCAACATCCCGAGCACGACTGAGATCTTCCCTTCTTCACGACCGCGCTCCATACCGCGCTCCATACCGCGCTCCATACCACGTTCCATGCCACGCTCCATGCCGCGAACTTCCGCTTCTTTTGCAATTTCGACTGCAAACTCCTTTACGAGTTTCTCCATCGCTTCACACATGGCTCTTTCTCCTTCCTCCGTCTCCTTGAAATATTTCACGCGTTCCGCGAGTACATCATAATACATATCTTCCGCGCGCGTGCAGTGGAAATCGTGCATCAATCTACCCAGCGGAGTATCTTCATCCATCATGGAACTGTTAACGTAGATGATGTGTGAACCATCGCCGAAACTCTTGGCACTCCCTTTGATTGTCCTTTCAATGATATAGATCGGCTTTTTCTCGCCCAGTACATCCGTCTCCGTAATAAAAATCACATACGATTCGGGCAGTTTCTCGCAATCGTCTCCAGCATGAAGTGCGTTCGCGTCCATCAGACTGCTGTTGAATCTCGCACGGCGTGCCGAAGCGCCATCTTCGTCACGCTGAACTTCAACATCGAACTCCTGCCCCTCGGCGAACGCATGAATATCCAATCGTACGCTGCGACCTTGCAGATTTTTCAGCGTATCCTGCGTGACAGCCTTCGTCGCCCTGATATCTGCTTTCGCCAAAACAATCTGCAAAAGCAAATCGACGCACGGCAAACTGCCTTGAAATACGGCTGTCATAAAATCGTCGTCCAGCAAGCGAAATCCTGCGAGAATTTCCAAAAACCTTCGCCGCCGTTCTTCCTGCTCATCCCACCTCATAGCACGCTCTCCTATCCTGTTTCCTTTATTATACTATGAAGGCGTCTATGCAGCAAGGGAAGCAGGACGGACAGCGAACCGAACCTCCTTTTTCTTCACAAAATACGCCGTGAGGCACGTGCCGTCGGCTCTTTCCCGTGACAACTTGGATATATGCTCGAAAATTACACACGCCCTTGCTTTCTGCCGCCGCATGGATTACGATGGAAGTCAGAAAGTCTTGCATGAGCGGCAAACCTGCAGGGAAAGGAATCAAAATGATAGAAACTCTTCAAAACCTGAAAAAAGAAGGCATACGGCTCTACTATTTCCTGCCGGACTTCCAGGCGCCGGAAACTGTATGGCGCACGGTATTCGAGCGATACGTCAAAATCTTTTGCGCGGCAGACAACGTGGCGCTGCTGCTTGACTTGTCCGCCGCAGAAGGCGCTCAAGAGGCGCTGGCGCAGTTCAGTCAAGCGCTTGACGCGCTCGGCGACGACGCGCCGGCGGTGCTGACCTTCGAAGGTGAGGCGGCGCTGTCTTCTGCCGCGCTTCGTCTGGCGGACGTCTTGATCCTCACGAGAGAAGATCGTTCGCTGCGTCTCTTGAACCGCCTCGAAACGCAGCCGCGAATCCTTTACGGCGGCGATGCGGCGATCTTTTCCCGTGACGAAGCACGCGGGGACGATGCGCATTTCGATGTGTCCGTCTGCGTTCTCACCTATCGGTCGGATTTTCTGAAGCTCGAAAGGACGCTCGCCTCCGTCGTTGAGCAGAAGGGCTGCTCGTTCGAGATCGTCATCGCCGATGACGGCTCGGAAGATTTCCCGAGGAAGGCCATCGAAGACGATCTCGCTTCCAAGGGATTCACAGCCTACAAGATTCTTCAAGCACCCAAAAATCAAGGTGTCGTACACAATGTGTACCGCGCCTTTTCCCATGCACGAGGGAAGTACATCAAGAACATCTCTCCCGGCGACTACCTGTACAGCGACCATGTATTGGCCGACATGTTCCGTTTCATGGAAGAGAGCGGGTATCCGGCCGCCTTCGGACGCGCCTGCTATTATCGTGAAGAGGGCGGGCAGTATCATATATTGGATGAAATGCACCCGCGGAATTTGGAGCCGTATGAAAAGAACGACTTCGCCGCAGCAAGAAGGGCGCATCTTCTATGTCAGGATTACCCGATCGGCGCCGCCTTCATGACGCGCCGCAAGCTTCTCATGCAGTACACGAAGCCCCTGCTGGGCAAGGCCGTTCATCTCGAAGACCGCGCCTACACCCTCATGATCGCCGACGGCATCGACATCGGCTTCTGGAATCACAACCTCATCTGGTACGAGTACGGCAGCGGCATATCGACGAGCAAGGACGAACGCCGACAGGCGCAGGTCATCAAGGACAATCAAGCGTGCTTCGCGCTGATCGCCGAAAAGCATCCGGAGCTTTCCGGCTGGTGCAAGTGGCACATCTTCAACGAAGAAGATATGGAAGATGCGTGGCTCGCCTACTACGAAGAAGTGAAAGACTACTATCAAAAGGTCGATGCGTCCGTCGCCGAAGCGAAAAGAGCCGGGCGATGGATGTATCTGCAGGACGTCGAGCCGAAAGAGCTGGAAAGGATTGTTCAGGCGCAGGTCATTTTGCCTCCAGTATGAGGTTTGCACTCCTCCTTTTCAGCGGATTTTCTCTTATCACCAATTCTTCTTCGACCGCCAGAACGACGGATAGAGCATGACGAGCAGCGTGAAGAATTCGAGCCGGCCGAGCAGCATGGCGAAGCACAGGATGCCCTTCGTGAAGTCGGATAGTCCCGCGTAGTTCTCCGTCGCGCCCGCAATGCCAAAGGCAGGGCCGACGCAGCCGACGGTCGTCACACTGATGCCGATGGCGTCGAAGGTCTTGATGTTGTCCGCCGTCATGAGCACGGCGAAAAAGGCGATGGCGAGGACGTAGAGGAAGAAGAAGACCGCCGTGCGGTGGAGTGTCGCCTCGTCGACGCTCGCGCCGTTGATGCGCACGGGCGTCGTGACGCGCGGATGGAGCTTTTCCAGCACGATCGTGCGCACCATGCGAAAGAGCACGAGGATGCGCGCGATCTTCAGTCCCGCCGCCGTCGAGCCGACGCAGCCGCCCGTGAGCATTAAAAGAATCAGGATGCCCTTGGAGAAGCCCGGCCAAAGCTCGTAGTCGGCGGAGACGAAGCCCGTCGTCGAGAGCGACGTCGCCTGAAAGAGCGCGAAGCGCAAAGCGTCGGGCACGTTGTAAAGCCCTCGGTAGAAAAGATTCGCCGCGATGAGCAGCACCGCGCCGCCGACGATGCCTAAGTACGCCTTGAACTCGGAGTTGCGCCACAGCACCTGCGGCCCTTTCTTGTAAACTCGGTAGTAGAGTCCAAAGCTGCCGCCTGAGATGAACATGAAGAGCGACATCCAAAGCTCAATCGCCGGACTTTGAAAATGCGCGGCGCTCGCGTTGTACGTCGAGAAGCCGCCCGTGCCGATCGTCGACATCGCATGGTTGACGGCGTCGAGCGCACTCATGCCGCAGGCGAAGAAGGCGAGGAACGCCGCGCCCGTCAGGACGACGTAGATGCGAAAGAGCACGCTCGTGAGGTTCTTGAGGCGCGGCAGGACGCGCTCCGATCCCTGTGCGCTCGATTCGGCGTTGTACATCGTGATGGCGCTCTGCCCCGTCGCGGGCAAAAGAGCGATGAAGATGACGATGATGCCGAGGCCGCCGAGCCAATGCGTGAGGCTTCGCCAGAGGAGCACGCCCTGCGGCAGAGCCTCGATGTCGTCGAAGACGGTCGCGCCCGTGCCCGTGAAGCCCGATATGCTCTCAAAGACGCCGTCGAGGTAGCCAAGATAGCCGCCCAGAAGGTACGGCAGCATGCCGAGGAAGGTCGCCAGAAGCCAGCCGCCGCCCGTGATGGCGATGCCCTCGCGAAGCGTCAGACGCTCGCCCGGCTCTTTGCCAGCGCGGCGAAGCGCCGTGCCCGCCGCCGCGCTCAAGAGGGCTGCAGCGAAGAGCGGCAAGCGAGAGGATTCAGCGTACCACAGGGAAACGGCGAGCGGCACGAGGAAAATCAATCCCTCGGCCTGCGCGATGCGCCCCAAGAAGTACGCCACGACCTTGATGTCCAAAGGAGAAGCCCTCCCTTTCTATCCCTTGTCGGACGCCTCGTTGTAGACGTCCTTCAAGAGGGTTTCCTTGCGAAGCGCGAGGCACTCGCAATGGCGCTCCTTCGCCGCTGTTTCCCGAATCGTTTCTGCGAGCACCTCGCCGATCATCGGCGCGTCGTCGTAGAAGATGTCCTTCATCGTGCCGTACGACCACTTGGGTCGGATGCCCTCGCCGTAGTTCACGACGTAGTAAAGCCCCGCGTAGCACGCGCCGATCTCCCGCGCGAGGTAGACCTCGGGGCAGATGCTCTGCCCGATGATGTCGGCATGGCCGTTGAGCATGGCGACTTCGGCAGGACTCTCGAAGTGGCGTCCGTCCGTGCACGCGTAAATGCCGCGGTCGAAGATGCGCCCCGAAAAGCGCTTCTTCGTCGCCGCCAGAAGCGAAGCGCGAAGCTCGGGGCAGAGGGCATCGCGCATGATGAGCAGATACCTGCCGTCGAGCATGACGTCCTTGCGGTTCGAGAGGTCGAGATAATCGTCGGGAATCAGGAAGTCGCGCGGATCTAAGAGGTGATTCGCCGTACCGACGCCGCCCTCGGAGAGGACGCGCACGACACCGGCCTCGCGGAAGACCCAGAAGACCTGACGCGAAGCGTCGGCACGCGTCACGCCCGAGCGCCAGCCGTGCATGCGGCACGAGAGCACGCGCACCTCGCCGACCGAGAACAGGCGAAAAGCGGGGCTTTTTCCGTAGGGCGTGTCAAAGATGAGATTGTCGGCGAGAATTTCTATATCCTCATCGGGAAGACGCGCGGGAAAATCGCTCGAAAGCGTGCCCGAGCCGCCGACGACGCCGAACGATGCGGCGGGAATTTCTTGCTGTGTCATTTATTCGCTCCTTTCGCCGTACTTCCTTAAAACGCGGTACTCCGTATCGCGCTGCGCGGCTTCTCTGCCCGCGCCTTGGATCAGGCGCACCATCTTTTGAATCGACATCTCGTAGCGCGTGCCCGCCGCCTTGACGACGTTTTCTTCGAGCATGACGCTGCCGAGGTCGTCCGCGCCGAAGCCCAGCGTCAGCTGCCCGATGCGCTCGCCCTGCGTGACCCACGAGCCTTGGATGTGCGCGATGTTGTCGAGGTAGAGGCGCGTCAGAGCCAGCGTCGTCAGGTAGTCCCACGAGCTTGTCTTCTCGCCGCCAAGCTCCGTGTGGCCGGGCTGAAATGTCCATGTGATGAAGGCGCGGAAGCCCCCCGTCTCATCCTGCAGGCGGCGCACCTTCTCCATGTGCTCGATGCGGTCGGCCATCGTCTCGCCGAAGCCGATGACCATCGTCGCCGTGCTCTCCATGCCGATCGTGTGCGCCGTCTTCATGATGCGCAGCCAATCGTCCGTCATGATCTTCTTCGGCGCAATCCTCTTGCGGATGCGGTCGACGAGGATCTCCGCGCCGCCGCCCGGCAGGCTGTCGAGTCCCGCCGCCTGCAGCCGCTTCAATGTCTCCTCGACGGAAAGAGCCGCCTTTTCCGCGAAGTAGAGGATCTCCGTCGCCGTGAACGAGTGGATCGTCAGCATGGGAAATTCGCGCTTCAACAGGCGCAGCATTTCCTCGTAATAGGCAAGACCCAGCTCCGGATGCAGGCCGCCCTGAATCATCAGCTGCGTGCCGCCCGCCTCGACCGTCTCACGCGCCTTTTCGAGAATTTCCTCGTAGGAGAGCAGATAGGCGTCTGCCGCGTCCAAGCGGCGGTAGAAGGCGCAGAAGCTGCACTCGTTGCGGCAGATGTTCGTGTAGTTGATGTTGCGGTCGACGATGAACGTCGTGCGGTTGCCGTAGCGCGTGCGCCGCACGGCATCGGCCTCGCGCCCGAGCGCAATCGGATCTTGTGCGAGGAGAAGAGCCTCGCCCTCCTTTTCCGTCAGGCGCATTACGCTTCCTCCTCTCCGCTTGCCAACGCGTGATAAAATGTGTCGCGCTCCACAGGCTCGTAGCCCGCCTCGCGGATGATGCGGCAGAGCCTTTCGCGCGTGATGCCCGTGCCCGTCTTGGCGCCCGCCGCGTGGATGATCTTCTCCTCGCCGATCGTGCCGTCGAGGTCGTCCGCGCCGAAGCCCAAGGCGAGCTGCGCCACGGGCATCGTCAGCATGATCCAGAACGCCTTGATGTGGCGGATATTGTCGAGGATAAGGCGCGAGAGCGCCATCATCTTCATGTCCTCCCACGAGCCGACGCGCTCCAGCGCATAGTCCTTCGCAAGCTGCGTATTCGCCGGATGGAACGGGAAGGAAACGAACGCCTGGAAGCCGCCCGTCTCGTCCTGGATGTCGCGCAAAGTGACGAGGTGCTGCAAGCGCTCCTCGATCGTCTCCACATGACCGTAGAGCATCGTCGCGTTCGTGCGTATGCCGAGAGAATGCGCGGCCTTCATCGTCTCGATCCACTGGGCGGCCGTCGCCTTCTTCGGACAGATGATCGCGCGCACGCGATCCGCGAGAATCTCCGCGCCGCCGCCCGGAAGCGAAGAAAGTCCCGCCTCCTGCAGAAGCGCGAGCACCTCCTTGACGCTCTTTCCCGTCATCTCGGCAAAATGCACGATCTCGACGGGCGTGAACGCCTTGATGTCGGCATCGGGCAGAGCCGCCTTGACCTGGCGCACAACGCCGAGATAGTAGTCGAAAGGCTTCGTCGGATGAAGCGCCGAGACGATGTGGATCTCGCCGAGCCGCTTGACTTCCTTCGCCTCGGCAAGGACGCGCGCGACGTCCGCCTCCTCCATCACATATCCATGACTCTCGCCGTCCGCCACTTGAAAGGCACACAAGGGGCAGCCCGACGTGCAGATGTTCGTCAGATTGATATGGCGGTTTACATTAAAAAAAACGCTCGCCCCGCTCGCGCGTTCCTTCGCGCGCCGCGCCGCATCCGCGAGAAAAAGAAGGTCGTTCTCCTCGTAGAGCGCCAAGGCGTCCGCAAGGCTCAGCCTCTCCCCCTGCTCCGCCTTGCGGCGTGCAGCTTCCAATATCGTCATCGTATCTTAGTTCTCCTCAAATCACATGATCGCGCGGCCATCTCGCCTTTTGCGCAGCAAACCGCTCAATCCGTCACTGTTTCGCCCGGTCCGTCCATGCCGCGGATATAATCATCAATGTCCTGCACGATGCAGGAATCCCCCATCGTATGCAGGGATTCAAAATACTTCATGATATAACCGTAAACGTCATATTTCTCAAAGATCTTGGCTGTTTCCGCACCTGAAAGACGCTTGAAATAGCGATACCTTTCCATACAATAAATCAGAAACGCCGTCTTCCTTCCCATCTTTACGCCCCCTCCGGGTAATCGTAAGAGCCTGTCAGAAGTTCATCCTGATACATCGTATACAGTGTCAAGGGGCTATAATGCCATAGTTTCGATTTCTCATCCGAAAGTTCCTTGTAAAGTTCGGACTGATAGAAACAGGAAACCGCCTTATCTTCGTCAATATTGCTGTTCTCTATGATCCGCTCGATGACAGGCGGCACAAGGATGGCCAGCATCGCACTGAACTGCTCCTCGTTCATACAAGCTCCCTCCCTTCAAAATGCAGATATTGCAAGGCCTTTTCTGTCGCAAATACCAACTGGTTGAACAATCTTCGGATCTTCAGAGCCGCCAAGGTCTGCTCCCGATCCATCACGCCCGTCATATAGAGCGCAAGGACGCGGTACACATCGTCATTTGCCACTGCACCGTAAATCAGATCATACTGTCTGCCCTGATACACCCCTTGACGATTCGCCATGACGAAGTCGAGCCACGCCTCATCCGCATCGGCGAAGCGAAGCAGACTGCATTGCTGAAAAGCCTCGGCTTCATCTATCGAATATATATTCAAGGTCGCTTCTCCGGTTTTGCGCCTGGCCGCAACCTTGCCGGCAAAATTTACAGCCTGCGCTCGGTTTGTCGTCGTATAGAACCCAAAGCCGAAGTCCAGATAGCGATTCTGCTTGATGAGTCTCGGATGCTCTACCGTCGCATTGCTCCCATGGTACAAAACCACGCCGAATGCCTCCTGTCCAGCGGCTCTTACTCTTCACTCCGTGTCGGAGAACCCGCTCAATCCGTCACTACTTCGCCCGGCCAGTCTATGATGCCGCCGAAGTCGACGATGTTTCCATAGCCCATGGCAGCAAGTTTCTGCGCCGCATCATGGCTGCGCTTGCCGCTGCGGCAGTAGACGAGGATCAGCTGATTCTTGTCCTTAAGCTCTGCAGGCGGAGTCTTGTCGATGCTCTCATTCGGGATGTTGATCGCCTTTGGAATATGTCCCGTGGCGTATTCGCCCTTCGTCCGCACATCGACGATGATATAGTCCTTCTCCGACGCCATCATCTTCTGCGCATCGACCGCCGATACCTGGCGCGGCGCACCCGCTGCCTGCCCGCCGCAGCCGCCCGCAAAAAGCGTCAGCGCCATCAATGCCGTCAACATAATAATCTTTTTCATAGTATCGCTCCTTTGCAATCTCAATTCTCGCCCTTATTATACCACATCCGGCAAACCGCGAGAAACTGTCATCAGCGTCGCTTCTCGCGCCACTCAAACGACAGCAAGCAGGATGTTGTATCCATATCCGAAATATTTCTCAAAAAAGCCATCGACTTTCTGCCTTGCAGAGAGTCGATGGCTTTTGAGCAGCGGTGCAGGCGAGCGATTTTCTCAGGCTTTTTCCGTCACGAAGCCGCTCCAATTATCCGCATATTGCAGGAGCAGGGTCAGCTTCTCCTCACGGGCAGCAACCGCGTGGTTTTCGGGGACATACTGTCCGTCATGATAGACGATCGCCTGGATCTCTTCCTCCGTCAGAGGGAAGTGCGGGAGAATGAGAGCGAGACTGCGGACGGGAACGCTCAGATAGATGAGCTCCCTGTTCCAACGATAGGGGAAGCGTGCGCCCGCCTCCTCGTTTTTCAGATACTGCGGCTTCCCCGGCGATCCCGCCTTGCCGAGGTCGTGCAGGAGGGCGACGACGACGCAGCTCTCCTCGGAAAGTTCGGGCGCGATGGTCGCGCGCATCTTCAGCATCGTCTCGGCGACGTTCACGCTGTGTTCCAAGAGGCCGCATTCTTTGCACAGGTGGTATCTCGTGGAAGCGGGCGCTGTGAGATAGGCTGTCTGCTGCTCGATGAAGTCCATCAGCGCGGCAAATTCTCGGCGGCGTTTCGTCACCATGTCTTTGAGCTTCTGATAGCGCGCCATAAGCTCCACGTCGAGCTGCAGGAGCCGAGTTCCGTGCGGAATCTGCGGCGTGCCGAGCATCTTTTGGAAGACGTCGCTGTAATAATCCTTCCACTGCTCCTGCGTCGTTTTATAGCCATGATATTCTGCTCGATGTGCCTCCATCGTCGGATCGCCGACGATGTTCAGCAGGACGAGACGCACATCGGGGAAGTGATGCGGCACGCAGCGCGTCCGCATCTCGTAGAGGAAGACCAAACGGTTCGCGAGCTGGTAATGCCCGTCCGTCCACAAGGAGAAATCCCCCTGCGGGAAGTGCGCGTCGTGCCATTTGCGCAGTGTATCCTTGATCTTGTCTATGCTTTCCTGAGCCGCCGCTCCGAGCTTCTGCCCTTCAGCCTCCTTGCGATGGGCTTTTGCCTCCACCAAGTAGAGCGCACCGCTGTCCCTGCCGATGGCGATACCGTCCCACTGCGGCTGGTTCGACGGCCAAAAGTCGAAGAGAGACGCCTTATCCGCATGAGGAAAGAGCTTCGCCATCGCCTCGTCTTGATTCAGTTTGTACTCCTTGAAGTCATTTTGCGGGAGGGGAGCAATCCACTCCACCTCCTCGCCAAGCTGCGCTGCAAACATGCGTGCGAGAGTGAGGAAGCGTCCTGCTTCCACAAGATGCTGCATCCACAGGTGACTGCCCGCCACGGCTCGGCCTGCTGCCGTATTGCTCTTTCCTGCTGCCATTTTTGCTGCCTCCTTTTTGGTTGCTGCCATGATTTTAGGCATAGAGAATATGTTTTCTTACGAAACGGAAAATCCCACAGGGGAAGGGCTGGAGGGAACGGCCTGCAGAGCCGCAACATCGAAGTCCTCGATGGTGAGCTGCCGCAAGTCTTCCTTCGCGAGCGTTTGACCCTCGCGAAGTGTACAGAGTCGCTGCGCTTGACGCATGAGCGCCTGTTCGAAAACATTTCGTACGAAGCGTCCGTTGCCGAAGTCCGGTTGCCTGCACACTGCCTCAAAACGCTTGCGGCAGTGTGCGACGATCTCTTCGGTGAGCGTGCAGCCCTTTTTCCGTGCGATGAGTCGCAGAATCTCTGCGAGCTCAGCCGGCGTGTAGTCCGGAAAGTCCACATGAAACGCGATGCGGCTGCGCAGCCCCTCGTTGGTGGCGAGGAATGCCTCCATCTTCTTCGGGTAGCCGGCGAAGATGACGATCACATCCGCGCGGCGGTTTTCCATCTCCTGCACGATGGTGTTGATTGCCTCGTCCCCATAGCTGCCGGAGCGGTCGTCCACGAGCGCGTACGCTTCATCGATGAAGAGGATGCCGCCGCGTGCCGCGCGGAATTTTTCTTTGACCTGCACCGCCGTCCAGCCGACGTACCTGCCTACGAGATCGGCGCGTCCGCACTCGACGAAATGTCCCGTGTCAAGGAGGTTCTCCTTGCTCAGGATGTCGGCGAGCAAGCGGGCGACCGTCGTCTTTGCGCTGCCTGGGTTGCCCGTGAAGCACATGTGCATGGAGGGGCGCTGCGCGTCCATGTCGAGCTCGATGCGCCGTTTCTGCACGGCGAACGAAGCGACGATCTGCCGCACGAGCTCCTTCTGCCTTTTCAGTCCGATCATCTCCTGCAGCGCGGCCTTTGCATCCTGCTCCGATTTCTTGGCTGTCGTCTCTTTATAAAACTCGATGTCCTGATACGCACGGTAGGTCTTGGCCTTCAGTGCGTCCCGATACAATTTCTCATGAATCTGGTGAATGTCGGAGGCGCGGAAGGTATGCCGCTCGCCGAGCGCCAGCTCCAGTTCGCGCACGCTGTAGTGGGGCATCGACGACTGAGTGTCGAGTTTTTGCAGATACGCTGCTGCCTGCGCACGGTTGCCCGCGCCCTCTTCGATGTGTACGAAAGAGATGTCTTCCTGCAGGTAGGCCAGAAGTTTTTTCAACGCTCTCGTTTGCGTATGGAACTCCACAAGGATGAAGAGCGTGTCGCGCTGATATTTGCGGATGATCTTTCCGAAATATTCGACAACGCGCTCATAGCTTCCTGCATAGTTTTCTTCCTCTTCGCTGCAGCCACACATTTCAATGACGACGGCCCCTCCCTTCGCATGGTGCAGAAGATGTTCGAGATCCTCCTCCTCGAAACAGGTGTCTTTAATGCTATGAATGCGGTTGATTCTTTGCCCCACAAGGCGCTTGTTGGCGTGGAGCGCACGCGCGAGAAGGCGCGTCATCGCCATCGCCGCCTCCGAATTTCCCGCTGCGATATGGTAATGCACGGGATGTCCGTAAAACATCCTGCGCTCGTTCTCTTCGGCATAGATTCGCGCCAGTTCTGCCAAAAAGCTGTTGTCTGCCAGCAGACTTTCCGCTTCAAGGTTCGCCTGTGCATGCGAGAGGCGCGGCCTGCTCCGAAGGATTTCCTCCGTCAGTTGGAAAGCCGAACTGTCTGCATAGTTGAGGTTCATCTCATAAAAGGGATTGCAGATATTGATATAATTCTTTTTGTCACAGACTTCGAAGCGATGCACAAACTGTTCGCGTGTAACCTCGCGCAGACCGTGGATGGCGATTTCCTGCACATCGCACGTTTCGGCGAGCAGGGGAGCGAGTTTCTTACCGAGCTGCCCTGCGGTCATCGCTTTCATCTGATTTAAGGCGGCGCACATATGAAAGCCGTTTGGAAGGATGCGGTCGATGAAGAGCAGAACCATTGCGTCCGCGCACACTTCCCTGAGCGCATCATTCAGGTCGGAGAGCCAACGTTCCCGCTTGCGGTGCGAGTTAAAGATGGAAAGATATTTGTTCGGATCACAGGAGTCTTCGCTTGAAGCGGCCTGAATCGCTTTTGTCAGATTGCATTTTACCTGAAATTCATAAAACAGCATCGTTCTCACTCCTTTGCTTCAAAACTTTTCCTGCTGATGATTCCTCTATGAAGTTGTCAAGGAACAAATGGGATGCCCGCCACCTGACAGTCTCTTCAGATTCCGTAGAGGCTGCACATGCGCAGCAGCACATTCTTCAGAGCCTCGCGCAGATGCTCGGGCTCGATGATCTCGACGTATGCACCGAACTGAAGCGCCCAGTACTTCATCGCTTCTTCGTTGCAGCGCAGCGTCACGATGATGCGCCCGTCTCCCTTGGGGTGGATATGGAAATCCCTGCCGAACCAGTCCGTAAGAGAATCCATCATAGAGACTTCTGTCCGAAGCCGCACCGTGACGCTCTTGCCGCTGAACATGTAGATGTGCTCTGCCATGTGGCGCGGCAGGCTGAAGCCTCGCGCAAGCTCTCCGATGTCCTTCTTCGGCTTCCTTGGTTCAGAGAGCATTTCGATGCCGGTGATGCGGTCAAGGCGGTAATGCGAGATATTGTCGTATGCGTCGTAGTTGCCGATGAGGTAGTACCAGCCGTTCTGTGCGACCAGCTGATAGGGATTCACTACATACGGCTCCTCGCGCCGCGGGTGCAGACGGAAGTCCGTGCCGCAGCGATTGTAGGTGAACCGCACCTTGCGCTTCGTTTCGATGGCGTCGTTCAGCACGTCGAGGGAAATCATGACTTGTGCATTCTCTGCATGATGCAGCTTTGGCAGATGCACCACATGGGAAACTTTCGGCTGAAAGTAGTCGCTTCCAATAGCCTTGAGCTTCCCGACCAGGCGCTCTGCCTGTGCTGCCGACAGGCCGCGAGCGAAGAGCACGCTGTCAATCAGCATGCGCAGTTCCGCATTGTCGAACGTACGCGAGATGAGCGCATAGCCGGGACGCGTCTCAATGTCGTAACCCATCTCCTGCAGCGCCTCAACGTTGCTGCGCACCGAACGGCGGTCGTATGTAATACCGTAGATGCTCTTCAGATAGCGGATGATTTCCTTCTGCGTCAGTCGATGCTGTTCATCGGAGTGCTTGCGCAGGATTTCCAAAATCATCATATTGAGCATTTTCTTTCCCCCGCATGCATACATCTCGATTCTCCTCCCTTTGCAAACAGTATAACACAGCGGATGTACAAAAAAATGCACATCCGCTGTAAAAAATCTTTTGCCAAGCCTGCCTTCAGCGCCGCTTCTCGCGCCACTCGATGAACATGTGCCGAAGCGCCATGACGGGCGCGTGGAGCAGCATGCGCGGGCCGCTGTAGCGCATGGCTTCGCGGATTTTTTCGCGCATCTTGGGCGCGTAGCAGTGCGTCTGGCACGCACTGCAAAACGTCTTCGTCTCCATGTGCGGGCAGCGCTCGACGCGCGCACGGGCATAGTCGAGCAGCGCTTCACATTCTTCGCAAAGGCTCAAATTGTTGCCATGATGCGCGCGGCAGTAGATTTCGAGCATTTTCTTGACCGTCGCCATCTCCGCCTTGCGCTTTTCCTCTGCTGTCATACGGATTATCCGACCCCTCTCCTCAAGACTCCTCATCCATCGAGGCGCACCGCAATCTTTTGCCACGTTTCTTTCGTGAGGAAGCTTCCTTCCGCTTCGCGCTCCATTTCCAGAAAGCGGCTGTACGGTATGCCAAAGGACAGCACATCCTTCGGAATGCACTTCCTGGCCGAAGGATCGGTCAGCCCGATGAAACAATTTGTGCCGCCCTCCTGCTCTTCTGTCACGGGATAGAGCACCGCCTGTGCACAGCCCGCACCGAAGAGCAGCTTGACGTTGTCCTGCGTCCTCTTATCGTAGTTTGCGAGCGTGGCAAGAGCTGAGAGCTGATCGGCATTCACGAAGAAGATCACCGCGAGCGGGCGTTCATCGGGCAGGATGTCGCACAGTGGTTTGCAGACGACATAGGGCTTGCCGTCATGACGCTTAATATTCTCGATAAAGTCCCGCGCCAGCTTCGGTGTTTTCTTGTAGAACTCGCCTTCTCTGCCGATATCTTCACCGCCCGTCGAGAGGAAGTATTCGATCCAGCCGTGCGGGTAATCCTGAAAGCCCAGCCCAGTTTTCGCGCCAAGACAGACGGTCGTCTTTTCGGCGAACGCGGCCGTCCTTCCCTTGCTTGCCGCAACAAGCAAGGCGACCGAGCAGCCCCATACGCCTTCCTTGAACTGCATGGCATTTTTAGGCGTCGCATCCGCATAAAGCACGACTACGGGCTGCGTTTTCAAGTGAATGAGTTCTGCGATTTTGCTTTCCATGGCTGACCACCCCTTTAATGCTGCATATTACATGTCTTTTCCTATACGACAGTAAGTAGAATATTGCATCCAGCCACGAAATATTTTTCAACGGGAAACGATAGATCTTCTGGCTGATGAATCGTCCATAGCTTTACTGACAACGACATCCGCTGCGACTCTGCTCGCTGCCGTACAGCTCTTTTCCGTCGTCATTTTCGATGCCTCCTATTATAACATATATATTGAAGCAGCAGGAAACCAAACATCCAGCGCGAAATGATAATCACATAGGCCGAACGACAACCTTGAACCAAGGAGGCATCCATCATGAAACGATTTTTCCACACATTCCTCACTGCAGCGGCTTTTGCGCTCTTCTTCCTCGTCCAGCCGCACGCGGCATCTGCTTCCCTGCAGTATCTTGACGACGATCCCAACTATCCTGTCTCGTATTATCACGCCAACTATCGTGAATATGTGGATCTCAGCTCATGCACCTTCAGCGACGAAGATCCAGATTACTACACGTATGCAACGGGCTACGTCGCTTATTATCGCGATGCCGACGGCTCTTTCCGTGAGTATAGAATTCGGCAATACCGCCAATCGAAAGACGGCGGCTCAAATCCTCAGTTCTACTCCGCTCAAGGGCGATGGCTTTCCATGCCCGCGTTCGATTACGATGAGATCTCTCGTTACATACAGAGCCACGGCTATACGGGATACATCGACGACTATCATGCCTATCCCTACTACATGTTCAAGATCGTCTACAAAAAGACGCGTGGCATCGAATATCCGGACAATCTGCATGGACAGACGCCTTGATGCGGCAAGATCTTCCTGCATTTTATCCGCCGCTAGTCTGCCAAAGACAAACAATCCGAATGTCCACTTCTTGAAAGAGCGCCCCGCATCTGCCGGGTGCTCTTCTTTCTTCGCGAAAATCGCTCGACGCCGTCCGCTTGACCTCCTGCGCTTTCGTGGTTAGAATAAAGTGTATACGATAAGGGCTTCGAGGCGTACTGCCTCGGACTATGGTTTCCGCCGCTTTTTGCGTGCGGAAGGATTCTGGGAGGTGCTTTTCATGGCGGATGTTGGACGCAGACTGCCGGTGTATTTGCTTTTGGATTGCTCGGGATCGATGATGGGCGAGCCGATCGAGGCCGTGCGCCAGGGGATCAAGGCGCTCTTGTCGGAGCTTCGCGGCGACCCGCAGGCGCTTGAGACGGCGTATCTTTCGGTCATCACGTTCGCGAGCCAGGTGCGGCAGACGACGAAGCTCACGGAGCTCATGCTCTTCAAGGAGCCGCGCCTTGAGGCCGAGGGCTGCACGCTCATGGGCGGCGCTCTGAAGCTCCTCGCCGAGTGCGTGCGCACGGAGGTGCGCAAGAACACCGAGACGCAGAAGGGCGACTGGCGGCCGCTCGTCTTCCTGCTGACGGACGGCAGTCCGACCGACCTGGAAGACTTTAGGCAGGCGGCGGCTGAAATCAAATCTCTGAAGCTCGGTAATATCATCGCGTGCGCGGCGGGCGCCGATGCCGATACGAGCTATTTGAAGCAGCTCACGGACAACGTGCTGATGATGAACAGCCTGTCGGCTGGCGATATGGCGAAGTTCTTCGCATGGGTTTCCGGCTCGATCAAGATGTCGTCGAAGAGCCTCGACGCGAAGCCCGGCGCGGCCATCGAGCTGCCGCCGCCGCCGAAGGGCTTCACGGTCGTCCCCTGACGCGCAGGGACGAGAGGTCATGAGGAGAAACGGGGTGATGTGTCTTGACGGAAAACGAAGCATCGGCTGAAGTGGAACTGGGCAAGGTTCGTCTCGAAAAACATGCGGCTGCCGCGCCGCCCGAGCCAAGGGAGGAACTGTTCGTTTCGAGCGCAGCTCCGCCCGAAACGGTGAAGGAGCCGACTACACCTAAGGCAACGGGCGAGCCGTCTGCATCGGGCGATATGCTGCCCGAACCAAGGGGCGAGCCGCCTGCATCGAGCGATGTGCCGCCCGAACCAATAGGCACGACGCTCGAACCAATCGCCGCACAGGCAGAATTGCCGAAGCAGCCGTCCGAATGGATTGCCATACCATTCGCGCCGGACAGCGAGCCGCCTGCACCGGGCGATGCGCCGTCCAAGCCAACGAGCGAGCCGCCCACATCGACTTCTGCAGCCGCCCCTGCGGATGCAGAAGTCGATGCAGATGCAGCAGCGGACGATGCTTCTCTCGCCCTGAGCGATGAGGCGGTTCTCGCACATACGGCATCGCTCTGGCAGTATCATCCTGTGCCGCAGGATGAGCCGGATGCCGCGCCCGAGTACAAGACCGAGGAGAAGCGCATTGGCACGGCAGAATTCGTCGCAGCGCGTGTGCGCGGCAAGAAGCACAAGCACGAGGCGACGAACTGCGACGATTGGTTCGCTGTAGCTGCCGTCGGCGACATCGCCGTCCTTGCCGTTTCCGACGGCGCAGGCTCGAAGCGCTTCTCGCGCGTCGGCGCGCGTGCGGCGAGCGAGGCCGCCGTCGGCTCGATCTACGAGCAGCTTCGCACCCTCGATGCGGCGAGCGCCAAAAATCGCGCCGCCTTCGCGCTTCCCATGAGCGATGCGGCGTTCGGCGAAGCATGCGCCAGGCTTGGCGCGGCACTTCACACGGGCGTGCTCGATGCTCGACGCGCCGTCCTCGCGGCTTTCCATGAGCGATGCGGCCAAGAGGCGTACACGAAGCTTCTCGGGCGCGACCTCGCCCTCTCCGACTTCGCGGCGACGCTTCTCGTGACCGTCGCCGTGCCCGTCCCCGAGCTAGGAGAAGTCCTCGTGCTCTCATGCCAAGTCGGCGACGGCATGACCTGCGCCATCGACACGCATGCGCCCTACGGAAACGCCGTCAAGCTCCTCGGCAAGCCCGACAGCGGCGACTTCTCGGGCGAGACGGACTTTCTGACGAGCGAGGCCATGGCGGACATCGCCAGCCTGCAGAGGCGCACGCTCGTCACGCGCGGCGCCTGCGATCTCATCCTCACGATGACGGACGGCGTGGCGGACGACTACTTCAACGAGCAGGAGATGCACCGCCTCTATCTCGATCTCGTAGCGAACGGTATCGTGCCTGGCGCGCAGGAAGCGGCCACGTTCACGCGCACCGAGGTTGAGCTTCTGCGCAGCCTGCCGCAGCCTGCCGCCTTCCCGTGGGTCAACGACAAGGAGCAGCATATCGCGCTGCAGTACGCAAGCCGCATGTGCCGCGAAATCCCCACGACGGAAGAATGCTTGTGGCAGAACGCGCATGTGCTCGCACTCGCTGCCGAGGATACGAGCCTCAAGGGCGTCGCCTCGCACGCAGAGCGGCTGAAAATCTGGCTCGACAACTATGTGACGCGCGCCTCCTTCGACGACCGCACACTCGCGCTGCTCGCATGGAAGGAGCCTCCGCATGTCTAGGCCGAGGCTCGCGGAAGCCGTCCTCGCGGACGGCAGGAAGATTCCCTACGTCATCACGGAAAACCCGCCGCAGGGCGGCATGAAATACACCTACTTTGCGCCCGACAAATCCTACGTCGTGCAGTTCTTCCTCGATCCCGATGCAGTCGACGAAGCGCTCGTCGATCGGCTGACGGCGATCATCGGGCGCTACAACCCGACGCTTGCCGAGACAAAGGGCGGCGCACGCGGCAATACGGCAGAGGCGGCGACGTACTTCGCCGATCTCTTCTGCTGGCCGACGGCGATCGTCACGAAGCCTGAGTTCGGCATCGTCTGCCCCGCCTATCCGAAGAACTTCTTCTTCGGGCGCGACGCCTCGCGCCAGCTCGACCTCGCGGGCAAGGACAAAAAGGGCAGCTGGTTCACGAACCGCGTGCGCAAGTATCTCGAAAAGGCGGAGCTTGGCAACTTCCAGATGATGCTGCGCCTCTCCATCGCACTCGCACGCGCCGTGCGCCGCATGCACCAGGCGGGACTCGCACATTCCGACCTATCGTGCAACAACGTCCTCGTCGATCCCAAGAGCGGCAGCTGCGTCGTCATCGACATCGACTCGCTCGTCGTGCCCGGCCTGTACCCGCCCGAGGTCGCGGGCACGAAGGGCTACATCGCGCCCGAGGTGCTCGCCTCGATGGATCTTCCGCCCGGTGATGTGCGCCGCGTCATTCCAAGCCTTCTGACCGACCTCTTCGCACTGCCCGTGCTTCTCTATCAATACCTGCTCAAGCGTCATCCGCTCGAAGGGCCGAAGAACTACGACCTGCCCGCCGAGGAAGCCGACTTCCTGATCTACGGGGAAAAGGCGCTCTTCGCCGAGCATCCGACCGATCATTCCAACCGCCCGGACGATCTCAAGGTCACGATCCATGACCTCGGGCCGTACCTCGAAAAGCTCTTCCTGCGCGCCTTCGTCGACGGCCTGCACGAGCCGGAGGCGCGTCCCACGGCGTTCGAGTGGGAAAAGGCGCTCGTCAAGACGTGGGATCTCCTGCAGCCGTGCGCGAATCCGCACTGCCCCGAGAAATTCTTCATCCTGCATGATACCGCTGCACCGCGCTGCCCCTTCTGCGGCACCGCCGTGCCCGAGCGCCGCGTGCTGCACCTCAAGCGTCTGCGGCGCGTGCGCGGCAAGGCCGGCCAATGGCTGAAAGCGGGACTTGTCAATGTCTACGACGGCCTGCCGCTCTTCTCTTGGCACTTCACGGAAAACGTCTTCCCCGACGAGAAGGCGCACGACCGCGAGGTCAAAGCCTACATCACGCGCCAAAACGGCGCATGGCATCTCGTGAACAGCGGCCTCTCCTCCCTGCGCACGCCCGAAGGAGAGCTTCTGCCCAAGGGAAAGGCGCTGCCCCTTCGGCCGGGCGAACCATTCGGTACCTGGGAGCAGCCCGACGGCGTCCTCTATATGGTCGAGAGGAAATAAAGGAATCCCTGATAAATTCAGCCACCCATCTTCGCACATCTGCGCTGTCCTCTCGTCGTCGACAAATCCTCGACGTAGCACCGCTACGCCT
>ERZ773014.772-NODE-772-length-21277-cov-3.793139_pt1 | contig 21277 bp, 20 predicted proteins | sample MGYA00580841_ERZ773014 | MGnify/ENA primary metagenome ERZ773014 (study PRJEB29015, sample SAMEA2737989) | human oral metagenome | biome: human oral; feature: human-associated habitat; material: dental | place: China | collected 2067 ...
AGCGCACACGTCTGGGGGGCGCGAGGTCGCTGGTTCGAGTCCAGTAATCCCGACAAAAAAGAGTGAAAGGGGTTGATAATCAACCCCTTTCTTCTTGTCGGGGGTGTTTCACTCGGCGAAAAGTCGGCGAACGCCTTTTGCAACACATTTTTTGTTCAACATAGGGCATTTCAAAGAAATTTAGAGATGCCAAAAAAAATTTTGCTTTCTCAGAAAAAACAATCGGCAATCCATGAGGTTGTCGGATGGAAGTTGCCGAAGTTTCACCAGGCTTCGGAATGTTACGTCGCGTTCTCCGCATTCAACCCGGAAAAGGGCAAGTTGTGCATGAAGAAGATCATGCTGGGACACATCCATGGGAAACGACAGCAGCGGCAGTATGGCGAAGACCTCGTGAAACGGCTGACCGAGAAACTGATGAACGGCTGGAACCCGTGGATAGAGAGCGTGCAGCCGCTTGAATACACGGAATTCGACATGGTGTGCGAGAGGTATAAGGAATACCTGTTTAAGCTTTATCGCGAGAACAACATGCGCGAGGAGTCCGTCTCGACGTACAACAGCTGCCTGAACATCTTGCGCGAGTGGAAACGGAAGAAGAAAGTCAACCTCTTCTACGCCTACCAATTCAACAACCTTGTGGTAGGCCAATTCCTGGACTATGTCTTCATCGACCGCAACAACACGTTGCAGACGCGCAACAATTACCTGGCGTGGCTTAAGACGTTCAGCAAGTACCTGCTCGAGCGCGGCTACATCAACGTGGACCCCACGGCCTGTTACTCGCTGGTGCAGCGCAGGAGCCAGCGCAAGAGCCGCGACGTCATCCCCAACGAGGTGTTGGCGGAGCTGACCGAGTGGCTGCGCGAGCATAACAGGCATTACCTGCTGGCGTGCTACATCCTGCACTACCTCTTCGTGCGCCCCAAGGAGATGAGCTACCTTAAAGTGGGCGACTTTTCGGTCAAGAGGAAGACGCTGCACCTGCACGGCTGCAATACCAAGAACCACAACGACGCCGTGATAACGCTGCCCGACCACGTGCTTAAGCTGATGTTGGAACTGGGCGTGTTCAACAGCCCCAGCCATTATTACCTCTTCGGCGAGGGTTTCATGCCCAGCGAGACATACCACAGCGAGAAGGCGTTCCGCGACTATTGGGACAGGCGCGTGCGCAAGGCGTTGAACATGAGCGCGCGGTATAAGTTCTATTCGCTCAAGGACACGGGCATAACCAACATGCTGCGTGCCAACACCGACATACTGACCGTGCGCGACCAGGCGCGCCACTCTTCCATCCTCATTACGGACATATATACGCCCAAAGACATCAAGGAAGCCAACAAGTGCATACTGGGCTATCGGGGCGTGTTGTGAATAAGGGTAAGCGAAAAGTCCACGTGTGTCTCAACGGTAATGTTTGATATGACAAAGAAAAAGGGGCGGGAAAATTTCCCGCCCCTTGACTTTTATGTATAACCAGAAGTTTTGTGTGCTTTGATGTTTTCACCTGTGGAAGAGGTATTTCGCCACGATGACAAATATACCTATGACGTTAGCCGTAGTGGTAGTGAGTAGCACGTTGAGAACGATGTCGCTCAAGGTCATTGGTCCAAAGCCCACAAGGAATACGGCGACCAGCACCGCGAGCAGGTAGGCACACACCAGCCCGAAAATCCATTGGGCGAACACTTTGCGCTGCTTGCGGTCTTGTTGCTTGCTGTCAAGGTCTTCTTGCAGGTAGGCAATTTCCATTTCAGCTTTCGTGCTCGTGTATTCTTTCTCCTCCGACATCGAGGGTGATGCCCCCTTTCCTCCAAGCGTGTTGAGCTTGTTAAGCACCTTGTCTTTCATCGGCAATGGCAAGCAATCGTTCAACAAGCCCCTTATAAAAGAGTTTGGTCATGACTTCCGGTATGGGGCAGTTCTGCCCTTCGCGGTAAACCTGCGCCCAGGGCGTGGCACTGCCGTGGAGCAGCTCCACAAGTTCTGAGTCGGAATGTTCTCGGTATCGGTTCCACACGAATTGGCACACTTCTTTGGCTTTTTCATCTTCCAACTTTGGCTCTACGAATTCCACGTCATTTTTGTCGCTGGGTTCCATCACAACGGTTTTCGCTTTCACAGGTCCATCGCGGTATTGCTTGAACGAGTGATATACGGATGGTATCACAGGCCCATAACGCCACGCTTCCACCTTGTCGAAGCGCGGATCGATGATGGAACGGTCGAGGATGGCCAATGCGTACCCGTATGCCAAGTACACGAGCTTCATGAGCTTTAGAGGGCGTATTTTTTTGTCGTCCTTACGTGCCAAGTCGATGAAATAATTGGCTACTGATAATGCATTCTCTTTCACCCTTTGAAGTTTATAGTTATGTAATGTTTGTATTCTGTCGCAAAGATAATAAATTAGTGAGCAAAAACCAAAACAATTAAGCATAAAATCATAACTTTGCAGTTTAATTAATATATTATAATTTCAACAAAACCGATGATGCTCCTGACATCCTTTATTTTTCACACAACTTTCGTATTCTCGCGTCCTACGTTCCTACAATCCTACAAATATGGTTTTTCCCTTGGCGCGTTCGCGAATTTTCGTTACATTTGCCATCGTTAAATTTATAAAGACATGAGAAAGACATTATTACTCTTACTTGCGGCCTTGCCCGCATTGTTCGTGGCCTGCCATAAGGACAGCCCCGAACAGCCCCAAAAACAAGTTTACGACGGCCTACGCCCCGTACCCATTCGTGCTGCCGCTGGCACGCGAGCATATATATATGGTGACTTGCTTACTGGGAAACAGGTAGTGCAACAAACGTGGTCGATGGAAGGTACACGCCCTGATGGCAGCAACACCGGTAAGGCCTTTACCGCCGAGATGCGCGACACGGTAAACCCCGCATTGAAACTGCTGATGAAAGATGTCGTGTATACCACAACACAAGACAACACACCAAGGCTGGAGGGAGTGTTTCTCTCTTTGCGCGACGTGGTGTTTTGCCGAAATATTCATATAGAGAATGGTGATACCACGTTCTGTGGATATGAAAAAGATTATAGCGGGTCGATACTGCGCGTGACGACACAAGACACCATCGCCTACGTGCCTAACGCAGAATTGGAGAAAGCCGAGCCGTTGGTGCGTGCGGCCTTTGCCAAGGGCGACTACGAGTCATGCTATAAGATATTGGAGAAAGCCTATACCTTTATCCCCATCAAGGGGGCGCAATGGCGAAAGCTGAAAGCCCAGAAAAAAAATTAAGACGAAAAGCCCCACCTCCACAATGAGGTGGGGCTTTTCTTTTATGCGTGGTTTCGCCCTATTATAATAATGTCTAGCCCCACGTGCGTGGGTTCGCCTCCATTTATTTCCACTACCCTGAAATCACAATACTTGGCCGTCTTTCTCCAAACCACAGCCGTGCAACCCGTGCTGTCGTCATTTACGTTGGCTATGGCCACATAGTTGGCACCGCATGGCAGCGCATCCTTAAATACGACCCTTGCCACACGCCTGCCATCCGACTCCACATATTGCAACTTGGTCCCTACAGCGTACTCTCCCCACGCGTTGCTTATTCCGCCCCATCTTTCTATCGTTCCTGCAAGCAATATCCCTGGTATGTTCATATTTCCGAATGCGCATAGCTTGCCATCGCGCACATACACAGCCTGCTTACCACTTTGCACGGAGGCAAAGCCATTGTGTGCTAGGTTAAGAGACTGCATGCCTGAAGAGTGACTAACGTGGATGCGGATATTGGATAGACGTACTGAAGCCTCTCGAAACAAGTTCGAGCCTCTCTCACCTAAAGCCCTAATCTGCCACTCTCCAGCTGAAAGCGAAAGACTCGTAGAAATCTTCCCAGATTGCGTAACAGCCATGCTATTGCCATACATCTCAACATGATCTTTGGTACTCCCTATGGGCTGTCCATTATCGTCAAAACGCATAAGTACGCCACTGAAGTAGGTCAGATTGATATAACGGTTTTCCGATACCTTCCGGAGATACACGCCACAGCTAGGGCCTTTCACCACCATGGCTCTCCGTACTAGGTCCATCCTTCCCTGCATATTCACATCAAGAGCTATGGTAACAAAGCTATTATCGTTCTTAATCTGAAAACTAGACGTTGAGAAATGACTCTCATTGCCTATTATGTCTCCCTTTATTTGGTCCAGCAAGAAATCCCTATCTATATCTGCATTCTTAAACAGTTCGCTGTCGGGAGGAAGTTCGTCAGGCGTAATGTTTATACGCGGTTTGCCATCCTTATCTATTATGTTCACACTACCATCGTAACCGATTCCGAGATTACCAAATTTCGCGCTGCCATCGAAGTTTATATACGACAATGCCGTCTCCTCGCTCGTACCAAAGCCCTTAACGCCCGCTGCCAAAGCGTGCATTTTCTGTCGCAGTCCGTTAAGGTAGGCCGTTACCTGCTCGCCGTCCTTGGCAGCCATAAGCCCGGCTATCACCAAGCCTCCATCTATCATCGTCTCCATACTACGCAATACACTCATCAGGTATTGCGCGGTGGAGAGTTGGGGATTAAGCTTGCCGTTATCTCCGAACAAAGGAACGGAGGCATTGTCGTTCTTAAACACCGTACGGCCGTTGAGTTCGATGCGCTGCTTGTCGATATCGAGCCCCGCACTCTTCATGCCGCGGCGCAGGGGAACCGTATGCCATTCAGGGCATTCCTCGCCCAGCACCACACCGGCGGAGTAGACGCGCACGGTGCCTTTCAAAGAGTTTATCCCAAAAGACGAGTGCCCGTCCCACAAGCGGTTATTGACATTGTAAAACGTGGTGTGGTATTTGCGCCATCCGTCGCCCAGGTCGTCGTAGTCGCAGTCGCGATTCAGGAAGGAGAATGAGCCCTTCAGTTCGTCGTCGTCGTTCCAGCCCCCGAAACACCAAGCGGCATCTTCGGACATGGCCTTCATGACGATGAACATGGTTACGGCCTTGTTGTTGAGCTGCGTGTAGTCCGGAGCATCGAATACGAGTTGGAAGTTGTTGCCGACGTCGGTTGTGAGTTGCCTTACGGCTCCCATCTGCGCATCTTCCACCACCTCGTGACCCTTAACGTCGCCCACCCTTGCGTCGGCGGCCAAGGCTGGTGTCAGGTAGTTTTTTTGCGATGCCCAATTGTAGGGCAGCCAATGCGCGGGCGTTGTCCCCTCGACGAGACACACGCCGTAAACCTCGCCCGATGCGCCGGGCATCAGGCGGAAGGGCAGCAGGTTCTTCTTGCCGTCAAGTTCGTGGGCGGTAGTGAACACCACCCAGCACCATTGCCAATCGGCCGAGAGTTGGAATTCGCTGTACCCGTCGTTGGAGTCGGATTCGAACCCCTGCGAGTTGCTGCTGTGTGCGCAGGCCCTGGGATAGAGGAATGCGCGTGCCTCTCCCCTGCCCCGCGCCCAAAACGAGAGGGCGTAAGGGGTGTCGGGTTTCAGCTCCAATCCTTGCCATTGCACGATGTCCAGGTATACGGCATCCGTGGGTGCAGTGCCCCCGGCCACGGTAAAGTCGCGCACCTTGCGGTCTTGTATCCTTGTTGCGCCCACGGTGCAGTCGCCCCTCAGGGTCTTGGTGTCGCGCAAAAGGTTGTGCCGCCTTGTCTTGTTTTCGTACACCCGTGCCGATATGCGGTCTTGCTGTACGGAGAGGCGCGCAAGGGTTTGTGCCTGTTCGTTTTCGGTGCGCTTTATTCCTTCAACGCTCTGGGCTATTTCGCGGCTGGTGTTTTCCAGCCGGGCAATGGCCTTTTGCACGTTCACTCCCACGCTGATGCGCGCCTTGAGGGTCTGCCCCTGGGCCGATGCGGATACATCTACGTAGGCGTTGCCGTAGGATTGCTTGGTGGCGGGGTCGACGGACACGGATGTGATGCGTACGGTGCTGCCCGACACGCGTGCCGAGCAGCGCACTTGTTGGAGGATGAAGACAGCAGGCGAGAGCGAGGCGGTTCCGCGCAGCAACTGTACCGTGCATGTGGCCGTTGCGAAATTGCGCACAATGCCGTCGGCATCGGTGTCCAGCACGATGCGCTCGGGATTGAGCTGTAACGTTATTCCCGGTAGGCCGTTCTGCCCGTCTTGCCCGTCGCGTCCGTCTTTCGGCGCGCGGCGGATTACCACCTTGTTTCTTGCCTGTATCTTCATCCCAGCCTTAAATAGTTTGTTTTGATGATATAGATTATGATGCCTTAATCGAATTCGGCCTGCGCCTCGAATGCGGAGAGTTGCCCTTCGAGCATGTGCGCGGGTTTGATTACCACGGTGCGGTTGGCCTTGGCGGCCTTGTTGGCGGCGAATGTCTGTGCCACCTCGCCTGCGGTGGGACCAGTGCCGAGGGTCCATCCCGTGAAGTCTGCGGCGGGCGGTGCAAAGGTGGCGTCCTTCGCCCCTGCCTCCGTGCATCGCCAAAACTTGATGGTCTTGCCCACGTAGAACGTGTCGGCCACCTCCTTACCGCCCTGCCACAGCGAGAACACGAGGGGAAGCCCCGCGCTGCCCGCGCTCATGCTGTCGCCCTGTGGCAAGTCCATGTTCAGTTCGAATGGGTCGGTGGCGTCCAAAACGCTGACCACGGCCTGTGCCGTCTTGCCGAAAGTGGAGCTGGACGGGTCGGTGTCCTTGACCGTCAACCGGATGGTGGCCACGTTTAGTACGGCCTTAGAACTTACCGACAGCGTGTTGGTGTTAAAGCCCCCGAAGAGGTTTCCTGCGGGCAATCCGCTGCCCGCAGGCGCGGTGGCGGCCGTGATGCGGTAGAAGTTGCCGTTGGCCCCCGTGATCTCCCAACCGTATTCCACGTTGGTGGTGTCGTCGGTGGCGCCGCGCAGCATGCGCCCCTTAAAGGCGAGGTTCTTCACCTCGTTGTTCACCGTTTGGAAAATCTGTGAGGGAGCATCGATTGCCGCCATGATGACGGTGCCGGCGTTCTCCACCTGCTGCAAGGTAAGGCTTGCGCTGACGGTGGTCTCCAGTCCGCTGTCCGCCGCACGGTACACGTACTCGCAACGTACGAGCGTGGTGGGCGTGGTGGGGTTGGCGGCCAGTTTCAGGCGGTATTGCCCGCTGGTCTCGATGGTAAGGCCGTTCTGCCCCGACGTGATCTTCGCGCCGTTGACATACCACGTGCACGTGCCCTTAACCTGGTTGGTCCCGCCACCACCGCTCACCGTGAGCACGGGCGTTATGTACAAGGGTGTGGCCGCCTGTGCGAAGTCGGGGTTGAAGGCCTTGGGGTCCTTGCTGACGACCTGCGTGGTGGAGCGGTCGGGGTTAAGTACGAAATTCAGGGTGCGCCCGTCTACTATACGTTTAAACACCACTCTGTTTTTTGCTCTTGCTTCTGCCATGATTTGTTTTTAATGGGGGAACTCCATTGCCTCCTTGGCGTGCGAAGTTCCGTCGGTATTATATAATGTGAATACTATTGCGGTATGTCCTTCGGTCAGGTCGTCGGTGGTTATCTCCACGCGGTCTGTCCGGTCGCGGTGTTTCGCGTTCCATTCCTTGTCTCCGCCCATGTCTTCGCTTTCGCGCGTCCAGGCCAGCTGCGATGGGTGGAGGGCGGCCGTGATGTCGGCATCGCCTTTCATCACGGTGGCTTTCAGTTCGGCCACGAAACCCTGCCCCTCGCGATAGAACAGGTCGCCACGCACGATGTCCAGGCGCAATTCCAGCGCAGGTTCGCCCCTTTCGCCCTTTTCGCCCCGGCTCACTTGCCGTTGCCATTCGCCGTTGTCAAGCTTAGGCTCGGACGTCACCTCCTTGCCTTCGGGTGCTACGCAAAGCCAAAGCGAGCCGTTGTGCGAAACGCGGTCGTAATAGGCATACTTTTCGGTCGGCCGCCACAAACCACGGTCGGCCGCCATCGCCACCTTTGCGCCGCTGCCCGACACGAGTCGGAAGAGTTGCGTGTTGAACTCCACCCTGGCGGGCGAGACGATGGCCGTGCGCTTGCCCTCGAGCGTGTAGCCGTTTATGCCGGCATACCATACGATGGCCGGTGCATCGTCGCCCGAGGCGAGGATTTGTATCATCGACTGCCGTTCGGCCTTGGTGCGGTGGCCCATCTGCACAAGCGTATCACCAATAGCCGGCACATCGCTGCCCGCGGCGCAATCCTCGCGCGACAGGTCGACGTAATCTTCACCTACGGCCACCACCCTACGCCAGTAGTTCTTGTTGGCCACGTTGCGGTATACGTCGTTGCGCACGTTGAACGTTTGGCAGCGCGCCTGGTCGTCTTTTTCCCAAAGGTTGGTTGTGGCCGTGGTTCCGTCGTCTTGGAAAAAGAAGCAGCGGTAAGCCTTGCATTTGTTTTCGTCGGCCGTGATAAGGCCGTACTCATCAATCCATTGCACCTTAACGATTTTAGAACCGCTCGAAGAGAAAACCATGTTGCCGCCTACGAACGAGAGCTTGCGCTTTTCCAGCTCGTTGAAAGTGGCCTTGCCCCAGACCACAAGGTCGGGTACGGACAGTTTCCACCTGCCGCTTGCGCCACGGCCCAAGCCGAATCCCGCCTCGTTGATGGGGTCGAAGTCCACACTCTCCAACAGCTTGTCCACTTTCATGCCCTCCGCCAGTGTGAGCAGGGCATCGGCCACATCGGGTATGTCCTTGCGCAATATCTTCTGCCAATCCGCGCTCTTCGCGTCAAGGGCCTTGGCCATATCGGCTGCATCGGCTTGTCCTGCCGCAATTTTCTTGGCGTTGAGCAGCAGGTACCGCCCCATCTGCGAGAGCGCGTCGAGCGTGCCGATGTTGGCGTGCGTGTGGCCAACAGCACCGTCGTTCTTGTATCCGGCAACGATGGCGCGGGTGATATAGGCCGTGAGCGACTCTGCACTTGTGGTGCGCCATTCGTCGGCGTATGGGCTTTGGACGGGGAATAATGCCCCTTCGCTTAGCGGCTGAGCCGGAAATTCAACTAAGCGAGGGGCGAGCGTAAAAGACCCCGATTGGGGTACGCTTATAATCAGCTCATGCACAGGCTCTGTGCGCGGCAGGTTCAAGTAGGGCTTCGCGTCGGCATACTTGTAGGTGAAACTGTATCCCGTGGGCAGTTCGCGCTCAGCATACGCCACCTCGCTCTCGGTCAGCACGATGCGCCGCAGGTAGGTGCCGATGTAGACATACTTGGCGAGTGATGGGAAAAAGTCCAATAACCACTGCCGCTCGCGGCGGTCGAGATGGCCGGTGTACTTCTTAAACTCGCGCGTGGTGTCCACGCGATATTCTTCGCTCACGCCCTCAATCTCGGCCACGTTGTGCGTGTGTTTGGCCGTTTTCGTCGTTTTTCCGAATGCGCGGAAGGTGTCCAGTCCGCCCAGCGAGTTCTCGAAGAGTATCCATGTCTCTTCCTCGCTGCGAATGTCAGTAGGGTAGTACCGCTGCACGTAGGTCAGGCGGTTGCCCTGTGTGTCTTCAACGTATACGTCGTAATACGTAGGGTTCTCTTTCAGCTTGGCCGCGATGGTGGCGTATTGCACAGGTATCGTCCATGCGTGTCCGCCCTGTAACGTGGCCAGCTCCAACATCTTCGTCTCTTTTTCAAAATGGGCCTCGCACTTCACCAGGCAGTCGGCCGGTGCGTAATAGGTAAGGAACTCCGGCGTATGATATGTCACAGGCTTGGTGTTGGGCTGCCAAGTGAGGAAGTTGGCGCGGAGGAACGAGGCGGCCGACTCGGCGAACCGGTCTACACCGGCACGCAGCACAGTGAATTCCACCCTCGTGGGTTGTCCGCCTGCGGGTGTCAGCTCTGCGGCGAAACGTTGCACGATACCGTCTTGCCTATAGGGTTCGCCAACGTCGCGCAGATCGAAACGGAACAACGGCGAGAGCGTCTCGGTAAGGTCGATGTCGATGCGGTTGTCCACGTCGGGCGCATAGCTGTGTTCCAAGACGGCCTTGCCCCCGGGATGCTGCACCAGGCGCATCACCACTTCAACGCTCGACGAGAGCGTGAAGTGGTTGATGTTGCCCAGCAGGCTCAGGGTATCGGGTTTGAGAAGAATGTCCATAATTGGCTTATTTTGGGCAAAGTTACGTTATATGTAAGGAGGGGAAAAGGACAGGAAAAGGCAATTAGTAGGACCGGCCTGACTAGTCTGACCGTTCCGAGCGTTCCGACTTACTAGTGGACAAAGCCACCTTTTCACTCTTCCATAAAAGGAAACGCAAAGTCCCATTTTTCGGAGTATTCCTTTGCTTTTTCTAGTTCTATGCACTGAAGCCACCGTTTCTCCAATATGTAATGGACTACGCGGTGCATGATTTCCTTGAAGTTGCGCGGGCCTTGAACGATAAAATTGACATCCAAGAACAATTGTTCGCCAGCTGCGGTCTTTTTCGCCCACTCTTCCGACGGCGTGGGCGGATAGAATGTGGCCGGGCGTTTGTCGCGGTTGACCGCGGCTGCGAAGAACTCTTCTTTGGAAACCTCGCTGACATCATAGCGCGGCATCCATCCGTACTTGGACTTCATCCTGGGCATCATGTCGGCCAATGTCGGCGAACTGCTCTGCGGTTCTGCGGGCATGATGGTCCTCAATTCGCTCTCAATGGGGTCGTTCTTCCCGCCAAGGGTGAACTTAAGCTTGTTGAAGAAAAACGGCACGCCCCGCAGCGTAACCTTGGCCACGGCGGGCAGGTTCTGCTTCATGGCCTGGCTGAGCAGCAGTTTCGCCTTCACCGTCTGCAACGAATTGCGCAGCAGGAAGTCGTAAGGGCGATAGAATTTCTCAAAGATGCCGTCGCGCCCGTTGTAGTGCAGCCCGTACTCGAATATCTTACGGCTGGGCCACACGTTCAGGTCGTAGGCAGAGATTGTTCCGGCGGGCTTTCCCGAGGCCGAGACGTAGGCGAAGGCGAGCATGGTGTGCAGCGTGTTCGCACCTTGGCTGTTCTCCTTAGATTTCGACTGGCTTTCGCCCGACACCTCCATCTTGGAATTCAACGTGTCGTACTTGCCGATGTAGAGCAAAGTGGCCAGCGTATGGTGGTATTCCCTATCATCCGTTTTTCCCGAGAGTTTCAACGTGCGGAACTCCGGGATGCAGTCGGGAACCTCCACGGCATGCGCCTCTGCCGCACCGCCCATGTTGTAAGGCTGCGATGGCTCGCCCACCTTCGTGGTGTAGCGCGTAGAACCCGAAAAGCCCTCCTTACGGAATGTGCCACTGCGCGGGTCGAAGTAGGCCGTGGGGTTGGCCGACACCATCTTGTCAAGGCTGTCGTAGCTATTCTCCATGTCGCTCTCCACGGTGTGTTTCGATGCCAGCGTTATGCGCTTGTACTCCTTGCCGGCCTTGTATTGTACGGTAGGTTCGGCCGTCAGGCAAGCTGTAAGGTCTGCTGCGGGCCGCGCGCTGACCATGTCGGAGAGGAAAACGACGTCTACGGTGCGCTCGCCTTCGTTGGTTACGAACTCGCAACAGAACTTCTTGCGGAACACGGAGAGGAATTCCAAACAGGTTACTTCCGGAACAAGGTCGGCCATCTTAATCTTACCGTTCACCAGCGCATCGATGACGTTGTTGAGCAACACCATCGTGCGGAACGGCTCCGTGCGGCTGAAGAAATTCTCGTTGAGTGTGTAGCCGAAATGTTTGAACACGCGCTCCAACACGTAGTTGGCGCGAATGAAGGGCGTTATGTAGTAGCCCGGTTGCAGCGTGATGCGGATGTTGTTGACATGCTCCGTGCGCTGCACGGCGTTATAGAAGTCGCAGCCCTCGCCTGCCCCGTTGGGCATGAAGGTGTCTACCTCGCCCGTCTTGTCGCCCAGGGACACCACGATGCGCTTGTCCTTGCCGTAGGCGTTTATTATCTTATGGCTCCATCCGCTGTCCAGTCCCGAGTCGTTGTCCACCAGTATGGGGAAGTTGGCGAAGTGCGGGTCGGTGCCGCTGCGCAGCCGCCGGCAGAAGTCGATGCCCTGCGCCACGGAGTTTACCCCCGGCACGAACTCGTTCTTGAACACGTCTTTGAGCCGACTGTCTTTCAGGCGGCTGTAAAACGAGCCGTCGTTGACGTAGAAGGCCGTCGATATGCTGCCTTTGGCCGTGGCCGACAGCACGTACTGGCGGCACTGCGCGTAGTATTGCCCATCTTGTATCACCACGTCGTGCATCTGCTGTTTCTTATTGCCCCCCAACATGTGGGGGTAGTCGAGCAGGCGCAAGTTGTGTTCCGAGCACGGCATGTCGATGGGCACGGAGGCTTCGCCGTATTCGTTGAAAAAGGGATTGGTGCGCTCGATGGAGAGCTGTGCCGAGGGATAGAGCTGGTAAGGCTCGCCTTTCTTGAGATTGGTTATCTTCATTGCTTCTGTGCTATCTTACGGTATTGTTGCTGTATTTTCTGGCGCGCCTCGATTTCGTCGAGGGCGACGAACGAGGGGATGCCGTTTTGGCGCAGGTCGCGCAACAGGGCGAGCAGCTCGTCGTCCACCCCCTTTGCGGGCGCGGCAGCGGACGGCACGGGTGTTGTGGGGTGTTGTGGGGCATTGCCGGCAGACGGCGACACGAAACCGCCGCCGGCCAGTCCGCGCTGCATCATCACCTTGCGCAAGTCGAGCGTACGGATGTCGCCCGTGCGCTGCGCCTTGTCGATGACGTCGATGAGCGGAGCTACGGTGGGGTTTTCCATTGCTGCGTTGCTGGCCACCCATTCCTTGCTGTGCCCCGCTGGCCCTTCGCCCACCAGCACCGTGGGGCGGTCCACGTAGCCACGGCGGTGGGGTTCGAACTTCGCCTTAAACCGCTTGCCGTCCTGCTCGCGTTCCACGTCGATGTTGCCGCCATCCTCAAGACCCGTTGCCACGCGTGCGCCGGTGGTCGCCGAACCCGCCGATGCGCCTTGCAGCGTCATTTTCTTCACCTTCTGCCGCTCGGCATTGGCCACGGCCAACTGTGCCGTGCCTGCCACGGACATGAGCGCGCCGGCGATGGCTCCGCCGATGGGTCCCAGTTCGCTGAACGCCTTCATCACCGACACGGCCGTGTTGACGATAATCTGCGAGGCCTGTATGGCGAAGTTCACGTCGGCGTACTTCTTCTGTATCTTCAGCTTTTCGTTGGCCTTCTGCTTTTCCAGTTTCTCCACCTGATCGGCATTGCCCTGAGCCGCCTCTATCTCGGCATCGTACTTGGCGTCTACGTTGGCCATTTCGGCATCTTGCAGCTGCTTGACGGCCGTGCCGAAGAGGTTGCTGTAATAGTCGAACGATTGTTTCCACTTGTCCATCTTCATCTGCGCCACGGCCTGCTCGTACTCCTCCTGGGTTATCATCTTGGCGTCGAGGTGCTGTTTGAGCTGCGCCATTTCGGCATCGAACAGCTCTTGTTGTGTGGCGATGCCATATTGCTGGCGCAGTCGGAACTTGTCTTCTTCGAACTGTCGGGTCATGTTGGCCACGGCCCGCTGTTGCTCTTCTTCGGTAGCTCCCTCTCGTGCCAGCTTTTCCTTGAGCTGCACCATCTCGCGCTCGAAAATCTCCTTTTGCGACACCAGCCCGGCGCGCACCCGCGTTTGGAAACGTTCTTCTTCGGTTTGCTGTTCATACTTGCGTATGATTTCGGCCTTGGCGCGTTCGTAAGCCTCGGTAAGGGCCTTTTCGTCTTCGCCATATTGGCGTGCCTGTTCCAGCCGTGCCTTGTAGAAGGCATCAAGCGAGGATAGTTGCAGGGCGTGGTCGGCCTCGCGCCGCTGTTCGTCGGTCATGCCCTGGTCTTGCAGGGTTTTCAGCGCGTCGTTATACTGCTTACTGATGGCCAACATCGCATTGAAATGCTGCTGTTCGGCGGCATTTACGTTATCATTCTGCCCTTTTACAAGTTCGGCTTTCTTCTTCCCATCTTTTAGAACCATCGAGGACGCACGCTCCTGATAGTTCTGCTCAATGGAAAGGAGTTGGTGTGCCTGTTTTTCTTTCAGGGCAAGTACGAATGTGTTATATTGCTCTTGTGCAATGCGTCTTTTCGCTAGTGCTTCATCAAGGGCGTTAAGCTGCTGCTGGTAGTCACGCTTCACTTCTGCAATGTCGTCCTTGCGGTCATCCGAAAAGTCCTTTATCGCAGCATCATCGAGATTGGCAATCTTTTCTTTCTTTCCCTTCTTCTTTCCATTTCCCCCACCACCGCCATTGGTTGTGCCCACGGCCGTATCTACAGAAGAAGTGTCTACACCTTTCTTCTTCTTCACGTTCATTTCCAGTGTGATGGGCTTCACCTTGTTACCCTTAATCGTATTCTTAAACGCTTCGACATAATTCTCGGCCGTGTTCTTACCAAACTTCTTGGCATCGTCCACAAACTCGGTGAAGCTGTTCTTGTATGCGCTTACCAATGCGCCTACGCCACTGGCTATCTTGTCAGTGTCGAGCGTGAACACGCCTTCGAGAACCGTTCCCCACGCCTTGGCCATTCGGCCCATGGCCTTAAAGCCGTCTACGATGATGTTGAAACCGAGCTTTACAGCCTCCCACAGCTGTTTGAAGTTTAGCTTAAGGGTCTCTATCTCCGCACGGAATACTGTTGATTCGTTATAAAGATTTATGAAGTAATTGATGATTTTCACCGTATAGTCGATGATGGCCGAGAGGGCGTTAAGCGCGAAAACCTTCGCTTTCATCGTGATTTCTTCAAATCCCTGGTCACCGATGCCGAAAAACTTCGACATCTTTTCATTAAGTTCTGTTTGCGCGTTAATCTCCTCTTGTTGCAGCTTGCCGAACTCACCCGTCACGGCCTTCACGTCCTCCATCTTGGTGGTCATGTCGGCCAGGCTCTCAATCATCTTCAATCCCCCTGCTGCACCTTGGCGACCAAACACGTCCTTGAGTACACTTCCCACCTCCTGACTGTCCTTGGGCATCTTCTTCAACGCTTCGGCCACCTCGCGCACGGCATCGAACGTACCTTTAGCCCCACTGCGCAACTCTGACTGCAGCTTCTTGCTGTTGATGCCAATGCCATCAAGCGATGCTGCCGTTGTCTTCTCCATCTCGCGTATTTTCTTCGATGCCATCTGTATGAGCGACATGCCTCCCTCGGAGAATATGCCGCTGCGCGTCTGCGCGATGATGGCCACCAGTTCCGAAGCGCCTATGCCCGCATCGTTGAACGCCGGCCCATACTGGCTAATCATCGAGAGCATGTTGCCACCTAGGTCAGCTCCGGCGGTGAAGCCGTCTTCCACAATCTTCATGGCCTCTTGCGCAGATATTCCGTACTGAGACATGAGTGCGTCTACACCGCCCAACACGTCCTTGTAGTCTTTGCCGAAGGTGTCGGCAATGGCCTGTATGTGCGAGCGTACGCTTACCAGTTCGTCGCCTGCCAGTCCCGTGAACTCGCGTGTCAGGCGTTGCGCCTCTTCAATCTCCGAGTTGTAGTTGTACCACCATTTCGCGCCCTCTATCACTGCGGAGAGGGCAGCCACACCTGCCGTTATCATGCCCATCGCCTTGGTCCAGTTGGCCGAGATGGACGTGAAGAGCGAACCGAACTTCGAGGATATGCCGCCCGTTTGCTCGCCCGTGGTGCTTGCCAAGCGCGAGGCGTCGGCCCGTAGTTCTGCCATGCGCCCATTGACGTTGCGCAGTTGCGAGGCCAGCTGTTCGTATTCTTTGGGGCTGGTGGCCTTCGAGGTGTTGTTCAGCTCGGTTTGCAGCTCGCGCGCATGCTTGCGCAGCTGTGCCATGGTCATGGCCGATATATCCATGCCTTGGCGCATTCCCCGCAGCTGGCGTTCGTTCTCCTTTATTTGGGCGTTGTATTTCTGCATTTCGCCCCGCAGCCGCTGATACTCCTCGGTATCTTTCTTTCCGGCGGCCTCCAACTCAAGCATCGCATTCTGCCGTGCCTTCATCTCCTTGCGCAGGTCGGCTGTTGCACGCTCCAACTGTCGCATTTGCTGCTGCGCCTCGGCCGTCTTGACATCGATGACGAGGGCAATGTGGTCTTCCTTTATCTTGCTCATATTTCGTTAGGTAATATGCGGTTATTAATGGCATCTTCCATCTTTTGTCGCCAAACTTTGCGCACTTCATCTGTGAATCCTGCTTGGATGTCGGGAAACGTATCATGATACAGCACGCCCCACACTACGCGGTTGTATAGCGCGATATTGGCGTGTTTTTTCTTGGCCATACGGCTATTGGCCGTGCGGTATTGCATATCGAGAAAGCGCATGTAAGACAAGAGGCGCATGCGAACGGAGGTGCGTCCCTCGGACGTGTCGAGCATGAACTCGGGGTGAGACACGGCTGCGCGGAGCGTTCCGGTGCGCACTTGCAGATGCCGGTTCACCACCTCGGCCTGCTTCTTGTGGATGATGCGGAGGTCGCGCCGAAGCATTTCCGACACGAAGTCTTGGCGCAAATATTGTTCTGTTACCATAGGAGCAAAGATAGGCCATATCCAACAAGGGGTAAAGGACAAAAAGTTTTGTTTTATATGAAAATAATTGTCAGAAAGTTTGCACATAACCAAAAGATTATGTACCTTTGTATTGTGATAAGAAACCAAGTGGTAACTAAAACTTTAAACAATGAATGAAGAAATGTTAGAACGGCTGATAAGCCAAAAAGAGAAAGAAATCAGAGATTTGCAAAAATTCGCAAAATGGCTCGGGAACGAGCACATAGAAAAGCAAATCGATTTAAGGCTCGAAGATTTAAAAAAGCTCTACGAACAGAGAAAGAAGTAAAAAAACAAAGCTCTCCCCCCCCCACGAGGGGAGAGCCTAAAAAGAAAAGGAAATGGAAAAGTACGAAGATTTGTTGAAAGAGTTTGAAGCCCTGCTCGGCAAGGACGACGAACGGAGCGAGCGGCGCAAAGACGAAATCGTGGCGTGGATGGAGGCCAACGGCGATGAGGGGGCGAAGCGTGCATGCGAAGAGATGATAATGCGCAACCTCGGCCGCATCGACGGCGACATTGCCACCATCCGCCAACAGCTGGGCAACCGCTACGACATCCTGCCGATGGCCTACATTGCCGAGCATTACTTCGGCAAGAGCAGGGCGTGGCTTTACCAACGCATCAACGGCCACAAGGTGCGCGGCAAGGTATACACGCTGAACGAGGAGCAAAAACGAACGTTCAACGAAGCCTGCCAAGACTTGGCCAAGGAAATAGGCTCGTTCAGGCTGGCATGACATTTCTGCACTGCTTGTTCATCTTATCACACCCCGCCCGGAGCATGAGCCTGCCCCGGGCTTTTTCGTGCCTCGCGACGCACGTGGGGCAGGGCCTTGTCGGGTGGTTTGTATAAACGAGCCTGAAGATACTAGCATTCAATGCGTTATGCGATGACGGCAAACGCACCGCACGCCTTGGCAGAGGTGGCAAGCAAAAAGGCCGCCCGTTTCGCAACGGGCGGCCTTGGTGATAATGTATAATGTTCAACGTTGCATGTTCTTAAGTTCTACCTCAATGGCGCGGAACAGCTCCATCACCACTTGCGGCACCATGGAGTTGCCCAGGGCGGCTATGGCGTTTTTTCTCCATCCTCGGAAAGGAAGGGTAAGACCAGGTATTCCAGAGGAAAGCCCATCATCTCCGTCACAAACAGCGGCGACAGTTGGGAAGTTCCGCCACCAACCTTGTGGGCAATTTGTTCGGCCAAATTCGCTTTTGGCCGGTTGTGGTTCTTCAGTGCCTGCATGGTCAGTCCGGCGCGAAACCCATCCTTGCTCATGGGAGAAAGCAGCAGTCCGTTGACCGCCAAAGCCGTCAGCCCACGCCCCATCTGACTGTCGGGATTGTAGGTCCGCGTCCAGTTCGTTCCCTCCGCAGCGTTGGGAGTCGGCAATAGGGAATGGAAATGCAGGTAGTCCATCAGCCCGTTGGGGCGGCTCTCGCCGTTGACCCTGCTGCCCATCGTTTTCCCTCCTTTCTCCTTTAGTTGGGTTATTCGCTTTGTGTGAGATATTTCCACCGAGAGAGGCGTAGGCAGAAGGTTCAGGGGCATGAACTGCTGCCTGCCGTTTTCGCACACTTTCAACCCCTGTGTTACAGGTGTGGGCAGAATAGTGGCCGTCGTGCCGTTGGGCGATGAACCACACGCGGTATCGGCGATGGGGTGCGCCGACACCGCAAGCCGGAATAACGACCGGCTGGACGGCATATCCCGCCTTTTCGAGGTCTTCGCACACGAGGTCGGCGACGTATCTTTGCTCGGTGCGGTAAACGTCGTTACCCTCACCGAAGAGAGTGGGCGGACCGTCCACATTAGCCGTACGGCCGGGTTGTACCATCGAGAGGATTCCATCAACGTTTTCAGCAATGACGAAAGCGGGCTGTACCTGCCCAATGACTCGAAGCATTTCAGGCCAGAGGTAACGGTCGTCTGCCGTTCCCTTCCTTCTCCCGGCTGCGGAGAATGGCTGGCAGGGAAAGCCTCCCGTAAGTACGTCGACCTGTCCTTGCCACATGGTGAAGTTGGTTGTCTTGATGTCGTCATAAGATGCGCTATTTGGATACCAATAGTTTAGCACAGCACGACAGAAAGGATTTATTTCGCAATGGAAAAGGTTTGTCCACCCCATCCACGTGGCGGCCAATTCGGGCGCGCCAATGCCGCTGAAGAGCGATGCATGTGTTATGGTACGTGCCATTCATGTTGGTTTTTGGTATTTCTTGGTGCAAAGGTAAGGCATTAGGCATTGGTAGTAAAGGACATCGCGCCTGCGAGGGCGCGATGTCATACGTACGGTTAAGTGTGGTTACACTTTTTCCTTAAACATCCAGCGGAACGAGATGCCTTGCGAGCCGGGGCGATTGCAGAGGCGGAATCCCCCGCGGGCAAGGGCGTGTGCCACCTGCTCGGCCGATACGGCAAGCGAGGGATTTATCTGCTGCATGCCGGCCATCACCTCGGCGGTGGTGAAGAAGTGGGTGGTTTCTTCGGGCGTGGCAGCGGGGCTGAAGGTGTGCATCAGCGCATCGATATAGGGCTGTACGTCGACGGCGGTTGTTTCTTTATTCTCTTGTTTCATGATTTCTGTCAGTTTGGTGATTGGTTGAATTTCTGCGAAGGCGGAGATGCTAATCTCCGTCGCCCGCTGGCAGGTCGGGCAGCACGCGCTTGTCGTCGGCATACATGTCGATGGCGGCAACGGCCAGGATGTGTTCTTTTATTTCACTGGCGATGTCGAGCAGTTCCAGGCTCCGTTCGGGCGTGAGCGTCTCTGCGGGGCCGCGCCCCAACTGGATGAGCGCACGCATGATGCCGTCGAGCCCGCGCAGGTAGAAGTGGGATGCGCGTTTCAGGTCTTCGAGGTGGCCGAGGGTGTCGGCGGTGAGCGTAACGGCGCGGTTGCCCAGCTCGAAGGCCACGCTTTGGTTGGATTGCATGTTCATGGCTAGTACCTCCATTTCTTTGTTGCGAGTTGTTCGGCCACGAGGGGGAACACCACGAGGTCGGTCTTGACGTACAGGTACCACTCCCCTTCCTTATCCTCGATGATGCCGAATGCGCGGCGCGTGGTGGGCATGTGGCGGCACATTTCGAGGGGGTTGAAGTCGGCCACGTATTCGCACTGGTGGGCGTAGTCGTAGAGTGCTTGCAGCACGTATAGCTGGTTCACCAGGCTCTTATATTCGCCGCAATAGGCGTGCAGCTCGGCCATCACCTGGCTCATGGGTATGCGGCGGTCCAGGTGGCCGGCGAGCGGGTGTAGGAAATGAGCGGCGAACACTTGCAGCAAGGCAATCTCGTCGCGATACCAATACCTGGGGCTTTCGTCGGCATCCTTACTGGGCACATGTGCGTATCTGGCCTTGCTTTGCAGTTGGTTGGCCACGATGGCGAACACCTCGGGGTCGGTCTTCACGTAGAGATGCCACCCTTTGTTTTTCCTCTCTATCCGACCGCGATTCCAATGCGTGCAGGGTTTGCGGCCCCCCTTGTCTATGGGGTTGAAGTCGTCGATGTACTCGCATTGCTGTGCAAAGCGGTAGAGTGCCGCGTTGATGTTCCAAACGGCTTCCATGCTGCCGTAGCTGCCCATGTAGCGGTGCATGTCCTCCACCGCCTTCTCGTACTTGATGTAGCGGTTGAAGTTGCCCGAGAGCGGGTGCAGGAAGTGGGCTGCCCACACGTCGGCCAGTGCCACTTCTTCGCGTGTGTTGAAGCACATGCTCAATGTTGCGTCTTTTTTCATAGCGTTCCTCCTTTCTCTGCGGGGGTGATGCACTTGATGCCGTGGGCATCGGGGATGATGATTGGTTTCATAACATTTGAATTTTGCATAAAGAAACTGCGCTACGTGTTGCAAAGTCTCAAATGCAGGACTCCTGGGGCGTTTCCGCACACCAGACACGGCGCAGTTAAATCGTTTACCTTAAAAGGGGTGGATACAAAAACGGCCAGCTATCGGGCTGGCGGCATCTGTACCGCATTTGAAGTTTTGCGGTACAAAGTTACGGATAATATTTGTAACGGCAAAGCGAAGGGGCGGGAAAATGTTTGCCATCTTGTTTTTTTACCAGCCATCCTTTGCTTTTGCCGATAAAATGGTAAGCCCCTCACCTTTATAGGGGGTGAGGGGCAGGTGCGCCCGTAGGCTAGCGGGCGACTTTTGTCAATAAGGCCAATGAGCGGCCTTGCCTAAATGCTCTCGGCTGCTCGGCGGATGCGTGCAGAAAGGTCGAAGAGCGCATTGCGCATCTGTTCCGTCTCTTGAGGGGTGAACCCTCCAATTCCGCCGTTGCCGTCTATCCCATCCATCTTGTGGTAGAACCACGAGGATGACTTCTGAAAGTAGGTGTTTGCAAACTCGCGCCAGGATACGGCCAAAAGCACGTCTTGCATCTTTCTCTTCATATCTGTAACCATTGCAGGGGCTGTGATTGTTGTTTCCATATCATTTTTATTTTTTATTCCCTCTCCCCTTCTAGAGGAGAGGGCTGTTTTTTTACCCGGGCTGTCTAATCATCTTATCAAATTCTTCTTGTAAGTCCCAAAGAAGTTGCGGGTATCCGTTTGGATAAGATCTGTTGTAATTTCTAATTTTTTCGAGAAGTTCCCTTTCTTCGGGGGTAACCTCCATCATTTCTTTTTCTTGTTTCATAATCTCATTGTTTTTATTGACAATACAAAGGTACTACAAATTTTCGTAGTACGCAAGTTTTCACCCACTTTTTTTGTGTAATAGTACCACTTTTAACACTTAAAAGTTTGGCTTTGCATCGGTTACTTTGGCCCTGTTATTTTATTCAAC
>ERZ773014.773-NODE-773-length-21257-cov-4.160881_pt1 | contig 21257 bp, 19 predicted proteins | sample MGYA00580841_ERZ773014 | MGnify/ENA primary metagenome ERZ773014 (study PRJEB29015, sample SAMEA2737989) | human oral metagenome | biome: human oral; feature: human-associated habitat; material: dental | place: China | collected 2067 ...
GAAGCTCTCGACTTTAGTCGTGAGTAGTTCACAAAAATTATTATGAAATTTGGAAAAATGAAATGGAAAGTGAAGATGAAAGCAAATAAAATAACTACTGAACAAATGGAATTATTAGTTTATGATTTTTTTGAAAAATCATCACTTGTAGTAGTACCAAGATTTGATAGTATGAATGGTTGCTATTACGAAGATGATACCTCTATTTTTAAAAGAAAATATGTAAGGATTGTAGACCACGAATGTGATATTTTATCGGTGTCTAAGAAAATGTTTTTAAGAGAGGTAGAAATAAAAATATCTGTATCTGATTTCAAAGCCGATTTTAAGAAAAAACACAATCACAGTGGTAATATAAAAAACTTCTATTATGCAGTGCCTTATTACATTTTAGATAAGATTAAAGATTTAGTACCTGAAAATGCAGGAATTTTGGTTGCAGATATTTATAAAAAAAGAAACAGAAGTGATGAAATAATAAGTGAAAAATGGATATTAAAGAAAGTGAAAAGTCCTAAGAACAATAATTTGGCAAGTCCAATAGATGAAAAACAATTAAATGTTATGTTTAGAATAGGATATCTTAAATATTGGTATCACAGGAAGCGAAAAGAAGAGGATAAAATTATAATTAAAAAAGAAAAGAAAACAGTAGAGAAAAAGGAAAATCCTTTTGCAAAACAAGGATATAATATAGAAGAATTTGGATTAGCAAAAAGCAGTAATATTTATATTTCTAAAAGAACTAATAAAAGTTTAGTTGCTATAAAAGTAACTAACAATAATATAGAAGATGTTATTCTTTTTTGTGGAATAAAATATAAAACTGATGTAAATAAAAAGAAAAAAGAACTTCTTATGAAAGGTTATTTTGAACTTGATTTAATTGATAAAGATGATAAAATTTACTTAGGAAATTATATTACAAGAGAAGTAAGTTTAATTTCTAATAAAATTTGGTTTACTCTTTACAATGAAGAGAATTTTAAGAAAATTATAGAAAACTAATAAAAAAATTAAAAAGGAAGTGTTAAAGATGATTGAGAAATTTAAAAAAATAGTAGTAGAAGAAGTGGAAGTAGTTAAAATGACAAAAGAAAACTTATTAGAAGTAATAAATTTTCTTGATAGAGTTTTTGATAGTGATGATGATATTTTAGAGTTTAGAGATACTGTATCAAAAACAGGGAAATTATTTTTAAATATAGGTGAAATAGCAACATTTGGAGATTATATCGTAAAAGACAAGAAAGGTTTTATAAGAGTTCTTGATGAATTAGGTTATAAACAATTAAAAAAACAATTTGGAACAGATGAAGAAACAACAGTAGAAAAAGAAAAAATCCAAACAAATACAGAAGAAGAAAATTTTAATAAATTTAAAGAAGAATTTTTAAAAAAACTTACAGGTAATGAAGAAGTAACAAAGGATAATTTTCAAAAATTAGGAAATGTAGTAGAAGTTATTTTAGGAAAAAATATAGTGGATAAGGTTTTGAACACTTTAAACAATTTAGATAAAAAAGATTAATGAGAGGTGTGAAATTGTTAAGTAGAGAAGATTTATTGAAAGAATTAAAGAAAATTCAAAAAGAATTAGAAAATAATGATGTTGATTTAGAAGAAATAAACAATAAAATAATTGAAATTGTAAAGAAATAATTACATTTTCTTAGAAAGAGGTTGAAAAGTTCAACCTTTTTTTATTTTAATTTCTTTTTAAAAAAATTTTATAAAATTTTTAAAAGAAAGAATTTTTGACTACTATTATGTTATAATTAAATAAGAAATCATAAGAAAAATGAGGTTGAGAATTATGTTAAAAAATTTGAAAAAAGAAGATTTTATAAAAGGGTTAAAAGAATTAGTGGAACATTTAGAAGTTAATAAAGAAGTAGATTTAGAAAATTTTAATAATGAAGTATTAAAGTTTGCCTTTTCCAATAAAAAGCCTTTTGAGGAAGTGGTTAAAGAATGTGTTTTAAAGGAAATGAAAACTTATATTGACGATTGTGAATTAGATGATAGATGTAATATTTATTCAGTAGTTAGTGATTATTTTATGCCTGATAACAAATATGGATATTTTCCTAACTTAGATGAAAATTTAGCACTTTTAGAACAAATACATTATGAAGATAGTGATTTAGCCAATGAAATAGTTGCAGAAGTCAAAGAACAAATTAGATATAGTGATGAAAGTCCGAGAAGTGAATTAAATTCAATGGTAGAATATAATTATACAGAAGCAGGTTATTATATGGAATTTGCTATGCAAAAGGTTTTAGAAAAAGAAATTATAAGTGCAAAAGAACTTATACAAGAGATAGATGGAATGGAAGACTATGAAATAGATGAAGATTTATCAAGAGGAGATTATAAAGCATTATATAACAGTCTTGCCGAAAAAGAAGTGTATTCCAAAGAAGAAATAAAACAAGATTTACTTATGGCAAAAGATGATTTTGATAAAGAAAAAATGGACGAAAAAGTATTAAAAAAATTATATAGTGATTGGAGAGATATTACAGAACAATTTGTAAAAGATACTCGAAAAGGAAGTTTAGATTGTGGAGAAAGTGGTGTATTAGAAGACTTTAACGAGTATGTAAATCAATGCTTAAAAGAAACAGAAAGTATTTCAGAAATTTATATTGACAATAAAATAGATTTTGAAAAAATGTTTGAATTGGAAAAAGAATATAATAAAGAACACAGAATAACAAATTTAGAAGAATATACTATTAATTTAATAAAAGAGTATGAAGATTATATTGAAGAATATAATTTTTATAAAGAAAAAAACAAAGATTTAGATGAAGAAAATTTAAAAGGGTTAAGAAATGAAATAAAAGATTTCCAAAAAAATATTTTACTTAAAATAAAAACAGAAAAATTAGAAAAAATATCAGATGAAGAATATAGATTTAAAGATGATATTTTAGAAAATAAATGGGGTGAATTTGGAAATTTTTGCGATAAAATATGTAATGCCTCTGAATTTCCATTTGAAAAATATATGACAAGTGAAGAAGCAATTAAAAGATATGATTTAGAAGAACATTTAGCACCATTTCAAATAATAAACGAAAATGAAGAACTATTATTTGATAGTAAAGAAAAAACTATAAGTGATAACTTACAAGGTTTTATTATAACAACAAAAGGACAAGAATATTTAGATAATATGGATATTTACAATATTAAAGATTGGGAAAATCTTAATTTGGATATAGTGTTTGAAGAAGATGGAAAAAAGCATATTTATATAGAATATGATAGATATATTGAAGATACTTCTGTTTATGAGAAATTAATAGAAAAAATGGCACAAGAAGTTGATTTTTATGCTAATGAAGTAAAAAAGGATTTATTAAAATATAAAACAGATGGCATTATAAAAATCAAAGATTTTGAAAATTTAGAACAAAAATATGATAAGGAAGCAAAAAATGAAGATATAAAAGAAATAGAACAGGAAATTGATAGCAAAAAGGAAATTGAAAAAGATTTTTAATTTCAAAATAAAATTATAAAAAGAGGTACTATTATGTTTAAAGTTATGGTAGATAAAGATATTATGTTAATGCAAATAAATAAAATCGTAGAAAAACTTGAAAAAAGTGATGGCAAAAACTTAGAAAGTATAAATGATGAATTATTAGATATTGCAATGTCTAATAAAAAAGAATTTCAAGATATTGTAAAATTAGAAGCAATAAAAAATTTAGATGAAACAATAGGAAAAATGGAACTTCAAAAAAAATCAAATGAAGAAAAAATTAGTTTATCTTCAATAATAGAAGATTTTATTCCTAAAAATATAAATGATACTTATTTTAAAAGCAAAAGAGAAGAATTAGGGACTTTGGAAGAATTAAAATATCATTCAAGTAATTTCACTAATGAAATCGCAAGTGATGTAGATAAAAAAATGCAAGAATTGATAAAAGATAAAGAAATTGATTTAGATGAAAGAAAACTATTGGAATTAAAATGTTTTATGGAATTTGGTATGAAAAAAATTGTAAATGATGAAATAGAAAATGCAAGTAATGATATAAGATTTTTGACAGGTATAGATAATTATAAAATAGATAAAGATAATATTTTAAGAGGCGATTTAAAAGCTATTCGTAATAGTATTGTAGAAAGAGAGGATTATTCCAAAGAAGAAATAAAAAAAGATATACTACTAAACAAAAAAAATGAAAAAACAATTAATGATGATATTGATGGATTAAAAAATGAAATTTATAAAACTAAAAGAAATATAATTATGGAAGAATTTGCAGTAGATTTAGCGAAAGATGTAATAACAATAGAAAAAAATGGTGGAAATAGAAATTCATATAGTAAAGAAAACGAAAATATTTATAAATAAAGTATCAAAAAAACAGTAAATAAACTTGTTGATGATAATTTAAGTCTTGAAGAAATTAAAGAATTAAATAAAAGTAATTTAGAAATGTATGATAATAATTATTTTAATAGTTTTTTAATATTTGAAAATGATTTACCTATTTCTTTTGTGGAAACTAACTATTCAAAAGGCATAACAACTTCAAATATAAATGAACAACTTTTTGCAAAAATTAAAGAAGCAAAAGGTGAAGAATATTTAGATAATATGAATTTAGAAGATATTAGAGATTGGAATGATTTAAAAAGAGATTTACCTAACTTAGAAATTTTATATTATGAAAATGAGTTTGATAAAGATAAAAACAATGCCATAGAATATACTGATTATGAAAAATATGAAAGAGATAGTATAAAAACTTTTCTAACTTTTAAATTAAAAGATGAAGAAAAATATATTCTTCATAAATCTATTGGAAATTTAAATGAAGAAAGAATAGAACTTTTTATAGAAGATAAAAAAGAATATATTGAAAATGATTTAAAAATAGATTTAGAATATCTTAATGAAGAACTAGATGAAAAAACAAAGGAATTAAAAAAAATAAAACAAACAAATAAAGAAGAAAAAAATTTAGAAAATGTAAAAGCAGAAAAAGAAATAGAAATAGATTTATAATACTTAATTAAGGTTGAGGTATACTCAACCTTTTTTTCTTAATTACAATCATTTTACAAAAAAAATAAAATCTTTTTAAAAATTTTATAAAATACAATGTAAAGAAAGTAAAATATGTTATAATTTAATGGAATAAAACTTTAAATTAATAATATTTTAAAATAAAAGGGAAGTGGTTTAAAATGAGTAACAAAGTAAATTTTTTTGGATATGATGGAAAACTAACTTATGAAAATCAAAATACAGGAATGAGAACAATGGAAATGGATATTGATTTATTGCATAAGATAAGTCGTTTTACAGTAAATGTAATGAAAGAAGAACAATTTAATGCGAAAGAGGTTATTAGAGGTTTTAGATTAACTTCAAGTGGAGATTTTTCTTTTAAGTGTGGAGTTGGATATAGAATTTCCGATGAACTTGTAGGTGGTAGTGGTAGTGGTGTTATGAGTAATGTTTTTGATTTGTTTTTAGCTTATGATAAAGACCAAAATAAAGAAAATTTAGATACATTAAACAAATATATAGAAAGTCAAAAAACAGAAATAAATAGATTGTTTCCTAATGCAGATAAATTTGAGGGGTTTAATAGAGAATACGAAAAAGAAAAAAAAGATAAGTTAAAAGATTTAGACATTGAGGTAGTTTTAGCAAATTATAAACAAGATATGCTTGAATACTTAGATGATAACTTTTTAACACAATATGTAGATGACCCTAGTAAATATTATTTATCATCAAATGTTGATATGCAAATAAAAGACTTTTTAGATAGTGAACATTTTAAAGAAAGTCTTAAAAGAGAAACTGAATATGCTATGGATAATATAGAAGTTTCAACAGAAGATTTAGTAAAAAAATATAATTTAGAAGATAAACTACCTGCTTTTAGAGTTTTTACAGATGAGGGAATGGCTTTTGCAAGTGATGATGGTGGTTATGGTTACCAAGATAAAAAAGGTAGAATGATTGAGCCAAATGAAAGAGAAAAAATGGAAGAAACTATCATAGACTTAAAAAGCAAAGAATATTTAGATAATATGGATATGTATGATATAAAATCTTGGGAAGACTTAAATAATACAGGAATGTTACAAGTATATTTTGAGGGATATGATGGTTACCAATTTGGAGATGTTGCCTATACAGATTATGATGATTATGCAAAACCTACTGTTGATGATAAATTAAAAGAAGTTTTTGCAGAAAAATTAGAAGAAATGATAAAAGATGTTAAGGAAATAGTTGAAAAAGAGGATTATATAAAAGAAGAAAACCTTGATAAATTAAAAGAAAAATATCAAAAAGAAGTTGATAGTGTAGAAAAAGAATATTATGAACTTAAAAATGAACTTAAAAAAGATAATAAATCAAAAAATGAATACGAAGAAAAAGCAGTTGAAAAAGATGATAAAGAAATGGATATGTAGTTAAAAAATGATTAGAATAAAGGAGTATAACAGTTTATTACTCCTTTATTTTGTAAGATATGATGAAGAACAAACTAGAATTATAGTTTAAAACTAGAATTTGCAGGAATTAATGAAATACTAAGAGAAACAGAGGCAAAAAAAGAAGCACAAGAAAAAGAAGAAGATGAATTGCTTCGATTTATGTAATTATTATTTAGTAAAGAGAGGGGATTTAACTGAAGACAAAAAAGAGTGTAGATTTAATATATGATAAATCTGTAATTGATTTTAAATTAGGAATAATGAGAGAAGTTAATACTTTTTTAGAAAAAGAAACAGATGAAAACAATGAAAAAACAGGAAGAAGTTTTTTAAAAGAAGAAGTAGGTATGGAATTAAAAGACTTTTTTAATAGTACTGAATTTGATTTAATCACCAAAGAAAAACTATTTTTACTTACAATTAATTTTGAGTTTGAATTATCAAATGAAGAATTAGTTGAAAAGTTTGACTTAAAAGAAAAATTACCTGTTTTTCAAGTAATGAATGAAAATGGATTAGTTTATACAAATGATGAAATGAATATTGAAGATAATCTTCTTTCTAAAAATTTTAATAATTTAAAAAAACAAATTATTGAAATTAAAGGACAAGAATATTTAGATAATATGGATATGAGAGATATTAGAAGTTGGGAAGAATTAGCAAATTCAGGAACTATTCAAATTTATTATAATGAAAAAGATGAAAAAGGAAATTATGAACTTATTAATTATACAGGATTTGAATATGAATATATAAATTATTCACAAGAAACAGTTATAAAAGAAATAGAAGAAAGATTTACAGAAGTGGGAAAAGAAATAAAAGAAGAATTAAAGTCTTTAGTTAAAGATGGAAAATATATAGAAAATAAAGATAATAAAGAATTGTATCTAAAATATTTTAACCAATCACTAGAATTGTTTGAAGAATATGATAACCAAAGAAAAGAAGAAAGAAGAGAGTTTTTAAGAAATAATGATAAGGAAAATATAGAAGAAAAAGGTATTAATAAAGAAAGAGAGTTTTAATCCAAAAGAGAGAAAAGGACTTATAAGTCCTTTTTTTATTAGACAAGATTGTCTTACAAAACTTGATTTTTTATATCTTATATGGTATAATATAGACAGAATTTTAAAAATAATAAGAGGTGGAAAAAATGAATAAAAATTTATTAGTTGAACTTAATGATATGCAAAGAAAAGCAGTTGAACAAATAAATGGAGAAATACTTATATTAGCAGGTGCAGGAACAGGAAAAACAAAAACAATTACATATAGAATAGCAAATATGATAGAAAATAAAGGAATTAGTCCTTATAGTATATTAGCTTTAACTTTTACTAATAAAGCGTCTAATGAAATGAAAGAAAGAATAGCAAGTCTTATAGGAGATGAAGCTAGGAAATGTACTATATCAACTTTCCATTCTTTTGGTTTAAGATTATTGAGAATATACTATGGTTATATAGGATATAATGAAAATTTAACAGTATATGATACTGATGACCAAAAAAGAGTGATAGAAGAACTTGATAAAAGATATAATTTATTAAATTTTATAAATACAGATGTAGGTACTTTATTAGGTATTTTCTCTAATTTTAAGGAATTGGAATTAGTAGGAAGTATTGAAGCAATGAATGAATATCTTGGTTTTAATCCTAAAAAAAAGTATATATTAGATTTTTTTAATCATTATGAAAGATTTTTAAAAGAAAATAATGCAATAGATTTTTCAGATATATTGTACTTAACTAAAAAGTTGTTAGAAAATAAAGAAATACTTGAAAAAGTACAGGAAAGATATAAGTATTTAATGGTAGATGAATACCAAGATACCAATCAAATACAATTTAAAATTATAGAAATGATAGCAGAAAAATATAAAAATATTTGTGTTGTAGGAGATGATAACCAAAGTATTTATAAATTTAGAGGTGCAGATATAGGAAATATATTAAGTTTTACAAGCACTTATCCAAATGCTACAACTATAAAACTTGAACAAAATTATAGAAGTACCAAAATGATTATAGATACTTCAAATAGAGTTATTGAAAAGAATAAGGCGAAAACAGATAAGAAGTTGTGGACTGCCAATGAAAAAGGAGAACTTATAAAAGTTTTGCAATGTACTACTAACTATAATGAGGGAAAAAGAGTAACAGATGAAATTAAAAAATTAATAAAAAAAGGATTTGAATATAAGGATATAACAATTCTTTATAGAACAAATGCACAATCAAGAATATTTGAAGATAACTTTATTAATGAAAATATGCCTTATAAGATTTATGGTGGGTTATCATTTTACGATAGAGCAGAAATTAAGGATATGATATGTTTCTTAAAATTGTTTTATAATACAAATGATGATATTGCGTTAATAAGAGTTCTTAATACTCCTAAAAGAAGAATAGGAGATGTCAGTATGGACAAACTAAAAGTATTTGCTTCAAAACACGAAATAAGTCTGTTTGACGCCTTAAAATTTGCTAATGAAGTTGAGGGTTTAACAAATATAGCAAGAGAAGAAATGGAAACATTTTATTATTTAATAAAGAAATTTCAAAGAAAAATGGAAAATGGAATAGAAATGGCAGAATTATTAGAACATTTTTTAAAAGAAATATATTATTATGAATTTATGCAAAAAGATATAAAATATAGAGAAAACTATGATGATAGATGTGATAATATAGAAGAATTTAAAAATTTTATTTCTGAAATGGAAAGAAAAAGTTCTGATGATGAAGATAAATTAGGTGCATTACTTGAAGAAATCTCACTTAAAAAGACAAGCAGAGATGAAGAAGAAAACTTAAATGCTATTAAACTTATGACTATCCATAACTCAAAAGGATTAGAATTTCCTGTTGTTTTCTTAGTAGGAATGGTTAAGGATATTTTCCCAAGTTTTAGATGTGAAACAGAAGAAGATTTAGAAGAAGAAAGAAGAGTTTGTTATGTCGGATTAACAAGAGCAAAAAAAGAATTATTTTTAAGTTTTTATAGCAAAAAGATAATGTACAACAAAGAAAAACCTGCTTTTCCAAGTATGTTTTTAAATGAAATACCTAATACAAATATGCAAATTATAAAAGAACAATATACTAGAATAGATAATAGAGATTTGGATTAATATAGGTGAGATAAAATGAAAACTGTATATAGTTTAAACGATAAAGATTATTTTGAATGTGGAAGTGGGAATATTTTAAAAATAAAAAGAATAGTTAATATTGTTATGGAAGAACAAAAATTAAATGAAAATAGAGATAAGGATTTTTTTACTCTATATGTAGGAACAAAAGAGGAATTTTTTCCTAGTGTTTTTGTAGATAATGTTATTGAAGATTTAAAACAACAAGCATTTCAAGAAATAGATGATGAAAATTTCTTATCTGATATTAAGGATAGAACTATAAAGAATGAAATCAAAAAAATGGAAGAAGAATTAGATAGGATAAAAACAAACATTTTTAAAAAATATAATTTTTAGAAAGTGGGGTAAATAATGAAAACATATATTGAAAAGAAAACTAAACAAGAAATAAAAGCAGTTGAAGTAAAACTAGAAAATATAGATAAAGTTTTTGAAGTTTTAGAAAAATATACAAAAAATTATACCAAAGGGATTGAAAATATTAGAAATGCAGGTGGTATTTTTGTAAAAATAACTGATAATTCTCCACTAGAAATGATTGTTTTTGGAGATTATCTTGTTTTAGCAAATAGTACAATTACACTTCTTAGAAAATATGAATTTGAAAAAAAATATATTTCAAAAGAAGAAACAAACAAAAGACAAATAAAGTTACAAACGATTTACAAGCATTTTAAAGGCAAAGAATATAAAACTTTATATTTAGCTGAACATACAGAAACAAAAGAAGAATTAGTAATATACCAAGCCTTATATGGCGATTTTAAAATCTATGCAAGACCACTTGAAATGTTTTTATCAGAAGTGGATAAACAAAAATATCCTGAATATACTCAAAAATATAGATTTGAAGAAAAAAATTAATTTTTTCTTCAATTTTATTTTATTTATTTTTTTAGTTTTAAAGAAATGTTAAAGTTATTTTAAAAATTTCTTAAAATAAAAGAAAACTAGCAGAAAAAATGTTATAATTGTTACATAAATTAAAAATGAAAAGGTGGTATAAAAATGGAAGATAAAAAATATGATAATGAAACATTATATGAAATTAAACTTTTAGATTATTGTATGTATACTTTAAAAAAAGGAATGGCTTATTTAGAAAAAGAGGGAATAAAATCAGAATTTAGTTTTAATAAACAAAATATTTTTGATACACAATTTAATGAAGAATTTTCTTTCAAAACAATAAAAGATGATGATAAATTATCATTCAATTCTGTTCAATTTAAAAGTGGAGATATAAATACAATATTCGATAAAACATTCAAATATATGGCAATAAATGGTTTTAATGCTTTTAGAAGTGATTTGATAGATTATAATGATTATTGTTCATATTATAGCGATGAAGAAAAAAAAGAACTTATTAATGAAGTTTCATCATTAGATTATGATGATATTTTAATTTTATCATTAAAAAATATAGATACTAATTTGAACTATGATAAAAGTATGAAAAATATTGAATTTACAATATCTAATATAAATCCTGATGATACAAAAGTTAAAATAACTAAGGTTGGTGGAGAAATTGTTGAAGCTAATCCAAATGATTTTGAAGTAGACTTTTTTTTCAAAGATGAAGAGTACATAAAAAGTTTTGTAGAAGATTTTGAAAAAACTCAAAAATCAATGAAAAATTTTGAAAAATTACCAAAAGAAAATGTAGTAGAAACTAATGAAAAGCCTCCATTTATAAGATATAAATTTGATAATGATTATGGACTTTTAGTAACTAATAAATTTGTAGAAAATAATAAAACAGGAATGTATGTTGAAACAGAAGAAAATCCATATAGAGTACAAGTTTTAAAATATGATGATAAAGATAATTATTTTGTTGATAGATTTACAAAAGCTACACAAGTAGTTATAAACGAAGAAAAAGGCAATATAGCTTATGATTTTCAACTTAGCCATAAATCAGTAGATGAAGTTAATAAATTAGTAGAAGAAGTTAAAGGATATGAAAAAACTAAGACATTAAGTTCAAAAGAAACAAAAGAAGTTATTAAAGAAATAATAGAAAATGTTTTAGATAAAGATACAAAAGAACATAAATCAGTAGTAAATAAAAATCTTGATAATCACGGACTAGAAGTTCAACTAAAAAATATGTTTCAAACCCAATATAAAGAATTAGCCGTTTGTATCAAAGAAAAAACTATATTTAATAACATAGAAAAGGAATTTGAGAGCAAAGGTATTAAAAATTATGTAGAATGTATAAAATTAGCAGAACATTTCGATAAAGAAAAACTTAATGAATTTATGAAAACAGATAGTAAATTTGAAAAGAAAGTGTTCGATGAAATAAAAAAAGTTTTAAAAGAAGAAGATGAAAAAGTTATGTTTAAAACAGAAGCACATACATACAATTTTTTATTAAACAAAAACAATAACTTGGATTTGAATAAAAAAATTGATAAAATTATAGAAAAAACTATAAATGAAGTCAATTTAACTGATGAAGAAGTTATCAAATTCTTTGATATGGAAGATAAATTACCTGAATATCTTGTTTTTGTAGAGGATAAAATAGCCTTTTCAAGTGATTTTCTTAGAGAAATTGATGAAAACGCTAACAAAAAGTTATTAGAATTATCTGAAAAGAAAAATGTTGATATTTATAACATTAAAGAACTTTCAGAACTTGAAGAAATTTCAGTATCATACATTAATTCTAAAAAAGAAGTAGTACCTTTTACAAGTTATGATGAATATATAGAAGATATTGCAGAAAAACTTGCTACAAATGGAATGAAAGATAGATTTGTTGCAATAGCAGAAGACTTAAAAGAAAACTTATATGAATTAAGTAAAAATAATGAAAGTAAATATTTCAATAAAAAAGATTTTGAAAAATTTGAGAAAAAAATAAATGAAAGATTAAATTTATTTGATAAAAAAAGAGAAACAAAAAAAGAAAAAAATAAAGAAGAAATTGATAAAAAGAAAGATGAGTTAGAAATGGATATGTAATATTTCTAATATAAGGAAGTGATAAAATGTGGTTTTTTAAAAAAATTTTAAATGATGAAGTTAGTGAAAATAAATCAAATAAAATTGATATAGAAAGCACTAAAAAAGAAATTGGTGATATTTTAAAAAGAGCAAGAGAAACTTTTGAAATAAGTTTAGATGAATTGTCAAAAGCAACTTCTGTAAAAGAAAAGTATTTGGAAGAATTAGAGAATGGTAGTTTATCATCAGGAACACTAGCTTTAAAGGATATTGAAGCAATTATAGAAAAATATCCTTTATCGCACAATCAAAAGAAATATATTTTAACAGGTGTGGATAATATTATGTCAAGTATTGGAAGTAAACACACTGATGAAAGAATAGACTTAAAAGAGATAGTCCAAGATTTAGAAAAATAAAAAAAGGGGATAAAAATGAAAGAAGCAGAAAGAAAAGAACAATTAAATTTATCTATTGAAAGTGTGAAAATATTAGATGATATTGATACTATGATATATGAAACAAGTGATTTATTAAAAAAATATCCTGATAATAAAGAATTGAAAAATATAAAAGGAAAAGCAATAGAACATAGAGAATTTTTAATAAAAGCAACTGAAAAGGAAATTGCTAATTCTTATGATTATTATAATAAGGAATTAAAAAAAATAAATGAATGGTTATCTAAAACTGCTAAATCTTATTTAAAAAATAATTTTAGAGAAGATGAAATTAGAAGATATATTTTTAAATGAATAGAGTAAGAATTATGGAGAAAAAAATGGAGAAAAAAGACTTAGTAAATATTGAGGCTTTATTAAAAAAATCTGAAAAAAAAGATAAACCCCAAGATATAGACTTATTTTCATATACTGATGTAATTAATGCTTCGGAAAATTATTTTGGATATACATTTCAACAAAACTCTAAAATTAATGAGGTATCTACTCTATATTTATTAGGTGGACAGTCAGGTGCAGGAAAAAGTTTTATCACAAAGCAAATAAGAGAAGATATAGATTTTAATGGAGTAGTTGTAGATGTAGATTTATTTAGAGAATTGCACCCTAATTATAAAGAAATTTATAAAAAATATGGGAAAGAAAATGCTAAATACACTCACGAATTTGCAAGTCGTGTAGCAGATGAAGTTTTAAAAAAGGCATTAGAAGAAAAAATAGATGTTATTTTAGATGGAACTTTAAAAAATTATGAAACTCCATTAGAAAGAGTAAAAACTTTTAAGGAAAAAGGTTATATGGTAGAAATAAATACTGTTGTAGTAAAAGGGGAAAAATCTTATCTAAGTAATTTAATGAGATATGAAGAACTTTTAGAAAGGAAGAAAATACCTAGATTAGCACCGAAAGAGGTACACGATGAATGTTTGACAGGTTATCCTGAAACTATATCTAAATTATACGAAACAGGGCTTGTAGATGAAATTAAACTATATAATCGTAATAAGGAATGTGTCTATGATATGTCTAAAACACCTAACATAAATCCTAAACAAATTATAACAACTGAATTTGAAAGGGAATGGAGTAGAGAAGAATATATTGATTATTTAAAAGAATGGGATAAATTAGAAGATAAAATGTTAAAAAGAAACGCAGAAGAAATTGAGGTTGAAATAATGAAAGATACAAAAGCAGAAATTTTAGAAAAAATTGTAGTAACGGACGATAAGGACTAAAAAAAAATAAATGAAAAAAATCAAAAAACAGTAGAAAATATGAGTATAGAAGAAATACAATCACATTTATTTTCAAGTGTCCTTAATGGAAAAAGTCAGGACTTTTTAGAATTTATAAAAGAATTTGTAGTAAAAATAGAAGTTTTAGAAGATATGTTAAAAGAAAATATAGGAAATTCAGTAATTAAAATTCTAAATGAAAGTGATATTGAATATAAGATTGAAGATGAAAAAATTATTTTAGGAGGTAATATTTTAACTGTTGAAAACGGGGAAGATATTATAGAAACTAGAATAATGGATATGAAAGAAATATTCGATAGAAAACAATCAGAAGATGATTTCACTTTTTCAGAAGAAAGATTAAAAGCTAATAATATAATTGATATTAGATTAAATTTTATAGAAAAATGTTTTGATGAAATACTCACTAAAAATAAAAATATGAACTTAGAAAATATTGAAGATTTTACAAAATGTAAAAATATGTTCTTAGAGGACTATAACATAAAAATTAGTGATAAAACTTTAACAAAAATCAATAACAATCATAAAGAATTACAAAAAAATAACACCAAAGAAATTATTGAAGTAGATAAGGAAAAAAGAGAAAATATTAAAGAAAATGAACTAGAAGCTAGTCTATAAAATTATAAAAAGGAGTAAAAAATGGATAAACAAATATTAACACTAGAAAACATTGATGAAATAGGAATGGCATTATTAAAAAAAGAAAATGGAGATAGCACTAGAATTGAATTTAATTGGAATTATGATGATGAATTTTCAAAAGAACAAATAGATGAAATAAAAGACTTAAAAGAAAAAAATAAATACGAAACTTTTGAAGACGCAGTATCAGATTATTTAGCAGATATGAATAGCACTACCATAAATGAAATGCAAATGAATGTAGTAGAAGAAGTTTTAAAAAAATATGTAGATTACGATAAATATAGTGATGAATACGAAAGACTTTCTGAACAATTATTAGAAATGGTTGAAGAAAATTTTGAAATAGATATAAATGAAATGGAAGTTTTAGGAAATACAAGAATTGAAGAAATAAATGTATTCTTATGTGAAAACAATAAAAATTCATTGTATGGCGAAAGTTTTTCGATGGAAAATTATAAAAATCCAATTCTTTTAAAAGAAGAATTAGAAAAAGATAAATTTAATCCTGTTGTTTTTCTAATACAAAGTCAAGGTTATGAAGTTGAAGATTTGTTTGATAAAGAAAAAGTAGAAAATTCTAAATTTTTAAAGTCTTTAAAAGAAGAATTTGAAAATGTTTCAGGAACTGATTATGCAAACTTGGTTTTCTCTAAGATTAGTGCTAATTATACAGATTTAATGGAATTAGAAAATAGTGAAGATAATATAAAAATACCAAAAGAAATGAGTTTCGTAGGACTTATAGATACAAATGGTGGTGCAGGGTCTTTATTATCAATAGAATTAGAAAAAGATATTGTTATAAATAGAGATAATGCAAAAATAGTAAGTGATTTTAATGATGAGGGTGAGGGATATTCTGTACAAAGAATTTTTGGATTAACAGACACACCTCACAATATCAATTTTAAAACAACAAAAGAAAAAGGATTTGAAACACACGATTTTGAAGTTGAAAATGTATATGAAAAAGCTATTATTTCATTAAATGAAGAAGAAAGAGAAATGTATATAAAAGCAATGCCTATATTTGAAGAATTTATAGATAATAAAATAGTTGCCGATATAAAGAATAAATATTTATTTGGTAGTGAACAACAAGATTTATTATTTAATTCAAAAACACCTGATAAATTAGCAGAAAGTTTAATAAATGAGAGAGAAAAAAGAAATGGTGCTATGATAAGTCCTGAACTTGATGAAGTAATTTTTGAAAAATATACAGAGGAAGAAGATTTTTACTTTGAAGCTAATTCTTTAAAAGAATGTATGCAAACTTATTATAAAACAACAATATCACACGCCATTGATAGAGCAGAAGAAAAAATAAGAAAGTCTACACCATTATTAGCAGAATATGAAATAGATGAAAATAACCTAACAACAGGAGATATAAAATCTATATGTAACATTATAAGTGGTGGAGATACAGGAAAAGTATTTAGTGATATAGAAATTTTTAAAGACATAAGAGCAGAAAAGGAATTAGTACCTGTATTTGATAATGAAAATTTTGACAAAAAAGTAACAGAAAATTTAAAAGAAATTTATAGTGATTGGAGAAATTCTAATGAATACGCTATTAAAAATTTAAGAGAAGATATTCATATTGATTGTAAAGATGAAGAAGCAAGAGAAAGATTTAGTCAATATGTAAGTTCATTTGGTAGAGAAAGAATAGATAATGAAATGTTTTTTGAAGAACTTTCGTTTTATAAAGACTTTGAAATAGATGAAAGCATAATGGAAACTTTACAAGAAAATTACAATAAAGAACATAATATAACAGATTTTGGAAAATATATTGAAGAATTGAAAGTAGTAAAAGGAAAAGAAGATTTTGAAGAAAAGTTATTTAATATAAATGAGAAAAATAAATTGTTATCTGAAGAAAAATTAGATATTCTTAATAAAGAAATAAAAGAAATGCAAGGGGAAATACTTTCTTATTTGGAAGATAGTAATTATTTTGAAAAACAAGGAAATAACTACAAAATTCAAGAAACAATGTTAGAAAAAGATAATTTTAGAAATATAGTAAAGGATTTTATTCCTAATCGTTTTGAATTTGAAAATGATATGTTTTTAAAAAATCTAACTCGTAAAGAATTAGTTGAAAGATATGATATTGCAACTCCTGATTTTGAAATCTATACTAAAAATGGAAATGAACTTTATTATTCAAATATTAATGATTATGCAGACATTGAAAATATAAGAGAAGATTTAGAAAAATTCATTGTAGAAACAAAAGGACAAGAATTTTGGGATAATATGAATGTTTATGATATAAATGATTGGGAAGATTTATTAAAAAGTGGAGAAGTTGTAGGTGTTTCAATAAATGATGGTGTAGAAAATCAATTTACAAGTACCGATGAATATTTGTCGTTTATATTTGAAAATAATAATGTTTATGATTATATTTATGATGAAATAAAAGTTTATGGAGAAGAATTAAGACAAGAATTAGAAAAAAACAGTAAAGATAATATGATTAGTGTAGAAAACTTTGATAAATTAAAAGAAAAATATAGTGTAGATGATTTCAAAGATAATAATAAAGAAAAGTTTGAAGAAAAAGAAATTATAAAAGATGATAAAGAAATGGATATTTAGTCAAACAATTTAAAAGTGGGTTTTATACCCACTTTTCTATAAATTTTCTATAAAAAAAGGAGTGAAAGTTATGAATAAAGAAAAATTTATCAATTTTCTTAAAGAGGGAATAGATATGTTAAATCAAGGCGAAGATATGAATAAAGTTAAAGTATTTTTAGAAAATGTTGTTGAAAAATTTAAAAAATTTGAATATAGTGATGAATTAAAAGAACAACTTAATCATTATGAAAAATTAAATGAAAAAGTTAAAGATAAAATAGATTTAAAAGAATTTAAAAAAGAAGTTGACGATTACAAAAAAAATTTAATAATAGATTATATGGGATTTGTAAGAATAGGAGAAGATAAATTTAAAAATTTATATGATATAAGTGAAGTAGAAGAAGAATTTATTGTTGATTTCAAAAACACAACTTTCAAAAGTTTTGAAGAAAAATCACCATATCTTCTATATGAAAGATACGGATTAGAAGATAAGTTACCTAATTTCAAAGTAACAGTAGATGGTTTTGATTTTTTTGATAGTAAGAATAACAATGAAAAATTGGAAGAAAAATTAAAAGAAGAAAAAAATATAAACATTAAAGATATAGTTGAATTTAGCAAACATATAAAAGAAACCTTTAAAAACAATGATGTTGAAGTTCTTTTTGAAAAAGAAAATGGAGAATATGCTAAATACAATTATCGAGATTATGTAGAAAATATTTATGATGAACTTTTAGATAATATATCAGAAGAGGCTAAAGTATATAGACAAGCTATAAAAGAAGAAATTGATAACATAACAGATAAAGATGGAATAATTAAAGAAAAAGACTTAGAAACACTTTTTAATAAATATGGTTCTTATGGCAATTTTTTATTTAAAGAGAAAGAAATAAAAAATATTGAGGTAGAAGAAAAAACGCCTAAAAAAGAATATGCAAACAATAATGAATTAAAAAATGAAATTCGTAGTTATCAACAAGATATAATTGAGGCAGTAGTAGAAAAGGAATTCGAGAAAATATCCAAAAATGAATATAAACTTAAAGATAATTCTTTGTTGGAAAAAGAAAATTGGGAAAATAAATTAAAAACTGATAAATACAAAGATTATAATGCTTTCTATATTTTTGATAATGTAATGTCAAGAACAGAAATGGTTGAAAGATATGATTTAGATAAAAAATTATCTCCTTTTGAAATATATACTAAAGATGGAGATTTGTTATATAGTAGTGTTAGTGAAAATAATGATTATGATAAAGTAAGAGAATATGCTAAAAAAAATCTTGAAAATTATGATTTTGAAGAATTTATCAATGAAGATTTAACAAAATTTGAAAATTGGCAAAAAATAACAACTTATGATATAGGAATAGGAATTACTGAACTAAATGGAGAAAAAACAAGAATATACGATATTTACGACTATACAGACCCTGTTTATAAAGAATTATGTCAAGAAATAGATAAAGAAAGAGTTAATTTTGAAGAAGAAATAAGATTAACTTTTAAAGAATACATTGATAACAATATCATAAAATCTGATGATATACTAAAAGTTTTTGAAAAATTTGATAGTGGTAATGATAAAAGACTAGAAAAATTTGAAAAGAAAATGAATAATATGGAAGTATCAACTAATAAACAAAAAGAAGTTGATGAAATAAAAACTAAAGAAATGGATATAATGCAAAACATATAATTAAAAAAGGTTAGTTTTCTAACCTTTTTCTTTATCTAAAATATTGCTTATCCAAGTACAAAAAAAACAATTAATAAGACAATATTGTCTATTTCACTTGACAAAATACATATTTAATGGTATAATATAAATAGACTAGAAATGGACTTGTAAGTCTATTCTTGTTTTATTTTGTAAATATAAGGAGATGTTTAATATGAAAATTAATTTAATTAGTTATTATGATATGGAAGATAAAAAAGTAAAATATGATTTAATAAGAGAGGATAATGAAACAAAATATGTAGATAAGAAAGTTATAAGAACTTTTGAAAATACAGTAGAAGATTTTGTTAATTATATTACAGAAAAAGATGGAAAAGTTAGTCTTATTGGAAATAAATTATATTTATTTCTAAACTCAAAAGATATTGATGAAGTAACAAAAGAAAAATTAGTTCAAATTTTTTCAGTTAAAAATGCAAAAAATAAATAATATGGTTATAAGGAAGTGGAAGAAATGAGAAAAAGAAGAAAAAATAAAATTAAAAGAAGAAATATGAAATTTAGAAAACCTATATCAAGGCTTTTAAAAAAAGAATATAATATAGAATTAAAAAATAATAAATAATTTTTTGAAAGGAAAAAATATGAGAAAATTTAGAGCAGGACTTGGAAGAAGAATAAGATATTTTGATAGAGAAAAATATGAAAAAGGAGAATTTTTAATAAAAGTTGAAACAAGACTTATAGAGAAAGAAACGAACAAAGAAATTTTGTTCTTAGATTTTGAAGAAAACCCTAATTTCCGTTGTAAGATACCAATAGGATTAAAAGAAAAATATTTTAGAGATTTTGAAAAATTTTCCACAGAAGAGGAACGAGAAAGAAATTTAGAATATTTATATTATAAATATTTACATATAAATGATTTTATGAAAATCTTAATAGAAAATAATAGTCCTAAGATAGAGTTTGACACAGAACTTCTTGCACAATTTCCTTTTAGAATTGAATATAATATAAAATATGAGATTTCTTTTTCTTATTTAAAAAATGAAGTAACAGTAACAGAACACAAAGAAAAATCACAAGAAGAATTTTTCAAAGAATTGAATAACTTAGAAGAAATCAGTGATGAAGAAATTAGTTCTGATATTCGTGGGCAAAGAAAAGATAATCGTGCAGTTTATTATTATTGCGATACAGAAATAGATTAGATGAAAAAAGTAGGGGGAAATATGAAAAAACTAAGAACTGGACTTGAAAAAAGAATAATCTATACAGATAAAGAAAAAAAATGAAAATATTGAACTTTCTATTAAAGTAATTACAAAACTTACTGATATAAAGACAGGTAGAGAAATAATTTTTTTAAATTTTGATGATGAAAAAGGAAATTATATTCAAACACAATTTCTTTGTAAAATAGGAAAAAAACTAGAAAATATTTCAGAAAAAAATTTTGATAGATTTTTTAATGAAAAAGAAAAGGAAAAATTTGCTTATTTTAGAGATGTCTATATAGATGATTTAGTTCAAATAGAAATAACAAAAGAAAACATACCAAAGATAGTTATTGTTGACAATAATACGAAGCACTTTTCTTCTTTTTATATTTCTTATGATGTAGAATATAGTAAAATAGTTAGTCAGTATCTTGTAAACGGTAGAAAAGTAGAAGAAAATTATAAAGTGCTTTCAAAAGAAGATTTTATAAAAGAGTTAAATCAATTACCTGAAGATGTTTTGAAATTACAAAGGAAAAGTGAATATAACACTTTTTACTATGATACTGAAATAAAGTGATGTAGGTGGTTATGATGAATTATACTTTTACAATAAATATAAATATTCTTAAAATATTAAAATTTTATTTGATAGGATTTATACCTGCTTATTTGATTGTTCTTTATTTTGAAATAGATAATTTAAGAAGTTATTTAAAAGTAAAT
>ERZ773014.777-NODE-777-length-21175-cov-8.084754_pt1 | contig 21175 bp, 20 predicted proteins | sample MGYA00580841_ERZ773014 | MGnify/ENA primary metagenome ERZ773014 (study PRJEB29015, sample SAMEA2737989) | human oral metagenome | biome: human oral; feature: human-associated habitat; material: dental | place: China | collected 2067 ...
CAACTTTGGGAACACATGAAAATGGCAAAAACAGACGTTCCCAACTTTGGGAGCGAGCAAATTCTCGAAAAACGGTTGTTCCCAACTTTGGGAACACATGAAAATGGCAAAAACAGACGTTCCCAACTTTGGGAGCGAGCAAATTCTCGAAAAACGGTTGTTCCCAACTTTGGGAACACATGAAAATGGCAAAAACAGACGTTCCCAACTTTGGGAGCGGGCAAAATGCTGAAAAACGGCTGTTCCCAATGTTGGGAACAGCCGTTTTTCTCACGTTGTTTCGGCCCTACAGCCTATTTTATGCCATAAATCAGTCCCATGTTCTGCAACATGAGGCACATGAGCGGATGCCGCTTGATGAAATCTTGCTTTTCAACGTGCAACATGCAGTGGATCTCTGCAATCCCCTCGCGACGCAGTTCTTCAACAAATGCGTCCATGTCGCCATAAAGCGCTTTGCTGCCGAAAAGGTCTTGAAAAGCAAAAGCACCACCTTTTTTCACCACACGCAGCGCTTCGCGCACCACTTCTCGCTTGTCGGGCTGGGTCTTCACCTCGTGGAAAACAAAGTTGCTCACCGCCGCATCAAAACTTTCGTCGGCAAAATCGAGCTTTGAAGCGTCACCCTTGCTGAAAGTCACACGGTCGGCCACCCCTTCAATCTCGGCATTTCGCTCGCATTGCTCCTTGGCATAGTCCCAGCCCATGCCCCAATAGTCCATTCCTTGGAGCGTGGCCTCGGGAAATTGCTTTGCACAACGATTGGTGAGCGCGCCGGCTCCGCAGCCAATATCAAGAAGCGTTCCGTGCCCATCCCAATCAAGATGGTCGATAAGAAACTGGTGGATTTCGCCCATCAGTCCCCCGCCATTAAAGGAAAAGGTGTGGTGACACACCTGCATGAAAACCGCGATGACGACCGCAGCAAGTGCCAAAAGACCGGCGATGACGGCAGCCCAGAAGTTGTTCCAGCAAAACGCGGAGAAGAAAAATAACAGTAGAAAAGCAACAGCACAACCGTAGCTGATGCGCAGGATTGTAGCGGGAACCCAGTTCCCATAATTTGTTCTTTGTTTCATTGCATATCCATTTGTTGTTAGAAATCGTGCTTTTGTTTAAGCTAAAAAAAACGTGTCGGAGCACCCTTTGTCCCGACGTGTCTGCAAAGATAAACAAAATTTTTAATACGCCGCCACTTTAGCATGCCTGATGAATATAGAAAATGGGCACGTATCTGCAAAGATAAGACGTGACATTCGCAACAAAAAAACACGAGCCCTTATCAACCAAAAATGTTATGAGAAGGGCTCGCGTAGAGGCTATAGTATGATTTACTTACTCTTGTGATAGATGCTTGCAGCACCACCGGCTAAATCGATCAGCGTTTCGGGAGTCGGACGTTCAGCCATGAGTTTGCGCAACATATACAGATTGTAAACGCAATACAGCGTGTTGCTCACCGCAGGCTTCCAGCTATTGGGATCATTGGCATCGGCTAAAAGGCCATATTGGTTGGCTGCCTTAAAATCTCTTCCCATTGCTGAAAGCAGAGCCGCATTGGTGTAAACAAAATACTTATAATCAGTAGACTTACCTTCGACGTTGAGATGGGCAAACCGTTGGCTCAAATCAACGAACTGCTGATTAAGTTTCTCGCTATTGACATCTTGCAACCATTGAGTATAAAGTGGTGCAGCTTCGGCCGATAATTTCGCCTCTTCAGGATAAGCGGCCTGCACCTTTTCGGCTACAGCAGTATATTGCAGTTTGCTATACTTGTCACCCACCAAAAAGAGTTGAACATCCTGTGCCAAACTATTGCCGGCATAATCGAGAGCCTTTTTGGCCGTTAAACCTTGAATGACACCAGCATGCTCAGCAAAATAGCTTCCGGCAACCTCCTCTGTTCCCCATTTCTTCGCACTATTCTTATCGGTGATGACAATCTGCTTCGCCGCAGCATCATAACCCACATAGTTTTTGTCGACATAATTAGAGTCGATGACCGTGAAATTTACCAAGGTCTTCCCTTCCGCGTCTTTAATCCTACAAGCCACACCTAAACTATATTCCGTGCGAATACATACGCCAGCATAGGGGTCGCCATCATATTTGGGCTGCTGAAAATCATATTTCTTTTTAAACACAGGCTTCTTGGTGTAATAGACTTCCATCGTAAATTTAGCTGCACCTGACTTCACATTAATGCCATTACCCTTTCCTAAATTCATCTGTTCGGGCAACACGCCAATGGTTTGCTGCGTACCTTCAAACTTGTAAGTGTCATCGGGCGCAAGTTTTGTCAACAATGCCGGAGCAACGAAGCTCTTCATCTCTTTGGGCAACAAGTTCTCACGTGTGAATTTAAACGATTTTTGCGCAACAGCTTGCGCACTGCTCATTGTTAGGATGGCACAAACCATCCATGAAGATTTAAAATGAATCATACGTTATTTTATTAAAGAAATTATAATGTACATCGAAGAATTTTATTGAAGAATTGATCTATAACGCGCATGCTGCACTATTATTTGGATGGCCTAAATCCAATGCAAAAAAAGAAATCTTCTGCAGCTCAAAAACACTATATGTCATCGTGTAATCCAAATTTATAGCCGCGAAATTAAAGAATTCTATTGAAAACGACAAGAAAATAGCAGATAAATTATAAAGGATGTGTATTTCGCCCCCACAAGGCATAGGCATTTCAACAGCAATATATAGAATGGTTATGCAACGAGGAAATACCCAAGAAAGTCAACGGATTCGAATTTTCACGGCAGAAACGGCTTTCTATTCTTCAGAAACAAACGTAAATGCTACGCCTGCGCCATCAGCATCCCCCCCCATTGGCGGATTACACTTGAGTAATTGCAAAGAAATGGATGTAATACGAGGAAAAGCATGCTTCAAGCGCTGGGCAATGCGCTGTGCCACATGTTCGACCAAAGCTGAGGGTTGTTTCATCTCCTCGGCTACAAAGGCATACACGTCGGCATAGTTGAGCGTATCAGCCACTTTATCACTCGTGGCCGCAACAGCCAATGGGTAGCTTATCCGCAAATTGAGCACATAATCATTGCCCACAAAACGTTCCTGCGGCATCACACCATGAAAGGCGTGAAACCGCAGGTTTTGCAAAATAATCTCACTCGATTGTATCTTCATCGTCATGAGCAGTTCGCGACGCATCAGCCACAACGACTTGCGCCACAGTTAGTGCAGATGAGACAGCCTTCTTGGTAGACAAGGCTTTCGTGCCCGCAAACAGGACATTTCTGCCCATTGGCTTTGGTCCCATCAACAATATATTTCTTCAACGCACGCTCAACACCATTCTTCCACGTGTTGATGCTTTCGTCTTTGAGTTGCAGAGAGCTCACGAGCTTCATGACATGGTCAATGGGCATACGATAGCGCAACACGCCCGAAATGAGTTTGGCATAATTCCAATATTCTGGATTGAATTTCTCACTCAAACCCTCAACGGTCGTTTTATAGCCGCGCTTATTCTCAAATTGAAAATCATAGCGATGTGTCCCTTCGGCTGTGGTCGATTTAATGATTTTCCCTTTCGTCACATTCTTAGGCAGCACAATACCTTCTTCATCGTCTTGCAACCCGGTGAAGATTTCATAGGGATAACCATTGAGCAGGCCCACAAAAGCCACCCATTTCTCTTTATTATTTTGGAAACGCACAACATCGCATTCCAATTCCTTCGGTCGAACTTCTGTCACTTCGGGCTGCTTACAAGGCAGACGGTTATCAGCGACTTCCTGTACATCTGCACCTTCGGCATGCTTCCCTTTCTTTTTATCATCCTTCGAAACAGAAATCATCACGCCTGCGCGACTTCCATCACGATAAATGGTGCAACCTTTACATCCGCTACGCCACGCCTCGACATAAAGACGATTGACCAATGCCTCATCAACATCGTTAGGTAAATTAACCGTTACACTGATGCTATGGTCTACCCATTGCTGAATGGCACCTTGCATCTTCACCTTCATCAACCAATCAACATCGTTGGCCGTAGCTTTGTAATAAGGTGATTTAGCCACTAACGCATCGATCTCGTCTTGCGTATAACGTTTTTCCGTATCATATCCATTGATCTGCATCCACTCCAAGAACTTACGATGATAAACAATGTATTCCTCAAAGCTATCGCCCACCTCATCGACAAAATCTACATGCACATCAGTATCGTTGGGGTTGACCTTGCGACGACGCTTGTAAACGGGCATGAAGACAGGCTCGATACCGCTGGTTGTCTGTGTCATGAGCGATGTGGTGCCCGTGGGAGCAATCGTCAGACAGGCAATATTGCGGCGCCCATAACGCTTCATATCGTCATAGAGTTCCGGATCGGCCTCTTTCAAACGTAAGACAAACGGATTTTTAGCTTCACGCTGCGCATCGAACACTTCGAAAGCGCCACGTTCCTTGGCCATCGTCACCGAGGAGCGATAGGCATTTAGCGCCAACGTTTTATGCACCAACACCGAGAAGTCCGTAGCTTCTTCTGTGCCATAGCGCAAACCCAATGCAGCCAACATATCACCCTCAGCCGTGATTCCTACGCCCGTTCGACGCCCCATGCTGCTCTTGCGTTTTATCTTTTCCCAAAGGTGATATTCCGTCTCTTTCACCTCATCATTTTCGGGATCAGCCTTAATCTTTTCGATGATTTGGTCTATCTTTTCCATTTCCAAATCAACGATGTCATCCATGATGCGCTGCGCATACTGCACATGCTGCTTGAACTTATCAAAATTGAACGTCGCATCAGCTGTAAAAGGCTTATCGACATAGCTGAAAAGATTGATGCTCAGCAAACGACACGAATCGTAAGGGCACAAGGGAATTTCGCCACAAGGATTAGTGCTCACAGTAGCAAAACCAAGGTCTGCATAACAATCAGGAATGCTTTCGCGCAAAATGGTATCCCAAAATAATACGCCTGGTTCGGCACTCTTCCAAGCGTTATGCACAATCTTTTGCCATAGGTCGCGCGCAGAAATCTCTTTCTTTACCAGAGGCGAATCGCTATCAATAGGCCATTGTTGCACATAGGTTTTACCGTCAATGGCCGCCTGCATAAACGCATCGTCTAATTTCACAGAGACATTGGCACCCGTAACCTTTCCTTCCTCCATTTTAGCATCAATAAAAGCCTCGCTGTCGGGATGTTTTATGCTCACCGAAAGCATCAATGCGCCACGACGACCATCTTGAGCCACCTCGCGCGTTGAATTGCTATAACGCTCCATAAACGGAACCAACCCCGTTGATGTCAGCGCCGAGTTATTCACAGGACTTCCTTTCGGGCGAATATGACTCAAGTCATGGCCTACCCCACCACGACGCTTCATCAACTGCACCTGCTCCTCATCGATGCGCATAATGGCACCATAACTATCAGCCTTACCATCTAAACCAATCACAAAACAGTTGCTCAAACTTGCAACTTGTTGTGTGTTGCCAATGCCTGTCATAGGACTTCCCGCAGGAATAATATAACGGAAATGATCCAACAAATCAAACACTTGTTGCGCCGTCAAAGGATTCTTATACTTCTTTTCAATGCGAGCCACTTCATTGGCAATGCGCCAATGCATATCTACAGGACTTTTTTCATAAATATTCCCGAAGCTATCCTTCATCGCATACTTATTCACCCACACACGGGCAGCCAGTTCGTCGCTGCCAAAATAGGACAAAGTCGCCTGAAAAGCCTCGTCGAAGCTAAAAGTTTTTTTGGAGTTCATATTTTATTATTATTCGTGAATTCTGCGTTGCAAAATTAGGATTATATTTTCAAAAAAGGAAATCCTTACCTTGATATTTTCGTTTATCAATTTCCTTTTTTGAAAACTTTCACAACCCAAATGCATTCAAGAATAGTTCCAAAAATTACACCAAAATAGGCTTGTGCAGCACGCATCGTGCACGTGGAATGAACGATGGATGCGCCCTTGGCAGGGCGAAACGGTCGGGCACATAGGTGAGGCTGCTGAAAAAATCAGTGTAATATTTTTTACTTGTATATTCATGCAGTACGTTATGCCATTTTATTTGGTATTGCATAATGAGTTTTACAGAATTGAAAGATTGCTGAAAAGTGAAAATAGGGTGTTTAGATGTACTTTGAGGATTGTTAGAAGATGTTTTGGCTCAAATAGATTATGAAAGGGCTAACGAAGAGGCTATTTCTCCATTAATCTTAAAATTCTAAGCACATTTGAGGCAAACAGGGTTATTGCACCTTGTATGTACATGCAGTTAATACCATAGGATAGTGTGGTGTCGTAGACCAGGTTGTTCTTGAGTTCGGCATTCTTTGCTTCTATCATATAACGATTGCGCAAGAGTGTTTTAAATTCTTTAGTTTTCTCAAAGGCCATTTGCTTTTCCAGATGGGGTTTCTTGATAGAAACTTCATACAGAAATCATGCCCAAAACAACAAGATGTAGGCGGTAAAAGACGGGGGCTTTTAAGGAGGAAGTAGGCATTGAAAAATGTTGCTAAGGGTGTTAAGACAACACCCTTTTACTTGACTTTTGCAAGGATACAGGCATAAAAATATGCATTTTGTTCGTTTATGGAAATAACTACCACTATTTCTACAATAAGAATTTGAAAATTAGTCCTTACCTTTGCGCTATCTAAAGTTCCGTGGGAACATTTACTGTTTACGTCGTGTTAAGTAAAATAGTGAAAAGATAATTAATGTAGTATTTGAAAAGGTAGCCTGTCGCGAGACAGGCTATTTTTTTTGTTCTACACAAGCCGGCTCAGCATTCCATTCACGCCATCTTCAATCAAATCGAGTGCATTGTCGAAATCGCGCGTCGTCCCATAATAAGGATCGGGCACACTCTTGACCCCTTTATATTCTTGAAAGAAATCGGCCATCTTCATTATCTTTTTCCGTTCCGTTTCATTTCGGGCACGCTGACTGATGCTGCGGTAATTGTCATCATCCATCACCACAATATAATCAAAATGTTGGAAATCGTCATTCGTGAATTGTCGCGCATGATGATTGATGCAATAACCACGTTTTTTACCTTGTGCCATCATGCGTTTGTCGGGTAATTGCCCCACATGCCAATCGCCAATACCTGCCGAATCGACCACATAATGATGGGTTAAACCCCGCTCTTCAATGGCTTTCTGAAACACTGCATGCGCAGCTGGCGAGCGACAAATGTTACCTAAACAAATGAATAGAATTTTCGTTTGTGCTTCGTTTTTTGTTGTCATCGTTCTCATTTTTATTCTATGATGCGAAAGTTGCGTTCTGTAACAGCCATCAATATGGCACGTTCCTCTCGCGAAAATTTCTCAATAGCATAGCGTAGCATCGTACGAGGCATCTCAACACGACGGCTCATCACATAATCGTAAAGCCGTTGCGGATTGCGCTTACCGGCTTCTCGCAGCATCCAGCCCACGGCTTTATGAATAAGATCATGCGGATGGTGCATCAGCTGGTCGCTCAACGCATAAACATCGTCGAGTTGATTTTTGCGAATGAACGCGAAGGTCGAGACAATCGCTATTCGATTATCCCACAGAAGTGGACTTTCTGCCAATCGATAGAGGATGTCGCGCGGTTTGTCGAGCAAATATTCGCCCACGACAGCATAGCAAGAGCAGTCTACCAAATCCCAATTATTGATGCGCTGAGTGTGTGCAAGATAGAAATCGAAAAGCTGTTTACGCAACATATCATCAGCCTTTTTAAACTGCTCTTTCAATATGGTTAAGGCACACAGTCTCACCTCGTGCCACTCTGATTGCAACAATGCATGCAACTCGTCTAACGTCAGATTGCGGTGTTGCTTGGCCACAGCCCGCACCTGTGGAACAACCACACCAAGAAAGCGATCGCCTTCACCATATTCGCCCTTTCCGGCTCTGAAAAACTTTGGGAAAATCGCTTTCTTCTCGGCATCAGACAGCGCTTCGAGTGCCGCCGTTATTTCAACAACAATATGCTTCATTGTTTTTATCGGGATGATTTATGATAAAAATAAATGTATGTAGATTGCTTTATACGATATCCAATTGCAGCGCCTGACACAACTTAGATAATGCTCCGTTTTGCTCTTTCAGCTTATCGAAGAGCTCACGTTTCGTCAGTATTTTTTTAACCTCATGGCTTTCGGCAACGCGCCAATCAAGTTCGATTTGCCCATTTTTCAGTTCCTGAGCCAAGGTAACTTTTATGCGTGCCTTGTATTTTTCAGCCTGTTGGAGCAACAATTCGTTGTCAAAAACAAATTCAATTTGTGGATAGGTCGTTATGTGGGGTGTGATGTTTCTGAGGCGCGTTCCCAAACCTTTAAGATTCTCGGGAAAGCGCTTCAACATGCCAAACCAGCTTTCTTCTAATGCTTCTTGTGTGAATTTCCCTTGTTGTGTGGTGTCAATCTCCGACGCGTCAACCTCTTCCACAGATGCTGTGGCTGGCTTTTCGTTTAGACTGCTAAACGTAACACCTAAATTCTTCAAATTCATTTTAGGTGCGGTTGCACCGGTTTGTGGTGCAGTCGAAGCTGTTGATACCTTCACCATATCATGGGGTTGCTGCTCGCCCACACGATGTTGGTCGGCAGGGGGCGTCTGATAACTGCTCACAGACGCAGAAACTCCAGTCGCAGCCACCTGAGAAGCCGCTTTCGTTGACTGGCGTTTAATGATTTTCTGAAACAGGATTTTTAAACGTTTAGGGCTACGCCCCGCACCAGCGCCATCATCGTCTTGGGTGATTTGCGCCATTTGTATGAGCGTGAGTTCCACCAAAAGACGCTTGTTGCTACTCTGCTTATAATTGACATCGCATTGATTGAGCAACTTTAATGCCCGATAAAGAAACTTCACAGGACACTTTTGCGCTTGCTGCTGATACTTAGTTTGCTGCTGTTGGCTCACTTCCAACAGTGGAAGTGTTGCAGCATCGTGTGCCATCAACACGTTTCTGATGTGTTGAGCCAGCCCGTTAATGAAATGTCCCCCATCGAAACCTTTGCGCAACACATTATTTAATAGCACCATCACATCGGTCACTTTATTTTCTAAGGCATAGTCAAGCACCTTGAAATAGTTTTCGGCATCAAGCACATTCAAGTCTTCTATCACCTTTTGATACGTGATATTTCCCTGACAAAAACTGGCTGTTTGGTCGAAAATTGACAATGCATCGCGCATGCCGCCATCAGCCTTCTCGGCAATCACAGCCAAGGCTTCCTCCTCAAAAGCAACATTCTCTTTTGCTGCCACTTGCTTGAGATGCGCCACAATATTGGGCACCGTCATGCGCTCAAAATCATAAATCTGGCAACGCGACAAGATGGTTGGCAATATCTTATGCTTCTCCGTCGTGGCCAAAATAAATATCACATGTGCAGGTGGTTCTTCGAGCGTCTTCAAAAAGGCATTAAAAGCAGCCGTTGAAAGCATGTGCACCTCATCGATGATAAACACTTTATAGCGCCCCACCTGCGGCGGGATGCGTGTCTGTTCCATCAACGATTTAATGTTTTCTACCGAGTTATTGCTCGCAGCATCCAACTCAAAAATATTATAAGAACGTCCCTCGTTAAAAGCCTTACAGCTCTCACAGACGTTGCAAGCCTCACCCGCTTCGGTGGGTGTTTCGCAGTTGATGGCCTTTGCAAAAATGCGCGCGCAAGTTGTTTTCCCCACTCCTCTCGGACCACAGAAGAGATAGGCATGAGCCAGTTTTCCGCTTTTGACAGCATTTTTCAGCGTCGTTGTAAGCGATTCTTGCCCCACAACCGCATCAAAACTCATCGGGCGATACTTTCGCGCCGATACAATATATTCTTCCATTTTTTGTAGATTGATGTTGCAAAGATAGCAAAAATTATTATCTTTGCAAACAAATAAATGGATATGGGTTCTCGTTTCAATCACATTCTCAATCTCCTTGCACATTATAAATATTTAATCGTGTTGGTTGTTGGCACACTCATTGTGGGTGTGCTCGACGAAAACAGTGTATTGAAACGCGTTCAATTAGATTTACAGATTGGCGATTTAAAAGCCGAAATCGAGAAGTATAACAACCAATATGAGGCTGATGCACGCCAACTAAATGAATTAAGACGCCATCCCCAAGCAATAGAAAAGATTGCGCGCGAACGCTATTTTATGAAAGCCGATGACGAAGATATTTACGTTCTGAGTGACGATGAAAAGCCCACAACCGAGAATGAAGAAGTTAAATAAAATTGAAAGCATCCTGTTTATGCTGGGAGGCATGCTCATGGTAACAGGAATTGGCTGCTATGTTTTTATGCTTGCACCTTCTATCACATGCTGGATTGCACTGACAGGAAGCATCCTTTTTTCCACACTACACATGATGCAGGCCTACGAAGGCAGCCAACTTGCAATTAAACGCTTAAAACGCATCCTCAACATAGCCGATTTGTTATTTGTTATCGCAGGCATATTAATTGTTGACAGCACCTATAATTTCTTACGACCTGCTTTTGAAAATCAAGAAAGCTACATCACTTATGTTTACAATAAATGGGTGCTGTTGCTGCTTATCGCAGCCATACTTGAGGTTTATGCGACCCACCGCATAGACTACCTGCTTAAAAAACAAGGAAAAGATAAGCACTAAGAACAACAATGACAGGCCACAAGTACGAAAAAAAACTAAAAGATAAGAACAATCAATTAAATAGAATGAATTTTTTTTCGCACATCGAGATTACATACTACCTTTGTTTCAGCAACAAGAAAAACAATTTATGAAGAAAGTCTTATACGCCATTATGACGCTCATGGCTTTGACATCATGTACGGACAGCTACAATATAACGGGTACTTCTAATGTTTCAAACTTAGACGGTCGCATGCTCTACCTCAAAGTTCTTAAAGATAATGAGTTTAAAGCTATCGACTCTTGCGATGTTGTACATGGGCAATTTCATTTCTCAGGCAGTATAGATACGGTGCGCATGGCCAATATTTTTATGGACGAAGAGAGCGTCTTGCCACTTGTGATTGAAGGCGGAGACATTGTCGTAAAGATTGATAATGCACAACAAACCGTTAGCGGAACCCCTCTGAACGACAAGCTATTCAAATTCATTAACCGCTACAACCAATTAAAAAATCAAGAAGCAGAATTGGTGCATAAACACGATCAGGCCATCATGAACGGGCGAGACATGGAGGTTGTCAACACGCACTTAAGCAACGAAGCAGCCCTACTGTCGCAACGTGAAGATGAATTGGTAACCAGTTTTGTCACTGAAAACTTCGACAATGTGCTTGGCCCCGGAGTCTTCTTCATGGTTACCATTGGCTATCAATATCCAGAACTTACACCTTGGATAGAAGATATTATGAGCAAGGCTACCGAGCACTTTAAAAACGATCCCTATGTGAAGGATTATTATAAGAAGGCACAAGAGAATCAGCAAATCATGAATGGGTTGCGTGAGCAAGAGCCTGCAACAGGAAATGCCAACGGACAAGCCCTGCAAACGCCGACAAATCCGGCACCAACACCCAACGAAATGGCGCAACCTTCTGCACAATAAAACAAGAAGTTGCATGAGACTGATTATCAGAGGCGGAACGATTGTCAATGAAGGGATGTCCTTTTGGGGCGATGTGCTCATTGAAGACCAACGGATAACCGCACTTTATAAAGCTGGAGAAACACCTCGAGGAATCTATGATAACACCATAGATGCCTCGGGGTGTTTGGTTATGCCTGGTATCATCGATACCCATGTGCACTTTCGCGAACCGGGATTTACTCAAAAAGGCGACATCGAAAGTGAGAGCCGGGCAGCAGCTTTTGGCGGCGTTACATCCTACATGGAGATGCCCAACACACAGCCTCAAACAACAACCCTTGAGACATGGGAAAGTAAAATGGCCTTAGCTGCCGAGAAAAGTCATATCAATTACAGCTTTTTCTATGGTGCTTCGTCCGACAATATGGCCTCTTTTTCTCAGGTCCCTCGCAATGCTTTTCCCGGCATTAAACTCTTCATGGGTGCCAGCACGGGCAACATGCTTGTTGAAGGGAAAGATAAATTGGCGGCTATCTTCAAAACTTGTGCCGATTTAAACTTGCCGTTAGTGACCCATTGCGAAGATACCCAACTCATAGCAAAGAATTTAGCACAGGAAAAAGCCAAACAAGGCGATCCCGACATCAGGCTTCATCCCATCATCAGAAGTGAAGAGGCATGCTACCAAAGCACTGCCTTAGCCGTAGCCTTAGCGAAAAAATATGGTACAAACCTACATGTGGCGCACCTCACAACCGCACGCGAATTAGAATTCTTTGGCCATGACAAGCACATCACGGCCGAAGCAGTTGTGGCACATCTCTATTTCACAGATGCCGATTATGCCACCTTAGGTGCACGCATCAAATGTAACCCTGCCGTAAAAACAGAGCAGGATCGCCAAGCACTTCGCAACGCTTTAACTGATGGGCGCATCACCACTGTTGGCACAGACCATGCACCCCATCTGCTTAGCGAGAAGCAAGGAGGCTGTGTAAAAGCTGCCTCGGGCATGCCTATGATACAATTTTCATTGCCGTTGATGCTTGAACTGGCCGAGCAAGGAGTGTTGCCTTATGAGCGTGTTGTTGAACTCATGTGCCATCAACCTGCACAACGATTTCATCTCTGCAAACGAGGTTTCCTGCGTCCGGGCTATTTTGCCGACTTAACCATTGTTCGTAAAACGCCTTTTCAGGTGACAACCCAGTGCATTCAAAGCAAATGCAAATGGAGTCCACTGCAAGGACACGTCTTCAACCATCAGGTGATGACAACCATTTGCAATGGAACAATCGTCTTGCATGATGGCCAATTCAACACGAGCTATCGAGGAGCTGCACTGCAATTCGAAACATAGCATTTAAAATGATCACCCATTATTCGATTCAGGAGATTACACCTTATATTAATTGGCTCTATTTTTTTCATGCCTGGGACATGAATGGCAAGCCAAAAGAAGCCAAACAGGCTTTGAGAGCCGACGCCGAAGCTTTGCTCAAAGAATGGGAAGGGCACTACTTCACACATGCGACATTCGATTTATTTCCGGCTAACAGCGATGGCGACGACTTAATCATTGCCGACATACGCATACCCATGTTGCGCCAACAAAAAGCGCAACAAGATGGCACGCCCAACCTTTCGTTAGCAGATTTCGTTCGCCCGAAGGCGCAAGGAATAGCCGACCGCGTGGGCATTTTTGCCACCTCGGTAGATGCTGCCTTGCCTGCTGCTTACGCAAAAGACGACTATCTGCGCATGCTTTCACAAGTGTTGGCCGACCGCTTGGCCGAAGGGACGGCAGAAAAGATGCACGAATATGTGCGCCGCGTATATTGGGGATATGCGCCAAATGAGCAACTCACCATGGAAGAAACCCATGCCGAGGCCTACCAAGGCATTCGACCAGCCGTGGGCTATCCGTCACTCCCCGACACGAGCGTGAACTTTTTGCTCAACCAACTGCTCCCATTTAAAAGTGTCGGCATTCAACTCACCGAAACAGGCATGATGAATCCGCATGCCAGTGTCAGCGGTTTAATGTTTGCTCATCCGCAAAGCCGTTATTTTGATTTGGGGCGCATTGGAGACGATCAAATTGCTGATTATGCTAAAAGGCGTGGCATTCCGGCCGATCGCATCCGTAAATTTTTAAAACAACTTTAAACACATTACTCTCATGATTGTCAGGATAATATATTTTTTAATTCCGCTCATCCTTCTGCCCGATGCCGTCGTGTATGCAGCTTTTTGCCACAAACGAACACATGTAAAGCCTTGGTTGCGCCTGCTTTGGTGGCTCCCCAGCGCGGCCATGGTGGTATTTTCCATCGTTTTAGCGCTACAAAAACAGTTTGCCCCCGACAATTCATGTTGGCTAAAACTGTTTATTTTTGCATTTGTATTATGCGTCATCCCCAAGATAATGTTTGCTATCGCGGTACTCATCACACGAAGATGGGGCAAGCAAAGTTTAAAGTTCCGCCGCAGCATCTATGCCATAGCCACACTCGTGAGCGTGCTCATCCTATGCACGACGCTTCACGGTGTGCTCGTTGGCCCCAAAGAATTGCGTGTGACGCGCCTGTCGCTCACATTTAAAACGCTCCCCAAAGCGTTTGATGGCCTCAAGATTGTGCTATTTAGCGATGCGCACGTAGGCACATTCAATCATGGTTGGGAGCGGTTTTTAGCACGCGATATCGACACCATTCTGGCGCAACGGCCCGACATGATTTGCTTTGCCGGCGATTTGCAGAACACCAACCCCGCGGAACTTCAACCGCTCATCCCCCTACTCGCTCGCCTTGCCAAGCAGGGAATTCCCGTCTATAGTGTGCTGGGCAACCACGATTATAGCGGCTATTACTATGGAACTGCCGCCGAAAAACAAAAGATTGAGGCGCAGATGATTGCCACACAAAAAGAGATGGGCTGGCAACTGTTGCGCAACGAACACCGGTTTTTCTACAGCAGCCATCATAAAGACTCGATAGCCATCGTGGGCGAGGAATATTGCGGCGTAGGACTTCACAGCTTCGACAAATCCAACATCCGACGCGCTACGGCGGGAATTGACGCGAACACCTTCACCCTGCTCTTGCAACACGACCCCAAGACGTGGCGCACACGCATTCTGCCCGAGAGCCATGCCCAACTCACCTTAGCAGGACACACGCATGGTGGGCAAGTGAGCATCTTTGGCCTTCGCACCACATTGCTCACCTATACCGATGACTACGGATTGGCCGAAAGCCATGGCCGCTATCTTTACGTCACTTGCGGAATAGGCGGTCTCATCCCCCTGCGCATTGGCGTTGAGCCCGAAATCGCCGTCATCACCCTACACGCACAACAATAACTCAATGCTTTCAATGATGAAATACCTCTATCGTCTTTATCAGCTCCTCATTTGTTTGCCCCTGCTGCTTGTGGCAACCATCATCACAGCCCTTGTCACCATCGTGGGTTGCCACCTTGGCAACGGACATTTCTGGGGCTATTATCCCGGCAAATGCTGGGGATGGCTGTGGATAAAACTTCTGCTGCTACCCATAAAAGTTGAAGGGCGCGAACATCTCGACCCGCACCAAAGCTATGTGTTTGTGGCCAATCATCAAGGAGCCTTCGACATCTTCCTCATTTATGGTTTCTTGGGACGCAACTTCAAGTGGATGATGAAAAAGGGGCTCCGCCGCATTCCTTTAGTGGGAGCTGCATGCGCCGCCGCACACCACATTTTCGTTGACCGCAGTGGGCCTTCGAAAATCAAAGCCACTTATGACAACGCCCGCAACATCCTGAAGGAGGGGATGTCGGTTGTAGTCTTTCCCGAGGGTGCGCGCACCTTCTCAGGCCATATGGGGGTGTTCTTTCGCGGTGCCTTTATGTTGGCCGACGAGCTGCAATTACCCGTCGTGCCCATCACTATCAATGGCAGTTTCGATGTGAAGCCGCGGACACGCGATTTCTTTTGGGTGTTCTGGCATCCGCTGAAACTAACCATCCACCAGCCGATTCCTCCTGCGGGACAAGGCGCTGAGAACATCAAACAACAAATGCAACAAAGCTATGACGCGGTAATGAGTGGGCTTGTGCCGGCATATCAAGGCTATGAACGCAACCCCGACCAATAACTTCACCTTAGCTTTTGCGATAAACCCAAGTCAAATGCTCGTTCAGCAGGTGCGGAACGCTTGTTTTTGAGAAAAATGCTCGTTCAGCAGGTGCGGAACAATCGTTTTTGAGAAAAATGCTCGTTCGGCGGGTGGCGAACGATCGTTTTTAAGAAAAATGCTCGTTCGGCGGGTGACGAACGCTTGTTTTTGAGAAAAATGTTCGTTCGGCGGGTGGCGAACGATCGTTTTTAAGAAATCAGCATCGACTGCTGATGTGGGTTTTAAGATTTGCGCGCACCCATGTGCGTGCGCCTTATCCTTTCAACTGGAATGATGCTTCGATGCGCATCACGTCATCCTTAAAATCCTGGTCCACCTTGAGGCGCTGCTCCACTTGCGAGCAACTGTGAATAACGGTGGAATGGTCGCGATTTCCCACCAGACGACCAATGCGCGAGGCCGGAATCTTGGTATATTTCTGAGCCAGGAACATCGAAACCTGACGTGCGACAACCAAATCGCGCTTGCGGCTTTTGCTGTTTACGGCTGTGGCCGTAACATTGAAATGCGCACAAACCGCCTCCATAATATCGTCAATGGTGAGCGGCTTATCGTCGATTTTCACGGCCCGCTTAATCACCCGTTCGGCCAAACGCATGTCGATCTTGCAATTATACACCACGCTATAAGCCAACAGAGAGCTCACCACACCTTCTAAATCGCGCACACTGCCGTTGGCGGTCGAGGCGATAAACTGCACCACTTCTTCGGGAATATGCAGTCCGTCGCGGCGGATTTTATTGTGCAGGATGTCGATGCACAGCTCCACATTCGGTTTCTCCATCTCGGCAATCAAACCACAAGAAAAGCGCGTGAGCAGACGCTCGTTCATGCCTTTGAGGTCAACCGGCGGACGGTCGCTGGCCAAAATGATGCGCTTGCTGTTCCGAAAAAGATGATTAAAGATGTGGAAAAAGGTGTCTTGCGTCTTAACGGCATTCATCCACTCTTGAATATCATCCACGATGAGCATGTCGATGGTTTGATAAAACCGAATGAAGTCGTTGATGACGTGTTTGAGGTTGGCATCGACAAACTGCGACTGGAAAAGGCGCGCGCTGATATAAAGCACGCGCTTCTCGGGATAAAGCTGCTTGCAATGCAGCCCAATGGCGTTGATGAGGTGCGTCTTTCCGCATCCCGAAGGACCATAAATAAACATGGGGTTGAATTGCGGCGTGGCAGGATGCTCGGCAATCGAAAGTCCCACGCTGCGCGGCAGCTTGTTGCTCGTGCCCTCAATATAGTTCTTGAACGTGAGATGCGGGTCGAGTTGCGAATCAAATTCAACCGCTGCCGCCCGATTTTCCGCTTGCTTGCGGCTGCCCTGCGCAGCATTCACATCGGCAATCGCTTCATCCGACTCAATATCTTGCGTCAATTTGTGCTCCTTGTCGGTGACAATGCGATAGGTGAGCTGCACGCCCTCGCCAAAGGTGCGATAGAGCACCGCGCGCAACAAGCCTAAGAAGTTTTCCTCTAAATATTCATAGACGAAAGGACTGGGCACTTGAACGAGGATGGTTTTCTCTTCTTCGTTAAAATGCTCAAAGCCAATGGGCTTAAACCAAGTATCAAACTGTTGCGGCGTGACATGTTGCTTGATGAGCGCAAGTGCCCTGTCCCAACAGCTTGCAGGACTTCCTTTCATGAAAAACTATGCTACTAAAATGATTAAATGTCGTTAGACGGTTTGCTAAGTGGACACAAAGTTACAAAAACTAATGCAAATTCCAAAAGGATGGGCACAATCTGTAGCATTGTGCACCAAACTTTTTTGTTTATTGTGAATTATTTATCTTTTCTGCCAAACAAAGAGAAGTGCACATAGCGTTTGGGATGTTGCCGCACATTGATGAGTAGCGAGTCGGCGCTCACCATCGTTTTATTGAGGTTGTTATAGAGTGCCGGGTCATGCATGAGCAAACCTAAGCTGCCTTCTTTGCTGTTGAGCTGCTGGCTAAACGCATTGAGCTGCGCAATGGTTTGGTTCACCTGAGCCATCGTTCCGGCGATGTCCACCTGCGCAAGATTGCCCGTGAAGGTGTTGGCATTCACCATCACACCGTCGGCACGGCGCAAAAGACCCGGCACCTGCCTGTTCACTCCCGCAACGAGCGTGTTGAGCTGCTGCGAAGTGGTGTTGAGGTTGGCGGTGATGCCTTCGATGTTGTGGAGTGAATGTGCCAAAGCTGGGTCGGCCAGCAAGGTGTTGACACTGCTGAGAATACTATCGAGCTTGGGCAACATTTGCTGCACGGTGGGCAACAATTTTGCCACGTTTCCCAACATTCCGCTGTTCTTAGAACCGATAATTGTGTCGCCACTGTTGACGCGCTCACGTGGATTGTTGGCCAACAGCAAATTCATCTTCACGTTGCCCATGAGATCGCTTTCAATCTCAGCCGAGCTTCCTTTTGGGATGCGCAAATCGGGATTGATGTCGATTTGCACGAGCACATCGCCTTTCTTGGCATAGTTATACTGAATGCTTTTCACCACGCCCACCTTATAGCCATCGGCATAGATGGGATTGGACGACGAGAGGCCGCTAATATCTTTAAACGCCACGTAATAGGTGGAATCCGTGGAGAAGAGCGACATGCCCTTCAAGAAATTGAGTCCAAAGAACAGCACCAGGATGCCGACGATGGCAACGAGCGCAATTTTGATTTCGTTTGTCAGTTTCATATTCTATTTTTTGTCGGTTCGCACTTGCGATTTATTTATTTTTATGGGCTTTAAACGTGCGTATCGCCTCATTGATGTTGCATTTCTGCCCCGCTACAAATGCCACGATAAAGGCATCGGGGAAACGCTCTAAAAGCTGTTTGCGCAGCTTGTAAATCTCGTTATAATTGGCCGAAGCGCCGCAGGTGTATTTAAACAGCGCACCCTCACGGTAAAAATCCACGCCGTCGAGCCCTTTCAGGCGGCTGTCATCGTTGCGCAAGGCCTGGCTGGTCACAAACAGCTGCACTTTAAACACAGGCTGCGCGGCCGTGTCCTTATCGGGCGTGGCATCGGGCTGTGCCTTCACTTCGGGCGCTGCCACCGCCATTTTTTTCTTGCGTGCAGGCTTGGGCGCAGGCGCTTCGTTTTGATAAGAGGGCGGCACCACTTGCGGAATGACCGGCTCATCCTTGATGGGTTTGTAGGGCACGCTGATGTTGCTGTCGTAATGCTCGCGATATTTCATGAATGCGTTGAAGACGCCCTGCACATAGAGCGGCACAGAGCTGTCGGCATTGAGGAAATCTTCTTCGTCGGGCGTAGAGATGAAACCCAGCTCGAGCAGGCAGCTCGGCATCGATGTGAGGCGCAGCACGGCCAGATTGTTCTGATGCGAGCCACCATTCACGCGCCCTGTGGCTGCGCAGACATATTGCTGCATCAGACGCGAAAGCTCCACGCTGCGTTCGCGGTTTTTGTCGGCGATAAACTCATACATGATGTCGCTTTCGGCGGCATTGGCATCGAGTTCCTTATACACCTTCTTGTAATCCTTTTCTAAGAACATCACCGAGTTCTCGCGCTTGGCCACGTCGACATTGGCTTTGATGCCGCGGTCGCCCGACTGTGCGCCCCGACCGAGCGTCCAACTTTGAAACCCACGAGCCGATTTCGAGCCCGTGATGGCGTTGATATGGAACGAGAGAAAGAGGTCGGCCTTGTTGCGGTTGGCAATGTCGGCGCGACCGGCGAGGGTGACGAAAATATCGGTTGTGCGCGTGTAAATCACCTTCACGTCGGGACAATTTCGCTCCACATAGCGCCCAAAGGCGAGGGCATATTTCAACGTCAAATCCTTTTCGTTGGAATAGGCTCCCGGCGCACCATTATCGCCACCGCCATGCCCCGCATCGATGACGAGGGTGAAGCGTTTGCCGGCCGCTACCACAGCCAGCGCAAAACAAAGCAATGTTATCAGTGAGAATACTCTCTTACGCATAAGCCACTAAACTTGGCGGCAAAATTAGTGAAAAAAAACTATTTCCTTTAAAAACGGCACTTAGTTTTAGGGTTTATTTAAGATTTTGGAGCGGCCACGAAAAGGGGGCAGAACAACCCGCGCTGTCCTGCCCCACTTGCAATTCCCGACGCTATGGCTTGGGCGTCACTTCGGCGCTACCCTGCCCGCCTTCGCCCGGCTTTTTGCCATTGCCGCCGTCGCCGGGCTTTTTCTTGCCCGGATTCTTCGGCGTGGGCTTCTTGGGCGCAGGTTTTTCCTCGTGCTTCACCACTTCCAACTGATGATTTTTCACCACCACCCAGAGCGGCTCGTCGCTGCCCGCCACGTGCAACTCATATTGCTTCTTTTTGTCGCTGCCCGAGGTGTTGCCCGTAAACGAGAGGCTGCCTTAGGGCAGATTGCGCTTCACTTCCAAAGCCAAGAACATGGGCGCGAGCATTTCGCCGATTTTCTTGCGTGCCGTCTCGATAGCCGCAGCATTGGCCCGTTCGCGGTCGGCAAACACCCGTTCGCGGTCGGCCACATAGGTGTTGTAGAGCTCGATGGCGTGCAAGAGCTTGGCATCGCGCGTCACCTCATACAGACATTCGACGCGCCAGAGCACATCGTCCAACGCCTCGTCGGTGCGTTCGCGCAAAACACGTGCACCGCGTTGAGGCGCATTGGCATAGCTCTCATAACGGCCGTAGTAGACCTTGCTAAACGCCTCGTTGGCCTTCTCCAAGCGCGTGATGGCCGGCGCGAGTGCCAACTTGGTCACCTCGGCCGCCACTTTGGCATCCTTCAGGTCGACAAGGAGGTTGAGCACGGCGCCCGTCTCCTTTTCATAGTTCATCGTGGCCAAACCGGGATAGCAGTCGAGCACCCGATCCAGTTTTTTCCCTGCTGCCCGTTCGTCGGCATCGTCGCTCATCAAAGCCGTCTGAATTTTCAGCGACAGCGAGCGGAAAGCCATGTCGCGCACGTCGTCCAACTGCCTCACATCGGCCGTCTCCTCGGCAGCCGCCGGCAAATTGAGCACTTCGTCCTCGTTTTTGATGGCCGTCGCCAAGGGCGGAAGCACCTCGTCGATCTTGGCCATTTTGAGAGCTTTAAACTGCGTCAACACGTAGTTGGCATACTGAGAATGCTCCAAATTTTGGAGCTTTATGCGATTTAAATTATCGACTTTCTCTTTTCTTCTCATAGTGATATTATTTTTTAAAAAAGTTACCTTGCGGCATATACAAGGGGGTTATAGATTGGCTTAAGGTGTCCACAAATGCCATGGCGTATAACCTTAATATTCTTATATTAGCATAAATTTTGTCGAGCGGCGCTGCTCACGCGTTAGCAAGCTATCTTTTTGATTTTTTGCCCTTGCTAATTTTTTAGCAGCCCCGTTTTTTGATTTTTTGCCCTTGCTAATTTTTTAGCAGCCCATCTTTTTGATTTTTTG